>ERZ773057.975-NODE-975-length-11540-cov-2.449456_pt1 | contig 11540 bp, 15 predicted proteins | sample MGYA00580629_ERZ773057 | MGnify/ENA primary metagenome ERZ773057 (study PRJEB29015, sample SAMEA2738143) | human oral metagenome | biome: human oral; feature: human-associated habitat; material: saliva | place: China | collected 2163 ...
GCCCATACTCAATTGGCATCTTGTATGACTTTTCGGTCACAATTTCATTACCTATGTGAACGAATACTTCCACGGGTACATATAAATGCTCCTGTGTCATCGCTTTCGTGCTAATGACAATGTCGGTTCCATTGAATTGAATGATGCTATCCTGTTTATATTCACTAATAAGTGGAATCATCGGATAACTCAAATCAATCAGAACATTTTGCGTGTCATCTGTAACCATCTTCATTCGTGGTACAGTGCCGACAAGGGTGGTTGTTTCAGATTTCGGATCCAAATAATAAATGGGTAATTCAGTGTCCCTTAAATAGTCGGCTAAGGTTTCGTACCCGTCCGCCTGTTGTGTTTTGTGTAACTTATTGTATAATTGTTTAAACATAATTACTTTTATCACGTACCTTTCTTTTGATATCTTTAGTATATCATAGTTCTATCACTTATGCAAGTGCTAAATTGGTGATTTCATTAAAATCAACTCACGTTCGATCTCTTTTTTCGGTACGATAAACTGATGACCGTCATGAGTTGTGAGTCGTACTTTTTCACCATTCACATTTGCAACCTTGAATTGATATTGCTTATGCGTTTTGTTTACTTCATAGGTGATCTCGGTCGGTGTAACTGAGGTTGCATGTGCTTCATGATTCAAACTTTTTGGTTCGTTTGGACACCCCCAACACACATATAGTGTTACGACACATACAAGAGCACAAGCTCCATAAGATACGATATTGGCTTTCGCCATCTCGCTCATCTTGTTTTTCTTATCCAAACACCATAAACTGATACCAATCGCTACAATACAAACAAGCAACCATACAACGACTGCTGTCAGCGAAATATCTCCTTGTGGGTTTTCTACACCCATATATTTTAATAGTTCGACCATGGCCTAACCTTTCTTATTTTTGTGACGCCAGATTCTAAAGGCAAGTAAACCAAGAACTGCGGTCAACCCCGCGCTGATACCTTTTAATACCTTGTGATTTACCTGTGTTGCACGTTTATATTTTCGACCTGTTTTACGTTTGTATCCCATGCTACGCACCTTTTTCCGTTAAAATTTTTGACATTGTATAGTTTGCGGTTACATCAATTGTGTCAATCAGTCGTGTAATTGGTTCCTTGTGCACCCCTCGACCTGACTCAAATGTCACCACTACGTCACTACCTGTTTGCTCAACATCTGTAATGTAACCGTTGTGAGCGACATCATCCGGATTTACCTGCATTAAATAAAGGAGGTTTCCTAACCATGACGGACCAAAATCGTTCGGACGACCTAGTTCTTCTGCCTTATCTACTTGGTGAACAAACTCTTGCGCGTCTTTCTCTGCGTGAAAGTGAATGTTCATTGTTGTTTTATACCATTCTTTCATATATAATCCTTTCTTTGTTGACTTTCCCTAAAAACAAAACGGGAAAAGTTTTTAATTATTAAAAAAAGAAAAGTGATATCTCACTCTTCTTCGGCTTGTTTTTGCTCGATGTATGATAATGCTGTCGCTACAAAAGTTTCAGGATCATCTGTCACAATATAGGACAAGAGCAATTCTCGTGCTTCTTGTGGCAAGGCATCTACAGTTCCTGCAAGCAATCGTGCTTGTTGTTCTACGTCACCAACGGTAACCACACCTGTTCCACGGAATGTGTTTGGGTTGTGGTATGCGAAAATAAATGTTTCATCCCCTTTCACATTTTCAGTTTGTCGATTAAATTCTTTGATTAAGTTTTTCATAACAATATACCCCGTGCAACGGGTTCCTTTCTATTTGTGTAACTGCACGCATTGCGCTTAGATACGATGTCTAATTGTTTGGTTTGTACGTGGATTATATTCGTAAATATACTTAGGCTTACCTGCTGTTTCAATTTCATGTGTGATTCCGTCAAACAAAGCAACGGTTCCAGCACCTGCCATAATAGCAGCAATCAAGCTTACTCCGAATAATGTCAATACAAATGCAATGATTGTCCATCGAAATGTAAAGCGAATGGTTTTCCAAAATAAATATGTCATAATAAGTACCTTCAGTTTTTCCCAGCAAGTGCTGGTTCAGTTTCGGGTTGAAATCTGTTAACTACCATCAGTTTTTCCCACATTGTGGTTCAGTTTCAGGTCGAAATGTTCTGAGATCCTTTCTATAAGTTGTTTTTTTTTTCATAAAGGAAGAGGGGCCGGGGTGATAACCCCGTTTATTCCCCACAACGTATGTTGTGGGGCTAAATTGCCACCTCATATCGATAAGTGCGTTCACTTGGTTTCTTATCCCCTTCATTTGGGTGATAGTTTGTTACTTGTGCTGTGGTTAATGGTACCCCGAAGAATTCAACATAAGGTGTACCACTCACGGGTGGTAAAATCAAACCAACAGGTTCATCTTGTGACACGTCATGAATTTGTTGCAATAACAAATCTTTATGCCTCAAATAAACATGCGTGTTGAAAATCGTCCAACTCATATTTCCAAGTTCATATCCTAGAACTTGTGCCATGCGTCGATGCAATACACCATATTGGGCCCAATTAAAAGGTACACCAAGAGCTAAATCTGCCGAACGTTGTACCACATTGAGATGAAGCTTATTTTCATCATCCACTTGCCAATTTGTGAGGAATACACAAGGCTCCAAGGCCATTTCATCGAGATCATCTACATCATACAAGGTCGTCATAATCCGACGTGACCGTGGATTATGCATCAACTCGTGAATAACATATTCTACTTGATTCAGCTTTACATCACGGTTGGGTACTACACGCACTGGTTTTCGTAGTTGAGCACCATAGGCAGGTCCAATGGTTCCATCTGATTTTTCCCACTCATCCCAAATGGTTGATCCCGCTTGGCGAAGTTCTTCTACATTATTAGACATCTTCCGCCAAATCCAGTCCAACTCGGCCAACATAGATTTTGTGGCTACTGGTTTCGTTGTAATGATGGGTAATCCCATCTCTGGTGTGAACATGACGCTGACTGCGTCCGGAAGATAAACCGTGTGTGCGGGTTGTCCGTCCGCATAATGTGCTCGAATGTCACCCTTAGATGTGTATCCACGCATTAAAACGGTCTTTATGAGGTGCTTATAGATTTCGTCTATTTGTGTCATTGGTATTCCTTTCTTCCTCAATCAACCCATAAATGATTTGTTCAACACTTTGTTGTTTGGTGTTGATCATTTTCTCCAGGGTTTCTTGAATGTACCTGCGTCTGATTTCTTTTACATTACCACCTTTGTGTTGTGTAAAGTATTCCAACTGCATCTTTTTGTTTTGTGTAACACGAATAACAAAAACATCCATATAAATTACAAAGCCACCAACGTCGAGTTCCGTTCGGTCTTGCAACAAGGTTCCATAATCAACATTGACATCACTCAATAAAATAGCTGGCAAAATCAATCCATAGTCGTCAACCAATCGTACAATTTGTTCTATGGATAGTTGCTTTAGGATTTCATTTGCGTGAACAAACGCTTTTGTCTTTTTGTGAGTAAGCAGTGGCAAACCACACATGTCCATACTTTCATTTAATAAGGTGGTCAACAAAGCCACTTCATCATTCATGGGTCAAGTTCCTTTCTTCGTTCTATCCTTATTGTACCATGGACATGCCCGTTTGTCTAGTCCTGCATAATGCTCTCACGCCATTTTTCGTCCAATTTCTTTTGTTCTGCCAGTTCTTCCTCAGTATATGTTTCAGGAAAAACGTCCAACCAGCTTTCTGCTAGTGTTTCCTTCATATGGATATGGTCCACTACCTTCGCTAGATCATCGGCAAGTGTCTTAGCGTCTCGATAGCAACCAACTTCGCAGATAGCCCCTTCATACATAATATAGTTCGGGTTCAGAAACACTCTAATCGGTCTACCGGGATATTTGTCCAAGCATTTCTGAGCGAGTGCTTCATATGGATTGTCCTTCGCATTTTGGTTCGCGGTGATGGTCGTTCCAATTTCTGTGTTTTTGAATGACCAAATGACATCCTTTCTTTCTATAACAATTGTACAAGGCCATTTCGCATTTGTAAGTTCTTGTAATAATCGAGCATTTGGATTAATGGCTACAGGATGTCCGACACTTTTTAACATAGTCAAGTCTCCCGTCGTATCCCCATAAGCGTATGACCGTGATAATTCTAAATCGTATTGTTTCACGAGTTGCTCGATCATTCGCTGTTTGGATTCAGCATCCCACATAGGTAATACTTCTCCGGTATAGGTTCCGTGTGAAGTGAGATAGGTTGTACCAAACCACAAATCGGCACCTAGTGATTCGGCCATTTTGGAAACAATGAAATCAGGTGATCCTGAGATGAAAATGATTTTGTGTCCTTGCTCTTTGTGCCAAGCAATTCGTTGCTTCGTATAATTGTATAATTTCTTTCCGTGAGTTTCAATAACCTTATTGGTTACAAATGAAACATCTTCGATGGTTAACCCTTTCAACTGCTGAGCGTATACATTCATCACACTTGACAAATAGGTTTCATAATCCTCTTCACGATTTTCCCAGGCGTGTTGCACGGATGACGTTAACAGTTTTGCTTCTTTTGGAATGACATCATATTTCACTAAGTGATTAAAATGCTCAACCGCTAGGGAGTCCCGAAAGATGGTCCCGTCGATATCAAACAATGCGGCAATTTGAGTTCCCATTTTATGTTGTTTCCTTTCATTTTTTCAATAATTTCACAAACTTTTTATATTGTCGTTTAATAATTGGACAATCGTTTTAAAACTGTCCATTTTTCGCTCCGTTTGGAGGGATTTGGAGAAATTTGGATTGAAATTTGGATTAAATGTCAGCGCTTACAACGCTTGGTATGACTGACTTTCTATTCTGACCTTTACTTTTTTGAAAAAAAGTAAGAAAAATTTTGAAGAGTGGTCAGAAAAAATTTTTTTGTGAAATCGATGCTTTGATGTTCAAACAATTCAAAATCCCTTTATACCGGGTTTTGAGAACGCTTTCAAAAAATCCAAATTTCAATCCAAAATCGTCCAATTCACAAACTTGACCTGTATAATAAAAATGGTAACGTTCGGATTTTACCGTATGTTCTCATTGATCCATTTTAATTCATCGTCTGTAAATTTTACTGCTCCCGAAAATTCTTTTCGCTTTTTGAGCAAATCGGTTCGATACAATTTAGATACTTGTATACCGACGACTTCTCCGCGCTCATTCAACACTCCTGAGCCGCTACCTCCTGATTCGACATAATTGTCGGTCACCCACAAATGATTGTGTTCATCCGTTACAACCGTTCCTGTCGTTTCATATCCTTGTTTTGACTTACCATTGACGGATGGATATCCCAAAACCGTCAGCTGAGTTGCTTGAACGTTTTTGGCGACAGGATAATAAACATGTTTTGTGTCCATGGTGATGATGGCTAAATCATCATACCCACCTCCGTCATATTTGTTTTTGTAGCGTGTCACCTTTTTTACCGATACGATATGGAGATGTCCGTCATCAACCGTTATGGTTTCAGGGTCTTTGTGATGCTCTTGGTCATGTACAACATGAGCTGCGGTTAAAATTTTATTTGGTGCGATATAGACACCGCTACCGAAGCCCACAACATCATCATAATTCGCCATAATTTTTACGACCGGAGTCTCATGAAAGGTTCGCTTTTTCATAACCGCAACTGGTTGCATGTTGTGTAAGGTATAAGCAATTGGTTTTTCGTAAAAAAAAGCAAGGCCTAAAAGACCTATGCCTATTGTCATAATAAAACTGGTTGTTGTACTCATACGCATGTCGGTGATAACCCCGTTTCTAACATCAACTCAGACGGTTCTAATTCAGGCCGTTGTACGGCTACCCGTCGTTTGGTTGTGTAATACAACAAGATGTCCTTCGCACGTGTCGTTGCTACATACATCAATCGTCGTTCATCTTGCAGTTCTTCTGGGTTATTCCGCATTGGGAACACACCGTCTTCTACGCCGACGACAAATACGATCTTCCATTCCAACCCTTTGGCACCATGAATCGTTGCGATGGTGATCCCTTCAGGGTGTTCTTCTTTGACGCTTGATGCCATATCAAATGTGAAGTTTGTGGCGATATCAAATAAGGTATATTCTTGGTCGCCTTGTTCCTCGTCATATTTGGTCATATATTCGTTGACCACTTGATGCAACATTTCAACGTGACCCAAATACCGTTGCTTATCTTTCAACCCGTCAATCCACGTGAGATATCCTGTACGTTCTAATAAGAATTCAACCGCTTGCTGGAGATTCATGTCCTTATTGTGTTGAATGAGTTCATTATAAACCGTACTATAAGCCTGAACCTTTTTCTTCAGTGCGGGTGTCAATTCATCAATGTTATCCGATAAGATATACTCGACCAAGGATTGCTCATGCTTTGCGGCATTTCCTTCAAGTTTTTTAAGTGCAACGGCACCAATCCCTCGTTTCGGCCGGTCTAACGTCGCCATAAAGGCATAAATGTCTTTTGGATTTGTCATGATTTTCAAGAAGTTCATCATGTCAACCATGACTTCAGATTTCATAAAGTCGGCGAATTTCGTCGTATCGTTGATTGGTAGTTGTGCTGCGGATAGCTTTTGCTTCAGGATAGGTAATGCGGCCCGTGAACGAATGAGAATGGCCATGTCTTCATAGGCAACTCCACCTTGCTCATGTAATGCTTTGATGGTATTAAGGACGTGCTCCGCTTCCTGACTATCATCTGCGGTTTCATACCATTTGATAGCCTTTAGACCTTCGGATGTTCGATAGGCTTTCATCGGTTTTCGACTTGATTGCCCTTCTGTGTTGATTGCGATCACGCGGTTACCAATGTCCAAAATTTCTTGCAAGCTTCGATAATTGGTGGACAAATTATACACTTTATATACTTTTGTATATTCGTCCATAATTTCTGGTCGACCACCGCGGAAGGAATAAATGGATTGGTCAACGTCCCCGATCAGGGTCAACCGTGTTCCGGCAATTGCTTGAACCCAAGCGTCTTGCAAATAGTTTGAATCCTGAAACTCGTCAACAATGGTATGAATAATAGTTTGTTTGAACGAGTCGAGCAAACCGTTTTGTGCCATCAAGTAGCTCACAAACAAAATCATATCATAGGTGATGACATTTGTTTCTCGTGAGTGTTCGATGGACTCCTTGAAAATGTTATAAAGGGCTTCAACTACTTCACGCGCTTCAATTTTATTCAATCGAGCAAAGTTAAAGTCCTGATTCCGCAAGCGTGAATAGACATCCTTATCAAATTTACCGGTCAAGAGGTTGGTTGGGTGCGCATTATTCACGAGTGAACTCAGTGTCCCCGCGATTCTACCATATTCCGTTTTACCGAGTGATTTACCATCTTTATAATCAGTTGGTTTTAACATCCATTTACGAAATAATTCGGTATATTCGTGGGCATTTTCGAGCAAGCGTCGATAAAGCACCTTGGTCGAGGATTCGTCAACAATTGAAAAGTTTGGATTTAATCCAACTTCGATTGCTTTGGCACGAATGAATCGACTCATGATGGAGTGATAGGTACCTGTAATAACTCGTTTCATTTCGTCATCTGTCAATGTTTCAGACAATTTATCACGTAATTCATCTGCCGCATTTCGAGTGAATGAGATGAGCATGACATTTCCTGAAGGATAGCTTTTGAGGATTTTTCTGGCACGACCAACAAGGGTGGTTGATTTACCAGATCCCGCTGCTGACGCTCCGATCACAATTTCATCGATGGGCGCATCAATTAGTGCTTGCTGTTCTTCATTGTATTGCATGTAGGCAATACCTCCTTATTATTAACGCTTATCAGGATTCATCAATAGGTGTAATGAACATATTTGGCCCATTCCAATGGGTGTCATGTTCCGTGGATTCCAAATCAGATGCCGGTTCATGTTTCATTAGTTCCGCAACATACATGGGGATCTTTGCCAGTGTCAATTGTTCATATGGTTCGATAAGAACTTGTAGTTCTTCGGGCTCCTTTGATGTGTATCCATTTTTAAGCTTCTTCACTTTTGTATCAAAAATTCCATAATTTGTCAATAGTTTTACCTTTCTAAAACAAACCAAAAGGCCTTTCGGCCTTTCGATTACTTGAATGCATTTGCAAGGTCTGCGATCGCTTCTTTGAAGCTGTCGCGGACAGCATCGCGAACAACCTGACGGATTTCTGATTTGATTTCTTTTACAGTTTCTTCATCTAACAATACATGTTCTACTATTTCTTTTGGTGTTTCTTTGGCACCTTTTGCTTTCTTCGCTTTCGCTGTTTTAGCTTCAGCTTCTGCCTTGGCTTCAGCTTCTGCCTTGGCTTTTTCTTCAGCTTCTGCCTTGGCTTTTGCTTCTGCCTTGGCTTTTTCTTCAGCTTCTGCCTTGGCTTTTGCTTCAGCTTCTGCCTTGGCTTTTGCTTCAGCTTCTGCCTTGGTTTTAGCTTCAGCTTCTGCCTTGGTTTTAGCTTCAGCTTCTGCCTTGGCTTTAGCTTCAGCATCTTCTGGTTGTGTTGCGGCTTGTGCCAACAAGTCATCAAATGATGTTGCTGCGTTCGGTGCTTGAGTAGCTGGCTTATCATTTTCCCCGAAAATGTCTGTGTCAACACGATAATTTTCAGTTTCGTTGGTATTTTCCGCTGTTTCTTCAGCTTCGGCTGGGGTTTCTGAAATACCTGCTTGTGTCAACAAGTCATCGAAACTTGGCACTTTTACAGATGGCTCAACCGCTGTTTCTGTGATTGCTTCAGGAGTTTCTTTCTCTTCAGTAGTTGTTTGTGTTACTGCTGATGTCGGTACTCCTGCTTGTGCTAATAGTTCGTCGAATGATGCGCTAAATACGTTTGCCATTTGTGTTTTCCTTTCTTATTTAAACGTCATACGTCGGTCCCAAATGGAAATTAATTGACGTACTTGTTGTAGTGTTTCTGGTGTTCGTTCTTCAATGACCCCTTTGATCATATCAAATAAGTCATCTTCACTTTCTAATTGTTGTGCAATATTTCGTTCTAACAACCACTCGCGATCTGCTTGCAAATCTGTAGGTAGTTGCTGTAGCAATGTTTTATCACCTGTTGTGAAATATTGCCCAAAAGTTTTTGCGACATTGCTCGTCAATGGCATTGTCGTATAAATAGGATGCATTGCCGCATCTGCTTCATGAATTAATTCTGTGACAATCAACTCAATCGGTGTCCAATCGGAAATGTTTTTATCCTGTGCTCCCGAATTGACTTTTGGAAACAAGGCCATCATTTGCCGTGCGATTAATGATGCAAACGTCGCTTCTTTGAGCAGATTGGTTGTTTGTAGCACACGGTCTACCAGTTGTGTGAATGTATTCACTTTTTCATTTAACCGTGCAGATACTTGAGCCTGTTGCTCATTTCGTCTGCGAACAATATAAGCATTGATTGTTGGATAGCCAATCTCAGCTAGTTTATTGTTCAACAATGTTTTGTAGTTTTTATATGCGGCAGTCAATTCCTTATTATAAGCTTTCATGGAATTTTCTACTAATGCTACAAGACGCTTCACTTCTTTTACGTCATCGGGCGTTAAATCAGCATCATTTTCAATAGATGGTAATAGTCGATTAACTTCGGCTTCAATAGCTGTCCATGTTTCAGCTGATACTTGATAATTTGACATGGGGTCCTTTCTAGAGGACTACCAGTCCTCGCCTAATGGAGCTTCCCAATCGCTTGGTCGCTCATAAAACATACTAGATCGGTGAATTTCGTAATATTTACCGTCTGGTTTGAGATGATCTTTAACATATGCGCGTGCTTGTTGTTTTGACAGATGTCGCATATTTTGAACAGCCCGAAATAGACCGCCCGCCATATCACGAGGAATAAGAGGATAGTTCTTACGTACCCACTTATTCAATTCATCAGAGGTTAAAGTTTCAAAATTGAAACCATCGTCCAACAAGCTCACACCAGAAACGATATATTCTCGGAGCCATTCTTCATCATAGTTTCCTTCAAGAAAAATGACATCAAATTTATCTAACCCGTATAACCCTTTTCCTAATTCGGATGGTTCAAGAGTATCTAAATCTGTCGAATATAAATATCGTTCGTCTCCTTTGGTTAAAATATACGCGTAATTAATGATGTCCCAATGTTTTTGGGCCAATGCTGTGACATGGTATTCGCCACAATCAAATTCGCAGTTTTCAGGAATAGTGTGGACGTTCTCATAGTCACGCCAGTCAAGTTTACCTTCTTCGTCCAATTTCTCACGCACACCTTCTGGTAGATATACGTCTTTTCCGGCTTCAATAAAGGCCCTGACTAACGGTTTATTAAAATGATCCGAGTGCTTATGGGAAATGAATACATGTTCGATATCATCAAACGATGTTAGTTGTTCTAATTTTTTTTTCGTTAATCCTGCATCGATCAGGATGTTATCAATCAAAACCGCGTTCCCTTTGGATCCTGTTGTTAAAATTCGATATGTAATTGTTATCACCATCCTTTCGATTTCATTTTCATGCAACTTTTTCAACTTTATGATATACTATTAGTAGAAATCAGAAAGTAAGATAAAGGAGCTATAATTATGGCGATTGATTATAATGCCCAAGCGGAGGCGCGCCTTTCTCGTATGGACGAACTCTTTCGTCGCGCAGAAGCCTTCCAATTTGAAATGGCAAAATTACAAGAAGCGTATGGTATCACTCAAACAGAAGAATTCTCTCAAATGCCTGTTGATGACCAACAAAATATCATTGATGATGTGATGAACTCTTATGAAGCATCACAAACAAGCGTTCAAGAAACTCAAGAAGCTTATGAAGACATCAATATTGATGACATTATCAACTCAATGGATCTCGGAATCCAATTGTAAGGAGGTGTTTCTATGACTTGGACTACTATCGAGCACTTGCTCAATCATGACCAAGCTGTTGAGCGTGTTGCTGAACGCCTCAACAATTCGCCTCTTATGTTGGACTGGATTGATGACCGCGCCTATGATGAATGGAACGGCGTCAATGACCCTGAGGACCTAGCAGAAGGTGTTATGAACCAACTGTATGGAGTTGAAGGTCAATTCCAATATGTTACGGCTGAAGCACTAGATGCTCTACCAGACCAGGCATACCAAGACTTGATAGACTCGGAGTTTATGTCTTGGGGTACGACGTGTGACGATGTTGCAACTGCAATGTCTGCAACTGAACAACGAAATGGTGACGTTCTCACCTCTCAAGAAGTGCTTGAAACCCTCCCTTATTTCGGGGTTGAAAAACCAGCACCTATCCTTGATGATTATGATGCGTCTTTGCCAACGTTTGTTGCCGCTCATGAGGGTCCTATGAACTCAACTCAAGAGGTCTATAACCAACTATCTCCCGTTCAGCAACAGTTTTTAGCGACGGCTTCTGAGGGTGTTGGTCGGTCATTTGTGGTCGATTCAACTCGTGAGTTTGCACACGGTGCTGAACAATTCCGTTCAGATAATCCAATCATTCAAACTCCCTATTCGGATGAGGAAAATATTGCGCTTATCAATGAGTTG
>ERZ773057.977-NODE-977-length-11528-cov-12.279439_pt1 | contig 11528 bp, 6 predicted proteins | sample MGYA00580629_ERZ773057 | MGnify/ENA primary metagenome ERZ773057 (study PRJEB29015, sample SAMEA2738143) | human oral metagenome | biome: human oral; feature: human-associated habitat; material: saliva | place: China | collected 2163 ...
ATAGTAATGCGTCAGAGCACGCTGCCCGTATGGTGGCTATGCAAACAGCAACGGATAATGCTGATGAATTACTTCGTTCGCTCAACTTGCAATATAATAAGTCGCGTCAGGCAGCTATTACATCCGAGTTACTGGATATTGTCGGAGGTACGGTGAATAATTGATTTTGCCATTGCATAGTATTTGTGATGGAATATTATCTTATAAAAAAGGTACAGACTTCTTCATAGTCTGTACCTTTTCTATTTTAAAAGTATGAAGAAGATAGTAATCAATGCGATGATTGCTTTAAACGATAGAAAGATTCTGACGACTATTTTACAGGAATAGTTCCATCGTTTTAATAAGGTCTTTAGGACAGCCCGCAGAGAACTACTTGACCTAACAAAGAAGCTCTCGCAACTGATTATAAGAAATACTTGATAGTTTTATAGAATGGGTCGGGCAATTTTATAAAGCCTGCAGATAGTAGAATGAAGACAGCTCATCAATCGCTTTTAATATATGTAATAATATGCAGGAATAGTTACTATTGCTTTCAAATTAAGGGTGTAATTGTGAAAAATATCATCATATTTATCTTTTAATATTTCATTTTTGTATCTTTGTGATTGATATAGTCTGATAACAACAAGTATTGTCAAATATTAAACAGATATCGTTATGGCACACCAAAAAAGATTTCTTCTTGATGAAAAAGATATCCCTACGCAGTGGTATAACATCCAGGCAGATATGCCAAACAAGCCACTTGCACCGCTAAATCCTGCTACTCATGAGCCTATGCGAGTAGATGATCTTGCAAAGATATTCAGTAAAGAATGTTCTAAACAGGAGTTAGATACAGAACACGCATGGATAGATATTCCAGAGGAGGTGCTGGATATGTATAAGTATTATCGTTCCACTCCGCTTGTACGTGCCTACGCTTTAGAAAAAGCATTGGATACGCCTGCCCACATTTATTTTAAGAATGAAAGTGTAAACCCTTTAGGTTCGCACAAAGTAAACTCCGCTATTCCACAATGCTACTATTGTAAGAAGGAAGGAGTTACCAATGTTACGACGGAAACTGGCGCTGGGCAATGGGGTGCAGCCTTGTCTTATGCAGCGAAAGTCTTTGGATTAGAGGCAGCAGTCTATCAAGTGAAGATATCAATGCAACAGAAACCTTATCGTTCGCTCATCATGCGTACCTTTGGAGCTATGGTCGAAGGGTCGCCCTCCATGTCAACGCGTGCTGGAAAAGATATTGTTACACGTGATCCCACTCATCCTGGTTCGTTGGGAACAGCTATCTCTGAGGCTATTGAACTAGCAACAACAACTCCAAATTGTAAATATACTTTAGGTTCTGTGATGAATCATGTAACATTACATCAGACGATTATTGGGCTTGAGGCTGAGAAACAAATGGAAATGGCGGGAGAATATCCCGATAAGGTAATTGCTTGTTTCGGTGGAGGTAGTAACTTTGGAGGAATTGCTTTCCCCTTTATGCGTCATAACATCTTCGATGGTAAGAAAACGGAGTTCATTGCAGCAGAACCTAATAGTTGTCCCAAGCTGACAAGGGGTAAGTTTGAATATGATTTTGGTGATGAAGCTGGCTATACTCCCTTATTGCCAATGTTCACATTAGGTCATGATTTCAAACCCGCCAATATCCATGCAGGAGGTTTGCGCTATCATGGTGCTGGTGTCATCGTCAGTCAGCTGATAAAAGATGGCTATATGCATGGGGTCGACATCCCACAATTAGAGACATTTGAGGCAGGTATTCTCTTTTCGCGCACTGAAGGAATCATTCCTGCACCTGAGAGTTGTCATGCAATCGCAGCAGCAATACGTGAAGCAAATAAAGCAAAAGAAGAGGGCAAGCAGCAGGTTATTCTCTTCAATCTTTCTGGTCATGGGCTTATTGATATGACTGCTTACGATAATTATATTAATGGTGATCTGAGGAACTATACGCTTTCAGACGAAGAAATTAAAAAGAACCTTGAGACTGTCCCTAAGATATAATACTTTTACTTAATCAAAAAGAGTCGTATCAACCCAATAATGTGTAATGATACAACTCTTTTCTTTACATAAAGTAGTATAATTCTATCAGTTTTGTCCTAATGTTTCTGGAATATTCTAAAGGGATTTTGTTTATCTAGTCCTATCATAAAGCTTAATCGCCTTGCTTGAATGCGATTCTTTTTAATTCCTTTTGGAATGATATTCCCATATAATTGTTGATGTTGATAGTCTGTTTTTTAGGGATGGTCAAGCCCCGTAAAATTAGGCGAATATCGTTTCTAAAAAAAGGTACTATCGTTTCAAAGAAAAAGTACTATCGTTTTGCTCAAAAAGTACTATCGTTTTCATGAAAAGGTAGTATCGTTTTCTAAAAGACCTACTATTGTTATTTTCTTTCCCATTTCAGGTTTCTTTCGTGAAGATATTATTTGATTTGTCAAATATGATGAACGCATAAAAAAGGTCGGTTGGAAGAAGTTCCAACCGACCTCATGATTTGTTTTTATCGTAGTGTAATTCTACTTATTTGTCATATTACATGACAACAATCTTCTTACCATTATGGATGTAAATACCCTTCTTTAAGCCCTCAGTTGTTGTACCATAACGATGACCTTGTAGGTCATAATAGTGCTCATCCTTAGTCTGAGGTCTAACACTGATATATTCTATTGCTGTGTTAGTATTCTTTCCATCGCCCAAATCATCTGGCTGATCAGGATTTGCGATGAATCTAATCTCCTCAAGCGGAATATTCAACTCAATGGTAAACTTGTTATTGTCGTGATTTATCTCACCAGCGTAACGACCATTATAGTTATCAATCCATGCTGTAACAGTGTGCTTACCAGGTGTCGCAACCCATTCATTTCCTTGCTGACCACCATTTGCCATCACTTTCGCAAAGGCGTGTGACCTCACACCCTGGGTGTAATTATCCGACCACGTAATAACGTCTGTATTGTTATCAATGATAAATTCAACTCCTAATTGCTGACCGGCAGGTGCATCTTGATCACCAGCATTGGCAACATAAGCAGAGAAATTTACTCTATCACCTGGCTTGATACTCTTTTTGTTCATGAGAATCTTGGTAACGACAAGGTCGTAACCACCTGTAACAGGGGTGAATGATCCCTTATCATCAGCAGATTCGAGTACATTAAATCTCTTTGTTCGGAGATTATTGTCCTTATTTATGTCATCGGACAAATAGTTGCGGTAATCAACTTCTGCCACAATCGTATGACCGCCAGCTTGCGCTGTCCAAGTAGTGTTTGTTGTTATAATGATAGGCTGATTAGCTTTCAGACCATTCTTATAGTTCGTTGAGATGTAACTATCTTTGCCATCCACCGTAACTCTTACGCCAATACTAACTCCAGCAGGGATATTTTTGTTAGAAACAACTGCCGTCTTGAATGTTACTTGGTCACCTTCTTTAAGATTCGTATTACCATTTGCATTCTCCCAACGTAAGCCTTTAAGTATAATGTCATAGTTGGTAATGCCTTCCATTGGATCAATCAAGCCACCACCTTGATTCTTATCAGCTTCTGGTGCCTCAGGAACTTTGTAACTTACATCTGTTAGATAATCATAGTTAACAGCCTTTGCACGATCCTTATTATTGTCAGTCCATAAAGGCCATGTTTGATTGTTGCCAACCTTATCAGAACTTACGTTTGCAATCTTAAGTCCATCGATAAACTTAACGTTATCGTTCTCCAAACGGATAGCACCTGTTGAGTGCTCCCATGTAGAGTACTTCGTTGTTTGCCCCGCAAGAGAAGCCCCCAGAATCTCAGTATTCTTAAATACGATATCAGTTGGACCTTTAATTATACGAATCGCATCGAAAGGAGAGTCATATATTTTCGTATTATTGAAGGTTACGTTACGCACACCACCTCTGACATCAACGGCTGCAAGATCCTCATGCCAGCTATCATCATTCGTACCGCAACGTACAAGCACGTTATTATCAAAGCTGATGTTCTGTGTAGCTTGGAATTTCGGACCTCTAAAGTTGTCGTTCAAATGGATACCTGATGCCATAAACATATCAGCAAGGTAGTTGTTGTAAACCTTATGTCCGTCACCACCATAGATGGCAATACCACCCGCACGCCATATAAATTCAATTGTGTTATATGCGAAAGTGTTATTCTTCTCATCATGTGCTCCTAAATAATCGTCATTCCACATTGCTAACCCATCATCGCCATTATTGCGAATACTACAATTATATACAGTAGCATTTGATGTTCCTTGGCAGAAGTTCACACCATCCGCAAAGTTGTTGCGGATTCGACAATTATAAATCTTCAAATTATTGCTATAATCAATCGTTCCATTATAGTCAGCAATCCAGAAACCACATTCAAAATGATCCTCCCAAATGTCATGAATAGCACTTCCACCTTTGAAAACATCCATGAAACATTTGTAGACAGCTTCTTGGTTATAACGACTTCTCAGACTAGAATTGATGTAAAAGTTGCTAATGTCCATGTTCTTGCAGTAATCATCAGGACCATGTTTGCCATTACCGCCAGAGATACCACCACCAGATTGGTTAGGATTGGTAAACTTAAGGTTCGTGTACCATATACCAGCACCAGTAATCTTTACGTCTGAACCAAACATATACCATATACCACTAAGCTCATAAGTACCTGCTGGAATGTAAAGCTTCTTAGAACCTGCATCGGCATCCTTTAGAGCTTCCTCGAAAGCCTTCAGATAATCTTTGCCATGAACATATTGTTTATATTTAGAATCGGTGACACTAATTGCACCTGCTGGGCGTTCGATCTCCTCTGGAACAATCTCCGTTTCGATGAAGTCGACACCATATTTCAATCCTTTTGCACCAGAACTCTGAATACGAATACGGTCATTAGGGTGTAAAGGCTTATTCAAAAGGAAGTGAGTCTCATCAAAGGCGAAACATCCAGGACCACCATCATTTGAATCAGAAGGATGACCACCAGAGAAATATTGCCACATATAATAAGAAGTAAGGTCAACCGTCTGCACTTTCTTATCATTGATATAAACATCTAATGAACCATTTTGCCCCATACCATTTGATGTATCAGGCAATGTGAAACGCAGTGTAACACCATTGGCAGAAGTCTTCATCGTCCATTCAGCATACGAACCATTTGAAGGCAATTCTATATATGACTGCTTAGAAGCCTGCGTTGCAATATCCATGCGTTTCCAGTTTGTGGATTTAACAAGAGTTGCTCCGCCTCCAAGCCTTGCCGTCTCAGAATCGTAACGTGTGTAAGGCATTAATGCTCCTACACGTCCATTGGCATTTGCACCAGGTACAGTAACTTCATCTGCATAGCTTGCATGCATCATGAGGGTTCCTGTAAGCAAAAGTGTTAATGCTAACATCAATTTCTTTTTCATACTTTCACTAAATTTTGTTTTTAACAAGAGAGTTATAAATACTCAGTATAAACTTTTCGTTTACAAATATAGAACATTCCAATTAGCCGTGAGAGTTAAAAAATAATATTATAAACAATATCCAACTAATACAAAATTAAAACTACTGATTATCTGTTAGTTATATTCGGATAACTGCTTGCTTGTATAAAAAAAGAAAGTAACCTTTTCTTACAATGATGCTACCAATAAGGTCGCTTTACTTGAATAAAAGTACTTCAAAAGATTTTTTTACGTCCTAATGATAACTTTTGTCTTGATGTTTTTTATGTAAACTAATAAGTATAGAATAAAAAAGTTGTTATCATTTTTTGGGTATTGTAGATGTAAGATTGCTATCAATGAGAAGGCAGGATTCCAGTTTTTAAGAGTAGAATCGTGGTTATTTTGCACCTTAAAAACCTAGATTTATTTCTGTTTTATGTTGCTGTCATTCTTAACACTTCGCATAAATCCTTTGTTCTTGGAGGATGATTAGACGATAATTAGTGCCAAGAATGATAGCAAAATGTAAATGCTAGTTTAATAAAAGAAGTTGCAAATCAGTGAATGAATCGTTAAGGCGGTGTGTTGATTATAGGCAGATTGATAGGGAGCGACTAATGTCATTTGCAAAGATAATATATTTGTGTTGAATAACAATAATATCCCACTTTTGTGTATTGAGATTTTAGAGAGTCATCCTTATCATCATATTTTAAAAGGAGAACATTGGTGGAAAAAAGAGAAGTGAATGCTTGTTTTATCAGGTTTTTTAATATCTTTGGCACAGAGATAGTGGTACACTAAATATCAAATAGAAATGAAATATAAGCTATTAATATTCCTTTTGATGCTAGCAAATAACTGCCTGGCATTAGTATTCCAGCCCGATACGATTGCAATTAGTAATGGAATGTCACATAATACATTAGATGAAGATGGTTATGATATGACTGCTGACACCGTTGCTAATTATTTGAATAAACCTATTCAACATCTTATGAACTTTCAGAACGATACCATACAACTAAGAATCTCCGTCCCCAAAGACAACAAGGGGTATTATCAATGGAGAGGTTTTACGATTTCTAACTTTTATGTGAAGTGTTCGGAAGCTACATTCCAGGGGATGTCTGCTGCGATATTGTCACCAGTCACCATGATAGCAGGTGCTGATAGTAATACAGATTCAGTCTATACTGATCGCCTACTTATCATTGAATACAAAGGGAAGAAATGGGTATATGCTAATGTTATCCGTAACACCGAGTGTGAAGACTCGTTCGGTTTTGAAGATTTAAGAGCAGGAGAAGAAGGATTAGAATTAATCTATATGGCAGGACAAGGGTATAAGTACTATTACAATATACTCATCGCAATGTCTTTTGGTCAGCCCTGTTTAATGAACTTGTCTGTAGAAGAACACAATTCAACTGCGCAATATCAAGTCACTCATCAGTATGATTTTACTGCTTCGGATGAGGCTGACAGCTATCCTCTTTATGCTTATCGACGACACTTCCCAATGTTACTTCGTGGTGGAAATTATGATTCTTTCGTCAGATAAGGATAATTATTACTTATCTGTGGCACATCCTTTTATCAGTAAACACTCTATGGCTTCCCTGTTTCTTTAGGTTATTCAAGGAGTATATTTGCACCTTAAAAACCTAGACTTATTTATGTTGCTGTCATTCTTAACACTTTGTATACATCCTTTGTTCTTAGTGGATTATAAACCGATAGTTAGTGAAAGGAATGACAGCAAATAGAAATAAACGCTTACATTCAATATGTAGTTAGTTGATATTTATTGCTTTGGCTGTTTATATTTCTTACCATGTAAAATCAGCCAACAACTATTCTCGGGGTGATCTGGAGACATAAATGAGTCTCCAAACTCTCCTACTTTTTTCCCATTAAGATATATATCACCTGCGGAGGTGGCTCTAGATCCGTGCATAAAAGATTCCATTCTAACAGTGTATTTGATTCTCTTTCCTCCTTGCCTGTAGTAGAAATAACCATTCCATGAGGATCTTTCATAAACAGACTCAACATCATCAATTCCAGAAATTCTTCTTGTTTTCACACGATGCATTATAATTGTTACTTTCTGTTTGCCTATATAATACGTTTCTCTCGTTATCTCTCCAGAATTATCCCTAAGTACTTCTTGCACTTCATTGGTACCTGGTATGGCTGCATAGAGTGGAGTAGCCGTTGCAAATAGGAGTGTTAAGGTAGCTGCATAAAATAATTTTTTCATAATTGATAATTTATTTAGAAGTTAATAATATCTCGGCATCGGTGTGATAGACGCGGACTTGCATGAGTGTATGATGCTGAAGGCTGTGCAGACCACATTGGAAAAAGGCGAGGAGAAAAAAGAGATGAGCCTATACGACTGGTATGCCAAAGTATTGGAGGACGACAAGGTAACCTTACAGCGTATTAGCAAGGTTCTTGTCGCCGACTCAGCCTTCTCCAAAAGACCTTTCATCGACAAGGTAATGAAGATGGGCTTCCATGTTGTGAGCCGCTTGCGTCATGACGCAGCCTTGTTCTACACGTGGGACGGGGAACCTACAGGAAAGCCTGGCCGTCCTCGTGTCAAAGGTGATAAGATTGACGTAAGGAACATCGACATATCCAAAGTCAATGAGCTTGATTTAGGAGAGACCGAAGGCAAAGCCTATGCGCTAAAGGCATGGTGCAAGTCCTTGCATAGGGTCGTGTCACTTGTCATCCACGAGTTACCTAATGGCAGTCGGCGCTTGTATTTCTGTACGGATGAGAGTATGGACGGACGCGATGTGGTGGAGTACTACGCCACACGTTTCCAAGAGGAGTTTTGCTTTCGCGACGCAAAGCAGTTCCTCGGCCTTACAGATTGTCAGGCACGCGACAAGAAAAAACTTGAATTTGCTTTTAACTCTTCATTCACAGCACTCAATGTGGCGAAAATTATGTGCAAGGAACTTGGTACGTCCATCGGTCGCCTTAAAGCGAAGATGATCAATGCATACTATGCCAAACGAATTATTGACGTGTTCGAGAAGAACCCGAACACGCCATTAAATAAAGAAAGTGTTAATGATATATTTAGTTTCGCTGATGATGCAGCATAATATTTAACGGACTATTGCTTCTATACAAGTCTTAAAAAAGATGTGTAGAAAGAGTAGCTCCCCTTTGGAGAGGGGCAGAGGGGTGAGGCTTTTTCCCTACTTCTAGGTATTGCACTATTCCTTACAACATCCTACCTTTGCATTAACAAATCAAAGGCGAGCTCTAGAATCATTGATAAGGTCACAAAAAGCCCTATGGGGCGTGCTGTGACTATATCAAAGATTTACAGAACATGCCTGAATTTAAAACAATTTAAAATGATAAAGAAAAGAACCGTAAAACAGATTTTATGTAAATCGGCGTTTGTTTTCGCCGCTACGTTCGTTCTTTCGCTGCCCACTTACGCAAGGCACGAGAACGAAGTGAAAGTTAATACCGAAGCCAACATTAAGGGACGCGTTGTGGATAGTAAAACACAACATCCTCTTTCGCACGCGAGCGTGCTGGTTTTGGGTACAGTTATCACTACCACCACCGATGCCGATGGCCATTTTATGCTGCGAAATCTGCCTGTGGGAAAGGTGATTGTGGAAGTGCGCTCGTCTGGTTATAGGGCTTACAAACACGAGGTGACAACGCAAAAAAATATTACCCATGAGCTGAATGTGATGCTCAAACCCGACGAAATTGCGCTCGACGAGGTTGTTGTGTCGGCCAATCGTAGTCAAACACTTAGACGTGAGTCGCCTGTGGTTGTGAATGTTCTGGACACGAAGTTGCTCGAGTCTACCCATTCTACAACCTTGGTGCAGGGTTTAAACTTCCAACCGGGCGTGCGAACCGAAGATAATTGCACCAATTGCGGATTCTCGCAGGTGCGCATCAATGGGCTTGATGGTCATTATTCGCAAATATTAATCGACTCGCGACCCGTTTTCACGGCCCTTCAAGGTGTTTATGGACTCGAACAGATACCCTCTAACATGGTGCAACGTGTTGAAATTGTTCGCGGTGGTGGCTCGGCGCTCTTCGGTGCTTCGGCCATTGGTGGCACCATCAATATCATTACCAAAGAACCTAGCGAAAATTCGGCCGATGTGGCGCACACCATCACAGGCGCAACAAATGGCTCTACTGCTTTCGACAACAACACCACGGGCAACCTATCGGTTGTTACAACCAATAATAGAGCTGGGTTTTATCTCTATGGACAAAGCCGACACCGCGCTGCTTACGACCGCGATGGCGATGGTTACACCGACCTTCCCACGCTAGATAATAAAACTGTGGGGCTTAGCTCTTTCTTCCGACTCACCGATTACTCCAAAATAACCCTTAAATACCACGGCTTGAAGGAGTATAGACGTGGCGGAAACAAACTTTACTTGCCTGCTCACGAGGCCAATATTGCCGAACAAATCGAACATACCATCAACGGCGGAAGTTTGGGCTACGACCTCTTTAGCCTTAATGGTAAGGGACATTTCAGTGCTTATGCCTCGTTTCAAAACGTTGACCGTAAGAGTTATTACGGCGGACTGGGCGAACTGGCCACCGCTGCCGATGGACTTAAGGCCTTGAACGAAGCCTATAAACTGGGACTTAACCTCGATATGAGCGAAGACGATGCCGCCACGCTGCCCGCCAACCAACAACAAATGCTGGCCGATGCGCAAGCCTACGACAAAGCACAACGAGCCTATAACCTTACGCATAACATCAATTACATAGCTGGTGCGCAATATGTGCACAATTTCGACCGTCTGTGGTTCATGCCTTCGAGTCTTGTTGTGGGGGCCGAATATAGCTACGACCGCATTAAAGACCACTCGCTGGGCTACAACAGCCTGATGGAACAGCGCGTGAATATTGGTAGCTTCTTTGCTCAAAACGAATGGAAAAACAACCATTGGGGCTTGCTTCTGGGCGGACGACTAGACAAACACAACCTTATCTCGCATCTTATCTTTAGTCCGCGCGTTAATCTGCGCTACAATCCCACGCCCAACACCAATTTCCGACTTACTTACGCTGGCGGATTTAGAGCCCCACAGGCTTTTGATGAAGACCTTCATACGCGTATTGCTGATGGCGACCGTGTGAAAATTGCGTTGGCTAAGGATTTGAAAGAGGAACGTTCGCACAGCTTTAGTGCATCGGCCGACCTCTATAAAAGTTTTGGAACAGTACAAACCAACGTTCTTATTGAGGGCTTTTACACACGCCTTAACAACATGTTTGCTACACGCAAACTGGCTGATAATGTGATTATTGATGGCGCACGTGTTGAAGAACGCTTCAATTCTAACGGTGCAACGGTGTATGGAATTAACCTCGAGGGCAAGGCTTCGCTCTCGTCGTGGGCGCAATTGCAAGCTGGTTTTACTTGGCAAAGCAGCCGTTATCGCACGCCCGAAGAATGGGACGACGATGCTGCTCCCGAGTTTAAAACCACTAAACGTCTGCTGCGAACGCCCAACACCTACGGATATTTCACCCTCACTGTGCATCCCACCATCGATTTTGCCCTATCGTTATCGGGCGTTTACACGGGTAGAATGTATGTTGGCCACCCCAAAGGGGGGAGCGAGCGCACCAACGACTTTGCTATCATTGAGCACACTCCCGCGTTTCTCACGCTTAACCTGAAGCTTGCCTATAATTTCTACATAACTAAGCAGGTGAAATTGGAGGCTAGTGCGGGGGTGCAAAACATGCTCGATGCTTACCAAAAGGATTTGGATAAAGGGGCTTCGCGTGCCTCCGACTATGTTTACGGACCTACTCAACCCCGCAGTTTGTTTCTTGGGGTGAAGTTTTCGTACTAGGTATTATGTCTTTTTTACCAAAAACAGTGGGTAGAGTTGTTTTGATTTTGTGTATTGCTGGACACATTGCCGATGTTGTTATTGAAAATGTGGTGCACTACGCTCAAACAATATCATAGGCAAGATGCCGACAAGCCAACAAAAGATGAACTG
>ERZ773057.979-NODE-979-length-11510-cov-5.577041_pt1 | contig 11510 bp, 11 predicted proteins | sample MGYA00580629_ERZ773057 | MGnify/ENA primary metagenome ERZ773057 (study PRJEB29015, sample SAMEA2738143) | human oral metagenome | biome: human oral; feature: human-associated habitat; material: saliva | place: China | collected 2163 ...
AAACAAGGACTCAGCGGTCTGTCATCACAAGTATTTATCGTCTTGACCTACATTTTCTACCTGCCAATGTCCTTCCTTATCCCATCATCATCTGGTCTGGCCAGTGCAACTATGGGAATCATGGCTCCTTTGGGAGAATTTGTCAATGTCAAGGCAAGCTTGATCATCACAGCTTACCAGTCTGCTTCAGGTGTGCTGAACCTGGTTGCTCCAACTTCTGGTATCGTTATGGGGGCTTTGGCACTCGGACGTATCAATATCGGAACTTGGTGGAAATTTATCGGCAAGCTGATTGTAGCTATCATTGCGATCAGTATTGGTCTCTTACTCCTAGGAACTTTCTTACCGTTCCTATAAGCTAGAAGCTGAGGTGATTCCATGAAAAATTTTATAACGGAAGAAGTTAAAGAAGATTTTCTTGAATCTTTGAAAACAATCGTTTCTTATCCTTCAGTACTGAATGAAGGTCAAAATGGAACACCTTTTGGACAAGCTATCCAGGATGTCCTAGAAAAAACTTTAGAAATCTGTCGGGAGCTAGGTTTTACAACCTACCTCGACCCTAAAGGTTATTACGGATATGCAGAAATCGGTCATGGAGCTCAGCTCCTGGCCGTTCTCTGTCATTTGGATGTTGTTCCATCAGGTGATGAGTCGGACTGGCAGACGCCTCCCTTTGAAGCCACTGTCAAAGATGGCTGGATTTTTGGTCGTGGGGTGCAGGACGACAAGGGACCTTCCATGGCCGCTCTTTATGCTGTAAAAGCATTGCTGGACAGTGGAGTGGAATTTAAAAAGCGGGTTCGCTTTATCTTTGGTACAGATGAGGAGACACTTTGGCGCTGTATGGGTAGGTATAACCAACTAGAAGAGCAGGCAACACTTGGCTTTGCGCCGGACTCTTCCTTCCCTTTGACCTATGCTGAAAAGGGGCTTCTGCAGCTCAAGCTGGAAGGGCCGGGCTCTGATACTTTAGAGCTCGAAGCTGGTCAAGCTTTTAATGTCGTTCCTGCCAAGGCTTCCTATTCAGGCAGCCTACTGGAGTCCGTCGTTGCTGGCTTGGAAGATTTAGGCTATGAATATGAGCGAACGGCAGAAGAAGTAACGGTTATCGGCTTGCCCAAGCACGCTAAGGATGCCGCTCAAGGAGTCAATGCTATTATTCGCCTAGCCAAGGTCTTGCAGCCCCTGGATTCGCATCCAGCTCTTGCCTTTCTGGCTCAGGCGGTTGGTGAAGATGCGACAGGCAGCCATCTCTTTGGGCCTGTGTCTGATGAACCGACAGGCTTTCTTTCTTTTAATGTTGCCGGTCTGACTTCAACCTCTGACCGCTCTGAGATTCGGATTGACATGCGGATTCCGGTCTTGGCAGACAAGGACAAGTTGGTTGAAAAGCTAGCAGAAATAGCCAGTCAATACGAGCTGACCTATCAGGAGTTTGACTACTTGGCTCCGCTCTACGTACCTTTGGACAGTGAGTTGGTCAGCACTCTGATGGCAATTTATCAGGAGAAAACAGGAGACAACAGTCCAGCTATGTCTTCTGGCGGAGCGACCTTTGCTCGTACTATGCCTAACTGTGTTGCCTTCGGTGCTCTCTTTCCGGGAGCTGATCAGACAGAGCATCAGGTCAATGAACGATTGCGCTTAGATGATCTGTATCGGGCAATGGATATTTACGCGGAAGCTGTTTATCGTTTGGCTACAACACCTTAAATGCTGACTTTTTAAAACCCTCTTCAAATCTTATTTGTACTGCCTTGCTCTGGTCAAGTATGGCTTGCTGATTTGCTAATGGGTTTTATTGAGGAAAAATCTTAAATAGAAAAAGCTGAGGCAATGTTGTCTCAGCTTTTATTTACTAAAGAAGAATGGTGGGGTGAATTCTTTGAGCTTCTCAAAGCAGTCAAGGGCCCCTTGATCATCCTCGCAGATAATCAGACAGACGTCATCACCACAGACAGTAGCAACAATCTGTGGCAGCTCTAGAGCGTCTAAGATTGCACCGAAAGACTGGGCCAGACCAGGCAGGGTTTTCATGACGACTTGGTTTTGAACTGGCCGCAGCATGACCAAAGCATCCTCCATGTAGAAGCGGAGGCGTTTTTCCCAACGGGATGGCGCGATGCTATTGATGATATAGTAGGAAGTATCGTTCTCACTGACCTTGACCAGATTGAGTGCTTTCATATCTCGTGAAAGAGTGGACTGGGTTACAATGACGCCGTTTGCTTCCAAATGCTCCTGAAGTTCTTGCTGGGTATGGATTTTTTTCTCCATGATTAAGGAGCGGATGAGACGGTGTCTGCTTTCAATTTTATTCATAAATTTTCACCTATAGTTATTTGATAAACATGGCATCACCAAAGCTGAAGAAGCGATAGCGCTCAGCAATAGCGTGCTCATAAGCTTCAAGTGTTAAGGAACGTCCGGCAAAGGCAGAGACTAACATAACCAGAGTTGACTTGGGCAGGTGGAAGTTGGTTGAAAAAGCATCAACGATCTTCCAATCGTATCCCGGCTTGATAAAAATATTGGTCCAGCCAGAGTCAGCCTCAATCTGACCCTGAAATTTACTACCAATTGTCTCCAAGGTGCGGATAGATGTTGTTCCGACTGCAATGACATGTCCGCCATTTGCCTTGACCTGACGGAGTGTCTGGGCAGCTTCCTCGGACAGACTGTAAAATTCGGAGTGCATCTCGTGATCATCTAAGCTGTCTACAGAAACCGGTCGGAAAGTTCCCAGTCCGACATGAAGGGTGAGATAGACCAGCTTGACTCCCTTGGCAGCAATCTGCTCCAATAGCTCTTCTGTGAAATGAAGTCCGGCAGTTGGCGCAGCAGCAGAGCCATTTTCTTTAGCATAGACAGTCTGGTAGCGTTCGCGGTCTGCAAGTTTTTCGTGGATATAAGGCGGAAGCGGCATTTCTCCCAAACTTTCCAAGACTTCTAGGAAAATCCCTTCGTAGCCAAAGCGCACAATTCGGCCGCCGTGCTCAAGCTCTTCTATCACAGTAGCAGTTAGGCGTCCATCACCAAAGGAAATCTGAGCACCTACTCTGAGGCGCTTGGCTGGCTTAGCTAGCACTTCCCAGTCATCTCCCTGAGTATTTTTAAGTAGCAGCAGCTCGACATGGCCTCCTGTCTCAGGCTTGATACCATAAAGGCGGGCAGGAAGGACACGCGTATTATTCATCACTAGGGCATCGCCGGGCTGGAGCTGATCAATAATCTGGTCAAAGTGCTGGTCGGAGAAGACTCCTGTTTCTTTATCGACCACTAGCAAGCGGGAAGCATCCCTTTTCTCCAAAGGTGTCTGAGCAATCAGCTCTTCGGGCAAGTCAAAATCAAAATCAGCGGTATTCATCGTATCTCCTTATATTGTTTTCATCAGCCAGAGTAGATAGGCAGCGAGTAGAAAGGGACTAGCTGTAAGCAAGCCGCCCAAAATCAAACTTACAATCTGCCAGCCTGGTTGTTTTTTCATGAGGAAACTCAAGCTGCAGAGTAAGACTCCGACAAAAAATAAAATCAATAAAACAATCAGTAAAAACATGTCTCTATTATAACACGATTTGCTGCAAAAGGAAGCGAGCATGACTAAAAAGTATGTCTATTTTGCAGACTTTTTCTTGACAAAAATTGGTCTATACCATATAATAAAATTAAGAAAAGAAGTGGAGGTAGAAAATGAAAATTATTCAAGTGGAAAACCAAGTAGAAGGTGGAAAAGTGGCTCTCGAACTGCTCAAAGAAAAGCTAGCTCAGGGGGCAAAAACGTTGGGATTAGCTACAGGCAGCAGCCCAGAAGGATTTTACAAGCAAATCGTTGAGAGCGATCTTGATTTCTCAGAGATGTTCAGTGTTAATCTGGATGAATATGTTGGTTTGCAGGAGGACGATCCTCAGTCTTATCGCTATTTCATGAATCAGCACCTCTTTAACCAAAAGCCTTTTAAAGAAAGCTTCCTGCCTAATGGCGCAGCGAAAGATTTAGAAGCAGAAGTGGCGCGTTACAATCAGCTTCTTGCAGAGCATCCAGCTGATTTACAGATTTTGGGAATCGGTACGAATGGTCATATCGGCTTTAATGAGCCGGGAACTAGTTTTGACAGCCAGACTCACTTAGTGAATTTGACACCGTCCACCATTCAGTCCAATGCTCGATTCTTCGACAAGATGGAAGATGTTCCGACTCAGGCTATTTCCATGGGAATTGGCAATATTCTCAATGCTAAGTCCATCATCCTCTTTGCTTACGGTTCAGCTAAGGCCAAGGCTATAGCAGGGACTGTTGAGGGTGAGGTGACGGAGGAGCTGCCTGGCAGTGCTCTCCAGAAGCATCCAGATGTTGTGATTATCGCTGATAAGGAAGCGCTTAGCTTGTTAAATCACTAAGATTTTGACGTTGTTGCTAGAAAACTGGCTTTGCCAGATAAAAGTCTCTTAATTTCCTATCTATTTTTTAGGTAGGATTTTTAGATTTATGGTTGACTTTGCGTAAAATATGATATACTAGATAGGTATAATTGTTCTTTGGAGGATCCTGTGAAGAAAAAGCTTTTGTTATTGGGAATTGCGTTCCTGACCTCTTTAGCGCCACTAGCTGCTAGGGCTGATGAATTGGTGGATATGGCTAAAAAGATGTATCCGCATGATAATGTTCAGGCGATTAATCGTCCCAAGTCTTCTCTCGTTATTGACGGCAGTACAGGTGATGTTGTCTGGGAGGATAATGTTGATGAGGTGCGTGATCCAGCCAGTATGAGTAAGCTTATGACGCTTTACTTGGTCTTTGAAGCGATTAAAGAAGGAAAAATCAGCGAAAAGACGGTCATTACAGCCACACCTCAGGATCAAGCCACTGCAAATATTTATGAAATTTCTAATAATAAAATTGTCGCTGGTGTGGACTATACCGTATCTGAGCTAATTACCATGACAATCGTGCCTTCATCCAATGCGACAACCGTTATGCTAGCCAATTATCTATCGGACAATGATCCAGATGCTTTCTTGGATCGGATGAATGCCAAGGCTCAAGAGCTGGGCATGACGAATACCAAGTGGTTCAATGCCAGCGGTGCAGCGGCGGTTTCTTTTAAGGGCTATTATAACCCTCAAAACTACGATAATTATGCTAGCAATCAGACAACAGCCCGTGATTTGGCGATTCTGGCTTACAATTTTGTCAATCACCATCCTGAGATTCTAAACTATACTAATAAAGCCAAGGTTACGGTTAAAGCTGGAACTCCTTACGAGGAGACCTTTGAAACCTATAATTACTCCCTGCCGGGTGCTAAATACGCACTCAAGGGCGTAGATGGTATGAAGACGGGCTCTAGTCCTAACGGTGCTTTCAACTATATCGCGACCATTAAGCGTGGAGATCAGCGCATGATTGCTGTGATTATGGGAGTCGGTGACTGGTCTGACCAAGACGGTGAGTATTACCGCCATCCTTTTGGTAATGCTTTGATTGAGAAGGCTTATGCGGACTACGAGTACAAAAAACTCTTATCCAAGGGTGAGCAGGAGATTGATGGACAGAAATATAAGCTGCCTGAGGATTTCTACGCTACTGTTAAAAAGGGAACCGAGCCTAAAGTCAAGGTTGAAAACAATGTTCTCAAGGCTGAAAATGGCTTGAAGACCTTGTCTAGCAAGATCTCTGATGAAATGAAAGTCGAGAAAGTTGAGAATCCAGTTGCTCAGGCTATTGAAAATGTGACTGGCAGCAAGTCGGAAAGCAAGCCTTGGTATGGTGTGTTCTTCAGCGATAAGATGTTAATTATGCTGCCTGTTGGCATCCTGCTAATCATTCTGTACTTTGAATACCGCAGTCGCCAAAAACGCAAGGCTGCAAAGCAGGAACGTCGTAGAAATACAGATGTTGAATAAAGGGAATGTCCTCTGTCACATACGAACGGAATGACTTTCCAAACTAAAACTCAGTTCTTTTGCTGAGTTTTCTTTCTGTCTTAAGGAGATTTTCATGCAAAAAAAGTTTCATAACAGCTATCTAGCTCATTTTTTACTCTTTAATTTTTTCTTTCTAGCCTATTCTCTTTTTTCGACTCTGATATCAGTCTATATGCAGGACTTAGGCTATTCTAATGCCCAAGTATCTATGGTAGTGTCAGCTTCCTTCTTTGCTTCCATGTTGGCTCAGCCGCTGTTTGGGATTCTCAGCGATGCTTTGGGGATTAAAAAGATCTTCCTTTTTAGCTTTCTAGTTATGATGGTTGGGGCTGTATTTTTCATGAAAGCGACTCAGCTTTGGCAGTTACTGGTCTGGTATAGTCTGGTCCTCATGCTGGTTAACGGGGTCAATCCAGTCATGGATGTTCTGGCAGCTCAAAGTCCTTATACTTATGGTAAGATTCGGATTTGGGGAACCATTGGCTATGCTTTAGGCTCTCAGCTGGCAGGATTGATCTATCAAAGAGTCGCACCGCAGGCTATTTTCCCAGTCTTTATTGGCATGATGCTTATCAGCAGCATAGGACTTTTGGGAATCCAGCCCAAGCACGACCGAGCAGCCCTAGAAAGCAGGAATACCCGCAAGCAGACAGGTCTGGGGAAGCTCTTGACCAACAAAACCTATCTCTTTTACCTGCTTTTGGTCGCCCTTTACTCTGGAGTGGGGAATACTGGTCATACCTATATCCCTGCCATGTTACAGCATAGTGGCTTAGAGGTGGATATGGCTTCGACTGTCGTTGCCTTATCAGTTCTGGTTGAAGCGCCTTTTATCTTTTATTCCTATCTCTTTATGGACAAGATTTCGATGAAGAAGCTTCTTTATATCTGTTTGGGAATCATCTTTCTCCAGTACAGCGTTTATGCCTTGGATCTAGGTTTGATTTCGAAAATCGGGATGACTCTTTTTTCCAAGCACGTGACTGGCATGGTTTTGATTATGGTGACCTTGAAAATTGTAGCCAGTCTGGTCGATGAAAAATATCTGGTAACTGCCATTGCTCTGGTCCAGACAGCCCGCAGTCTAGGAACCATTCTCATTCAAAATCTGGCTGGCCATTTTCTGGACAATTGGGGTTACGAAGGAATGAACCTCTTTCTAGCAGCTATTATCTGTCTAGTCTGCCTCCTGGCCCTCTTTCTAAAATTGCCAGGACGAAAAGGAAATCAATTATTTGGATAATAAAAAGCGAGTCGGAGAGATGTTCTCTTGACTCGTTTTTTGTCTAGATTGTTTCTCTTTTCTTTTACGAATATTTTAGTAAATGAGAGAAATTTTAGAGGGGGCTAGGATATGTTTGTGGCGAGAAATCATAAGGGGCTTTTGTGTAATGCTCTGGAGGAGAAGATTGAGAAGGGGGCTGATTTCGTCTGCCCGGCTTGTTCAGGGGCAGTCCGTTTTAAAAAAGGGAAGGTTATGCAGCCGCATTTTGCGCATGTTTCGCTAGAAGAGTGTCGTTTTTACAGGGAAAATGAGAGCGCTGAGCACCTGAACCTTAAGGCGGAGCTTTTTCGCTGGGCTGTCCAGACAGAAGAAGTTGAGGTGGAGGCTTTTTTGCCTGCTCTGCAGCAGATTGCTGATCTACTGGTTGATGAAAAACTGGCGCTTGAAGTCCAGTGCAGTCCCCTAAGTATAGAACGGCTGCAGGAACGGACGCTTTCTTACCGCCAGCATGGTTATCAGGTTCTCTGGCTTTTGGGGCGAAAACTTTGGCTCAAGGATTCCCTAACTCGCCTGCAGAAGGATTTTCTCTATTTTAGTAAAAATATGGGCTTTCATCTCTGGGAGCTGGATCAAGAAAAGCAAGTTCTGCGTCTTAAATACCTGATTCACGAAGATCTGCATGGAAAAGTCCAGTACAAGACCAAGAACTTTCCCTTTGGTCACAGTCAGCTTTTGGATATTTTGCGTTTGCCCTTTCAAAAGCAGGAGATGAACAGCTTTCTGGCCCAGCAAGATTCGCAGATCTGCAATTATATCCGCCGTCAGCTTTATTACCAGCAGCCTAGATGGATGCGTCTGCAGGCCCAGCTCTACCAGAATGGCGATAATCTCTTGACTAAGACTACAGAGGATTTCTATCCACAGATTAGACCAATACAAGCTGCCTCCTTCTGTCAGATAACTACTGACCTGACTAGCTATTACCAGCAGTTTGAGACATATTATGCTAATCTTCAGCAAAAAAATCTGCAAATTGTTTATTCACCGGCTTTTTATGAGATAATAAGAGAAAATTGCTAAGTATCGTTATTTTTCCATTGATGAAGCCATAAACTTTTAGCTAGCCTTTCAGTTTTAGAATATTTGAGAATCCTGTATAATATAATAAAGTAATAAGTTAGATAGTTAAAAATTCTAAATCGTGCTAATCCAGTAGGCTTTAGCAAAGAGGAGAAGCGAAAGGAGCCACCATGAAGAAAATTTTTGTAATCTTTTTGAGTATCATCATGCTCAGTTCAGCTATGTTTTTAGGAGGTTGCAGTATGCCAAGCAGTCGGTCAGAAAAAGAAGAAATGATTCAGATTGCAGAAAGTAAAAAGATGAAGAGTGTTATTGAGGAAGGGCTGAAAAAGATTGACCCTCAAGCATTAACACCTGAAGGGAAAATTAAAAGTTATGAAATTAATAAGAAGTCACTAACTCAGAACCCAATGGGAGGATTAATGTTTGATTTAATCATTAATGGTGACGAAGAAGTAACACTAGGTTATGTCATTACAGAGGACGAAAATGGGAAATTTCACAGGGATGGGACTGTGTGGTCACCGAAGCTTACAGAACTAATGGATGAAGAAAATGTAAATGGCAATGAAGAATAAGGTTTTTCTAGATAACTTCCTAGCAATGATTGCGTTATTATGTTCTTTGGAAAAATAGTATAATAATTAATATAAAAAATTAATCTAAATTCGCCTTCTCGTTTTTGTTAAGGCATCGGTTTTATCAAAAATGAGAAGCGAAAGGAGTCATCATGAAGAAATATTTTTTCATCTTTCTGACTATCATCACGATTAGCTCAGCTATGCTTCTGGGAAGCTGCAGCATTCTAAACAGTCGGTCAGAAAAAGAAGAAATGATTCAGATTGCGGAGAGTAAAAAGATGAAGAAAGCCTTGGAAAATTTTCTCAAAGGTTTAGATTCTAAAGCTTTGACACCAGAAGGAAAGATTAAATCCTATGAAATTCAAAAGGATAAGTTAGATTATAATCCCATGGGTGGACTAAATGTTTACATAATTATTAATGGGAATGAAGTTTTGAATATTGATATGACTGTTCAGGAAGAAGATACTGGAGAATATGAAGTTGTATCATATGGTATTCCACAAGAATTGAGTGAGTTATTAGAAGAGGATTAACATGGCTAATAATGCAGAGTACAATGATAAGCAGAATGTTGCAGCAGCTTTGGTAGAGTATCGTGAATTAGAATTTGGGAGAAATTATTCAATAGCAGGTAAGAATGGATACATTGGTAATCTTTCTCAGGTATACGACAATGTAAATGGCCATGAAGAACAAATTTTTATCTTTATGAATCTTTAAAAATAATTCCGCTTTCATATTCTTTGGAAAAATAGTATAACAATTAATATAAGTCGTTAATCTAAATGTGGCTTGTCATTTTCGTTAAGACATTAGCTTTACCAAAGATGAGAAGCGAAAGGAGCTGTCATGAAGAAATTTTTTGTCATTTTTCTGAGTATCATCACGATTAGTTCATCTATGCTTCTAGGAAGCTGCAGCTTGCTAAATAATCGGTCAGAAAAAGAAGAAATGATTCAGATTGCGGAGGGGAAGAAAGCGCAGAGAGCAATAGAAGAATTACTAAGACAGGAAGATCCTAAAGCATTGACAGAGGAGGGGATTATAAAAGAATATTCAATTAACAAAAATGAATTAGACTATAATCCAATGGGGGGATTAATCATTGAACTTATAATCAATGATGACCCAGAATTAACTATTAAAACAACATTGATGGAAGAGTCTGATGGGAAGCTAGAACATACAGGGTACGTAATTTCTGGTGAGCTTGCAAAGAAGTTGAGGGGAGAATGACATGACGTATGATAAATCATTTAGTGATAAACAGAAGGTTAAAATTGCTTTGCAAGAATATGAGATAAAAAATGTTAATCAAGAGGTTGAACTAAGTGACGAAACATATATCGGCACCGTCTCTCAAATTTATGATAATGTACATGGCCATGAAGAGCAGGTCTATGTGCTAACTAATAAAGAAAGTGGCTTAACAGAAGCTGAAATCAAAGACTCTAATGGGAGTTTGCGTGGTGCTGTTCCCTACTCCGCTTCGGATGCTGAGCGTGCTCAGGTGCAGGATGTGACAGTCATGATGCAGGGCTCTCAGACCCAGACGCACACTCCTAAGTTGATCCACGATACTGTTACGGATTGGCTGCCTACAGACTTTGTGACGGCGTCTCACCGTCTGGGACCTATAGGTGCAGTAGAATATGCTACCCCTTTTGTTTATCGTCATTCAAAAAATATTATTACTCAAAAAAGCCGAGAAGAACTAGATAAGGCAGATCGAGACGTAAGTAATAAGATAGGAAATGTAGTCGGAATCTTTAATAAAGATGCTGGTCAAGTTGTGAAGCAGAGCCTTAATTCTTTCAATAAAAATCCTTTCAATGAGCTGAGGAAGAATGTTATATCAAATCTTGCAGGTGTTTCTGGCGGAACTTTAACGACAGGAATTGCTGCACCGAATATTATGGTAGCTGCTAGTTATCTCAAACAGACACAAGAGTTTCCTCCTGCTCAGTTTAAGGATGCGGCTAAGCATCTTAAGGAAACCATTCGTAAGTATCCGAATGCCAAGATTGATCTTTACGGACATTCTTTGGGTTCTATGGATATCCAGTATGCTCTATCCACCCTGACAGAGGAGGAAATGCGCCATATTGGCACAGTCCATATCTACAATGGTCCTAATATCTATCCTCTCTTGCCCAAGGAACAGCAGGCTCGACTGGATAGCGCTAAGTATAAGATCTTTAATCATATCGACCATAAGGATATCGTCAGCTTAGGCTACAGCTTATCTGGCAGTGAAAATGCTGCTGGTATTGTACATCATATTGCGACGGTCGAAAAAGAAATTGGCGCTCAGCATATGATGGAGGGCTATATCTACGATAAAAATAAAAATTTTGTGCTTATGGATGGGACAGGAAAGACGACTATCAAGGATACCATCAAAGCAAATATGATTCCTTACCAGAATATGAAGAAGTATCTGTCTAAGGGTGGATTTAGCACTAATGAAAAGATTTATCTGGACAGTGTTCAAGCCCAGGCAACTGTTCAAAATTTAGTAAATGTGATCAAACTAGGCTATGACACTTTGCAGCAGGCTAGAGATCGGGTTGTTAGCGAAGCGGAAAAGCTAGCAGAGCAGTTGGAAAAGGTGCCAGAGGGCTTCAGTCTTAGTCCAGATGAGGTGGCTGCAGCCTATCAGGCTGGAGGTGCAGATTATCAATCATTGGTCG
>ERZ773057.980-NODE-980-length-11498-cov-24.764660_pt1 | contig 11498 bp, 29 predicted proteins | sample MGYA00580629_ERZ773057 | MGnify/ENA primary metagenome ERZ773057 (study PRJEB29015, sample SAMEA2738143) | human oral metagenome | biome: human oral; feature: human-associated habitat; material: saliva | place: China | collected 2163 ...
ATGTCTTCCATCATCTTAGCCGCGTTTGGGTTTCTCTTCGCGCTTCTCGCAGTCGTGTTCTTTCTTCTCTCCCGAGAGTGTTTCTTCAAGGCGGTGATGCTTGTCTCTGAGACGTCTTCTAGACACTATCACTTTCTCTCGAAGGTTCTCGGTTTTCTCTGTTTTCTCTCCACAGTCGCCGTTTTCCTTGATATTATTGCAGTCTTGTGGAGTCCCCGGTGAGTCCACATATGGGTTTTGCTCTCAGAGATCTTTCAATCTCTTCTCTGAGCGCTTTACTCGAAGTCCACGCCTTCTCACTACCATCTAGGAGTTCTTTCATGCGTCCGTCCGAACTCGTTCGAGAGTTTCACCGCGTCTACGATATGCCTGTCTATGATTCACCTCATCGTCCTTCCTCGGAGAGGGTTAGACTTCGTGTTGGTCTCATTCTCGAGGAGTTTTGCGAACTTCTCTCGGGGGTCTACGATAACGGCTCCAAGACGTGGACGAGTATCTACTCGACGACGATCAAGAACGCGCTTCCGCCTTCTAAAGACCCCGGTGACTACAATGAGGTGGAAGTCGCTGACGCCTTAGCCGACCTTGTCTACGTCATTTATGGTATGGCTCTTGAGTTGGGTATTCCACTCGACGATGTTCTCGAGGAGGTTCACCGCTCGAATCTCTCGAAGTTGGGTGAGGATGGTAAGCCGATCTATCGCGAGGATGGGAAAGTGATGAAGGGTCCGAACTTCTTCGAGCCGAACATTCGCAAGGTTCTTAGAGATCATCACAAGCCTGGTTCCTTCTAGTCCTATAGGGCCGCTAGACTAGTCCATATATATAGGACTCCTCTCAATCGATTTTCTCTAGTTTCTCCTGGCTAGTCAAAATCGGTTGGGAGGAGTTTTGTGTTTCCAGTTGATTGTTTATAGGTTTTCCTATAAAATATAGGTATGGGAGCCGAAAAGGCTTCCTCATACAAGGAGGAAAGACATGCAAACGCTCATCGTTGAGGCGGACAAGACCACCGTTCTCCCCGTCTTCAAGAATCCGGACGGGACTTTCGAGGTCATCTACGAGAACTTCACTCGGACTTACACCCACGAGAACCTCAAGAACGCTTTCGAAGGAGGAGCGCTCGTAGACGACGGACACGTCTTCTACCTGGTTCTCCCCAAGACTCCGCAGGAAGACGCGGCTTGGCTCACTCCCGTCGACTTCTACCTCCAGGAGTTCAAGGTCGACGGCGAATACGTCGAGTCCTGGATGCGTATCAAGAAGGACGATATCTGGACTCCGATTCACGTCTCGAAGAAGGGACTCAACCCGGTCAAGGAGACTCTCTCCTACGACGAGTTCTTCCACCGCCGAGTTCTCCCCACCGGAATGTTCCCGGTCGACGAGACGCTTCACTACTCCGACTACTTCTACCGGGTCCACTCCACTCGGGAGTACGTAGAACTCGCCCGATTCAACAGCGATGAGGCCATCACGGACTTCATCGAGTGGCTCTAGGAGAAGAAAGCAATGGCTACCTACAAGGAACTCGAGTCCGCAATCCTCATCGAGGCCCGAAAGCTCGGAGGGTTCGAAGAAATGGACTTTGAAGACGCTTTCGAACTCATCGTAGAAGTCCTCGAACAGTGTGGCGCCTACCACGATGGAGAAGACTTGGTCTACTACTACACCAACTACAACGGAGCGCCTCGACTCATCGAAGTGAACACTCTCGACTTCGTTGGCTTCTTCCTGGGGTGACTTCAATGACCTACTACCCGACCCTCGACTTCATCTTCCACTCCGTAGACCGTCGACTCGTAGACAGTGATGGGATCGCTGGAACCCGCTTCGATGCCTTCGAGGAGGAGCTCTACAAGTTCTGCGTTGAGACAGGCAACATCGACGAACTCCCACGACTCGTCTCCTACCGTCTCGATGGTGAAAACCACGAAGAGGCCTTCGAAGAAGTCTCACGTCTCCTCTACAATCGAGCCGTCTACGGGAAGTCTTACAGCGAAAACGCTGTCTCTCCCGCCGACTTTGTCTCTAAACTCAGCGAAAATACTCGAGAGAGGCTTGGGCTCTACCTCGATTCCTGCGTGGAAGGACTCCAATTCTTCCCGAGCCCCAATGCCAAGACACTCTCAATCCAGTGTCCCGCCGACTTCGACCATGTCACTTACGGAACCGTAGTACAAGTAGGCCTAGAGACTTTCTTCCTAACTCGCATGGGTGGGAAGGGGTTCTGGGTTTCGGCCACCGGCACACACTACACCCTCTTCGAGTTCTTCGACTTCCTCGTCAAGAGAGTCGCTCTCGGAGAAACACTTCATTGCCTCTACACTAGTTAAGGAGCTATTATGAGAGACCACATGCTTAGAAACTTTCTCGAAGAGACTCGCATCAAGATGGCTAACCTACACGCTTTGGCACTCGATCCTCAGGGACGCGTGTCTATCGAAGTCTCGCATCTTGGGAAATCGATCACGAGTTTCACCGACCTCTCTCGTATGAGGGTCGGGACTATTCTCAAGACTCCCACTCACGGAGAAGTCGAGAAGATGAAGTTCGGCAAAGTCGAGAAGTGGGTCGACCGTTACGGAAACCAGGAGTCTAACTCCTTCTTCTTCTTCACTCTCGCTGAAGACTACTACAATGGAGAATCCGTGACTCTCGTGAAGGGAGGCTATCCTAATGGTCTCTGACGAAGTCTTCCAGAACTTTCTCACGGACTACAACTTAGCCCGTCTCGAAGTCGAGAAAGTCATCTCCGAGAAGTACGACGTGAATCTCGAGATCATTGACCTGGATGAGCCTATTCACAACTACGATGACTTTTGGCTCACTTTCGTCCCAGGCGATGTTCTCGTCACGAATAGTCGACTCGTCTTTCTCAAACTCGACGGGTTCGAGGGTCGCTGGGTTGACTCTCGAGGTGCTCAAATCACAGACAAAGACCTCTTCTACAAACTCGTCTCTAGAGCGTTTTACGGAGACAAGATCAAACTCGCCCACGTAGTCGCTCAAAGCTTCTAGAAAGGAAAATTCAAGTGAATGCTCAAATGAACAAAGAACTCTACGCACTCCGGTGCCAAATCGGGAAGTTCTACGATGAGACCCTCAAGAGTCTCGAGACTTCTCTTGCCCCTCTCCCGATGAAGGATCATGGAGGCGAGTTTGGTCTCTCGTTCAAAGACTTCTTCAAACTCGGAGTGGGTTCTCATATCAAACTCTCGGATGGAACCCAACTCTTCAAGGTTGGTCTCCCGAAGGACTCGTGGATTAACGGACTCGGCTCTCGTCTCTCGAGTTTCGAAGTCGTGTGTCTTATCATTGACTCCTACCTCGCTTCTCGGAATCCGGCGTTTCTCATTAACCTGGAGGTGGCTTCCTGGTGAACACCAACGACTTCAAGACTCTTCCGGTTGGTCAAGTCATTCGAACCGGTATCTTCGAGTTCAAGAAAGTGAACCCGTCCTACTGGGAGATGTCCGCCCACGCGTCTTTCACTCCTGGAGACATGGAGACCGTTCTTCGTTTTCTTCAATCCGAGGAGTCCGACCTCGCGATTCTCAATCTTCTCGATAAGAGCAGCAAAATGCCTCCCTACCCGGATGGAGCCGTTTCTCATGAGTAACTACGAAGACATTCTCGAATCCTATTGGGAGTGTAAGTTTCAAGTCGACCAGGTTTTCGGCAAAGAACTCGAAGAGCCTATCGTAATTCACTCTCGGATTCCCAATGAACCCTCTCTCACGATTCGCTCAATTGCTTCTCTTAGGAGTCTCCCTCCTGGTGTTCGTCTTAAGATCAACAACAGCGAATACATGAGGGTTTCTTGTAGTCCTGGGTGGGTTTCCTGGTCTGGTACCTTCTTTGGTCATAGCGAAGTCTATCAATTGGTTCTCTCTACGGCGTCTAGAGGGAATTGTCTCTCGATTTCTCGCTAGAAAGGACTCTACTCGTGAGTGAGTATAGCAATCTCATTGAAGCCTTCCACAAACTCTTCTTTCAAGCCATGCAAGTCTTCGAAAGGGAACTCGACACGCCTATTGTGATCACTTCCCGCTTTGAAGGTGGAGAGCCACTCATTGTCTCTTCGATCTCTAGTCTCTATTCTCTTAGTGTTGGTACCCGTCTTAGGGTTGGTCATGAAAACTTCATGAAGGTTCATCGACCCCCCCCCCCGGGTGGGTTCGCTGGGATGGCGTTCTTGTTGAACATAGTGAAGTCTTTCTCGCGATTCTCAAAGAGGCAGATAGAGGTGGTGATTTTACGATTTCTCGATGATTTTCTCATTGTTCCAGTTGATTGTTTATAGGAAATCCTATAAAATATAGGTATGAAGGCCAATAAGGAAGGCCTTCCTACTACAAGGAGAGAACAATGAGCGACTACACGAACGTCATCAAGGCCGCGATCAAGGACCGCAAGGAATCGCTCGAGGCAATCAACACGCCGGACACCGTTGACATCTTCATCCGCCAGGAAGACGAAGCCGAGCCTATGATGGTGAAGAGCTTCAAGGACATCACGGATTTCCCGGCTGGAACGTCCATCACGATCAACACTCACGCCTACATGAAGACGACTAAGGGAATGTGGGTTTTCTACGATGGCCAGTTCGTCACCGACTTCGACTTCTTCATCATTCTCCTCCGAGCCGTGGATTCTCACATGAGGGTCCGTCTCGCTCACCGTCCCGAAACCTACTGAGAAAAGGAGAAGAGCAATGCGACGCCACGACAAGATCATCGAAGCGGCATTGAAAGACCGCGAAGAGTCGCTTGAGTTCATCAACACGCCGAACTACTTCGACATCTTCATCCGCCAGGAAGACGAAGCCGAGCCGATGATGGTTCGAAGCTTCAAGGGCATCTCGAATGCTCCGGCAGGAACCCTCTTCACGTTCTACGGACTCGCCTACATGAAGACGACCGACGGCTTCTGGGTTTCCTACGATAACCGGAACCTCACGGACTTCGACTTCTTCATTTTTCTTCTCCGAGCCGTAGACGATGGGGCAGTGATCCGACTTGCCTACCATCCCGAGCGTTCTCGGGTCAAATCCTCGAAGGGGGAAGAGAGTGGACGCTAAGGAACTCAACGAGACCACGACGAGGCTCTACGAGAGACTCCGCGAACTCTCCCAGGAGAAACTCTCAAGGCCAATCACAGTGAAGAGGAAGACAGGAGACGAGAAGTCGAGAGGGTTCGGAATCTCAAACTATCGCGATCTTCTCTGGCTTCCGGTCGGAACTCTTCTCTACGCTGACAATGACTACTTCATGAAGAAGAGCACGGAGTCTTGGGTTTCCACTTTACGTGATAGGCCTCTCGACGCGAAGGAACTCTTCGCAGTTTTCGTCTCACTCGAAGCCGACGACTTCCCAATCCACTTCATCTACATTCCCAACATTATCGAAGGAGTCTAACTATGACTACCCGTGAAGAACTCAAAGACGCTTTCACTAGGCTAAGCCGAGTGCGTGAAAGCCTCTATGAACTCGACCTCGACGAGCCCATCACGATTCTCGACAAGAACGAAGCCGGGATTCTCTTCGAGATCTCCAATATGGAGGAACTCTACGATCTCGAGACAGGGACGATTCTCTCTTACGAAGGCGAAACCTTCACGAAGACGATCAAGGGGGATTGGTCTACGACTTCAAGAGGCGTAGTTGACAACTACCAGATGTTCAACTTTCTTCTCTTCAACGACCAGTTCAAGTGTGTCTATGATCCGGGAGTCGACGAATGAACCTCGAAGAATGTCTCGAAGAGCTTCAAAGCATCATGGACTCCGTGACTAAGAGGGAGATCAAAGTCAAGTGGAATGACGGGGTTGTAGCGTACTACTCGGTCGAAGACTTCACAGGATTCCCGGCCAACACCGTCTTTTGTAGTTCGAATGGCGGCTTCTTCTTGAAGGCTTGGAGTGGCGAAGTTTGGCTCTCTTCAAACTCGCAATACTCGGACGTGGAACTCTTCAACTCTCTCTATGAGGCTTCGAAGAGTGGAGACAAACTCTACGCGACTTCCACGGACGTAATCGTGAAGGGAATGCGAAAGTGATTTTCTTGACTTTCGAAGAACTCGAAGAGAAGTACCCTGACCGCGTCTATAGTCGTGGAGGGCTCAAGATTATTCTCAATAGGACTACGGACGAGAACTACATCGCTCCGTTCTACGCTCTCCGAGCTTTGGCTAGTGAAAATGAGGAGAAGGTATGCTTGTGAATCTCGACGGCAACGTGTATGAGGAAGATGAGGAGACACTCGTCGGAATCAATGTCGGGGTGAGGTTGAAACCCAACGAAGAGGAACACCTCGTCTCCATTACGTGGAACCCACACACCGACGAAGTCTCCGTAGAGCGTATTTGAGAGAGGAGAGAGCATGTCTACCCTCACTACGGACATTTACGATAGGCCGTTCGACCTGGAGAGGGTTCATCCTGGGACTTGCTTGAGTGTCGACGATGGCGATTGGTTCGTCTTCCGCACTTTCGGCAGGTGGGTTGACGAGCGTGGTGGTACTTGGACGAGTGAAGATCTCGTCGACTTCGTAGAGGGTGGAGGTGGTCTTCCTCGCTTCAAGAGACTCAACTAGCCTACGCGAGTTTCGGTAAGAGTTGTAAGACACTCTCTATTCTAGGAGAACTTCCGTGAGAAAACTCACTGCAAAAGAAATCAATGAGATCACTGAGGTTTTCAAAGCGACTCTAGTGGCTTCAAGTACCTGGGATTCCGAGACTTCCTTCATTCCGACGAAGGGTACGGACGCCGGATTCTCGGTTGACATCTCCGATCTCGAGGTCGAGGGGGCCAAGATTCGAGTTGGTCTCGACGTCTACCGCTACAATGCATCGGCCGATCGTTGGGATGGCCGAGGCTACATGTGGTTTTCGAGTAGTGATATGGTCAACGAATGTCGTAGAGCTCGAGGAGTTGGAGATGTCGTCCAGGTTCTCGGGTTAGACGAGTAGTCTCCCCACCCTCTAAGCCACCTTTCTTCTTCAATGTTGGAAGGTGGTTTTCTTTGTGTTCCAGTTGATTGTTTATAAGTTTTCCTATAAAATATAGGTATGAGGCCGAGAAGAGGACCTCAACTACAAGGAGAACAATCATGAACTACGAACTTTCGGACAAGTTCAAGAGCGTGATCGAAGAAGAGGCCGCTCGACTGACCCGCCTCTCCGAGATGTCCGGCGAAGTCGTCCTGGGAGAAGACTTTTGCTTCACTCCGACCCAGGGAATGCACGCCGGATTCCGAGTGAACATCTTCGCAATCCACAATGACGGCTCCAAGATCCAGGTCGGAGAGAGTGTCTACACCTTCGGAAACCACCTTTGGCGGAAGGAGAACTCCTGGATTATGGAGACGTCCGGAGGACTCGCTCTCGAATGCCGTGAAGCTCGTCGAGCCGGAAAGATCGTCGAGATCCTCAACATTGCCGGAGAGGGTGAAGAAGAGTGATTTACACGACTTACGAACTCGACAGGGAAGCACTCGATGCCGCACTCTCCTACCTCGAAGACGCGGACTCGACGGTTCGAATGAACATCTACAAGAACTCGAAGCCTTGGCCTCAAGCGGACATCAACCTCTCTCAACTCGACTCGGGTTCGATCATCGAGTATCTGGGGTTCATCTTCGTCAAGGAAGGCAATGTGTGGCGTTACGGAGAGTGGGTTGAAGCCGTGACTCTCGTAGACAAGGCACTCGCTCTACTCTTCACGAAGCATGGAGGGGCCCCTGCCCTCATGAGAAGCGCTGTCAAGGTTCCGGCCAACGCTTGAGAGAGTAGAAGACAATGATCAAGAATCTCAAAGAGCTCGAGGAACTCGTAGAAGAAGCCCGAGACGAAGAAAACTTCGAAGAACTCGAGAGTGAACCCGTCGTCATCTCGGCTTTGACGATGTTCTACACTCGACCTGTTTGGGTGAACTTCGAGAATCTCGCTGAAGGACAATCCGCGACTCTCGATAGGTTCATGTTCGTCAAGAAGGACGGCGTCTGGGTTCTTCAAACACATGATGCTTGGGAGCATTTAGCGCATGGAGGTGATGTCAAACTCACGAACCAGGAGTTTTCCTGGATCGCATTCAAGGCAAGTGTCATTCCGCTCGTGGGATGGCCTGTGTCTGAGCCTATTTGGAAGAGTGAATCCAAGTGGCCTATTCCGAACTAACCGTTGAAAGTCCTGTTCTCAACGTTTTGACGTGGGGCTTATGGAGTAAGTGGCGTGGATGCCACGAATTCGAAGAAGGAGAAAGAAAGTGAACAGCGAAGAATTCGAGAAGCTCGTGGAGAAGCTTCGTGAGACTCTCGTAGACGAGCCTACCCCTCGCACTTTGAGTCGTCAAGAGTTCATAGTTCGAGCGAGTGAGGGAGAATGCGAGACTTTCATCAACATTCTCGATGCATTCCCGGGAACTCTTCTACGCATCATCGAGGTCTACTACTTCAAGCTCTTCGACGGGTGGATCGCTCCGGATCGCTACTCTTCGGTCTTCGACGACTACGAAATCGCTATGATGGGCCGAACCGCTGTAGAAAACGGCGCTCGAGTCGATCTTCTCAATTGGCCAGAAGAATAACCCACTTCTTGCTTCCTCTAAGCTTTGAAGGATCCTTCACTACTACCCCTAGGAGTGTTGCATGAGAAAGCTCACTGCAAACGAGATCAACGAAATCGCTGAGGTTTTCAAAGAAACTCTCAAAGCCTGCACTTCCTCGAAGAAGGCTGGACAAGAGTACTTCGACTGGAAGAACTGGAAGAAGACCACTATAGCTACAATTGATGGTCAGGAGGTCGATCTCGCCACCCTCCCTCCGGGTGCAACTGTTACTAACGGGTCTAGTGTTTCTTTCAAGTCTCGAGACGGTTGGAGTGGAATGATTCTCGGAGAAGTTAACGGGAGGGGTAAAGACGTAGACCTCGCCCAGTCCCTTGCTGAGGATAACTTCAACGGATACACGGTTAGGTTCATCTACAACCCTCTCTCTCCAGGCTCCCGACTGCTTCCGCTACTTTCGAAAACGAAGAAGAACTTCGCAAAGCCTTCATTGAAGACGGGTTCATCGACTTCGAAGGCCACCAGTTCCCTGTCATGTTGTACCGGAAGCAAGAGGAGGAAGCCGTAATCGTCGTCAACAACACGGGTATTTACGGGTTCCTCCGCGCGCTCACCTATGTCCGTAACGTAGAGAACAGGACTCCCCGCCCGAAAACGATGCCTGAAGAGTTCGCTCAATATGGCTTCCCGCTTCGCCTTGATCTCTACTTGTCCCCCTACGAACACTTCTAACCCCCCCCCCTACAACAAAGGAGAATTTCTCATGAGAAAACTCACCGCCAAGGAAATCAACGAAATCACCGACGTCTTCAAGGCAACCCTTGAGGCTTGCTCTTCGAGAACGGCGAAGGTCAAGACTGCTGGAACCTCAGTTGAGGTCGATGGCCAGGAAACCGACCTCGCCTCTCTCCCCATTGGCACAGCCATTGCCTGTGATGGTGGCCAAGCCTTCAAGACTTCGCAAGGTTGGACTGGAACCGCTATTCCCGGCTACTTCCAGGACGATGAAGAAGCCGCCGCCGAACTTGCCGAAGAGTCTTCGGTTAGGTTCCTGTGCGGCCCGTCGACTCCCCCCATCGCCTCTGTTACCTACGAAGACGAAGATGAGTGGTTTGATGCCGTTGCTGAAGATGAGTTCATCGACTTCGGCCAGACCGCACTCGTCCTCAACTCCGCTGATTCGGCTGGTGGTCCTGTGATCCGCATCAACGGCACGGCCACCTACTACTGCGAGATGGCGGACTACTTCTACAATGAAGCAGGCGAGACGCTTTCTTCCCCGTCCAAGCTCGCTAGAGACGCCGCTCGATACGGCTTCCCGCTCAGCGTCGAGCTCTTCTCTCCCTATCGCTGATCTCTTCTAAGAGAACCACCCTCTTACTTCATTGTTGGAGGGTGGTTTTCTTTGTTTCCAGTTGATTGTTTATAAGAAATCCTATAAAATATAGGTATAGAGGCCAACAGGAGGCCTCCCAACTACAAGGAGAGCAATCATGCGAAACAATTTCGAGACCGACGAGATCATCGCCGACGCGATCGGAGAGTCCTTCAACGTCCCGACCGGAGTCACGATGTGGGGAGGACCCAAGTCCAACGAGAAGGTCAACGTTGACCTAAGCGAACTCGAGGTCGGAACTGATATCTTCATTGACGGACGTCTCTTCACGAAGCTCGATGAGGATGAGTGGGGCTACTCCATCGGCTTCAACCCCGCTACCCACTTCCTCGATTGCGAAGTTGCCGCCATCGTTAATCGGCTGAGTGACAAGTCTTCGCTCTAGTAGAAGAAACCCGCATCATCTCTTCAATGGTGATGCGGGTTCTCTTTGTCCACTTGATTCTTTATAAGAAATCCTATAAAATAGTGGTGTAAGAACCCATCTTCTAAGGAGAAGAAGTGATCGAAACACGAGAAGAGTTCGAAGAAGCTCTCAAAATCTCGGAAGACAACCGTTGCTTCAACGACATCGACGAAGTCTGCGACGAACTACGCTGGGAAGCATACGGAGACTCAGCGACCACGGACCGTATAGAATACGAGATTCGCAGAGTAGCCGACCGAATCACAGGATTCTACGGAGGAGACGATGAAGTCCCGAGCGGCTACTACTTCACAACCGACCCGACGGATCGTCTCAACGAGATCGACTACCTCAAGGAGCTCGAAGACTAATGGAGTACCACATCGCAGTAGACCGTTCTAGTGTGAGGGTTTCGGCAGTAGAAAAGCGTCCGGGGGGAGTCTACCGAGTGAAATCGCTTGCCCCAGGGTTTCAACTCTACTGCGAAGACGACTTTCGGAGAAACTTCAAGGGAGCGGTTTTCATCGAGAATGAGTCGGGCGGCTACCTCATCTCTCCACTCCCGAAAACCGGGATGGAAGTCTTCTCAATCCAGACGACAATGATGTTGTCTCAACACAACAGTGCTATCAAGGACTTCTTCCACTTCGCGAGAGAGTATCTCTTGACTCAAATGGACGTCTACCAACTCTCCGAAGACTCTACTTTCTTCATCTCCAAAGGTTTCGGCCTCGTTTCTCATAGACTCTACCCTCTCACAGGAAGGATTCTCCCATGGGCTAGGTTCCAATCCGATTTTCTCAACGGGAAAACACTTCTCCTCGGGTCCTCAACCAACCCGAATGAACTACTCGACCGCATTTCCGTACTAGAAAGGAACTAGAATGACCGATCTCCAGATTTTCACTCATCCGCTTCCCGAAGACCCGACACGGTCTTTCATCACTTCACTCCGTCTTGTTCTAAGACTCACCGAACACAAGGCTCTACGCCAGGAGAAGGACAAGGAGTGGGAGGAACTCTTCCTCAAAGAACTCGAGGAGTACGTCTCTAACCTCGGTGGAGAGGTGGTTCACGGAGTCGACTTCGATGACTTCACTCCTGAGCCTGGACGCTCCTACTTCATTTGG
>ERZ773057.983-NODE-983-length-11483-cov-3.889744_pt1 | contig 11483 bp, 6 predicted proteins | sample MGYA00580629_ERZ773057 | MGnify/ENA primary metagenome ERZ773057 (study PRJEB29015, sample SAMEA2738143) | human oral metagenome | biome: human oral; feature: human-associated habitat; material: saliva | place: China | collected 2163 ...
AGCCGGCTGCGGAGGCGAAGAGGTGGCAGCGCGAGCTGGGACCAGCGTCGCCGTATTTTTCTGCGGTTTGTTTTTTATCCAAACCTTGCAGCTGGCCGTAGTGGCGCTCATTCAAACGCCATGATTTGATTTGCGGAACAAACAGTTGGTCGGATTCTTCCAAAACGATGTTACAGGTTTTGATGGCGCGGGTCAGGACAGAAGTAAAGGCGATGTCGAATTCATAGCCTTTTTCTTTCAGCTTTTTACCTGCTGCTGCGGCTTCTGCTAAACCTTGCTCGCTCAGCTTGACGTCGCGCCAGCCGGTGAAAAGGTTTTTCGCGTTCCATTCGCTTTGTCCGTGACGGATGAATACTAATTCCATGATTGTTTGCTCCAATGAAGTTTGGGAAAAGGTATTTATAGCACACTTTGCCGCCGCGCTGATAACGCCGGCGGTTTCTTTTGATATGTTGCAAGTTTGCTTTTAGTCTTCAGACGGCCTTGTCGGAAGGTAAACGTCAAAACGCGTGCTTTTGCCTGTGTATTGATAAGCAGGTTTGCACCCGTCGAGAAATTCACCCAAGCGTGGGCGTTTGACGACAATGCGCTTTTTGGCAGTATTCAACGCTGCGTCCAGAAGCTCGGCTTCGTCTTGTGCTGCGCCGACCAAGTCGTGAAAGTAAGCCATTTCTTTTTTCACAGCGGCGGTTTTGCGACGCTCCGGGTACATCGGGTCTAGGTACACCACATCGGGCCTGCCGTTTTTCGTGGACAATTTCTGCATCAAATCAACGGCATTGCCGAAGTGCAAAATAATTCGCTGGGCAATCTCCCGTGTCTCTTCACTTTGCCCTGCCCTGTTGAGGCCGTCTGAAAGTAGACAGGCAACGGCGGGATTTTGTTCAAAAGTGTGTACATTCAAGCCCAACGAGGCAAGCACAAAACTGTCGCGCCCCAGTCCGCCGGTAGCATCCCAGACAGTCGGTTGCGCAGTATGGTTGACGGCTTTGGCAATCAACTCGCCTCCGCCTTTAGTACGCCGGTAATGGGAGGCACCGCCATCAAAATCAACGCGGACACGGCCCTTTTCACCGGCGCGGCACAAGCTGATGCCGCTTTCGTCAGCAATAAGGAAACTGCCTTCTTCAGGCTTCCGGTCGATAACGATCAGCCCGAAAGGCGCGGCAAGGCTGCGAAGTTCGGCAGATGAAGTTTCGTCAAAATAAATCTTGTACATGATGCCCATGTTTCAGACGGCCTTGAAAACTCAGACCGTCTGAACGTTTTAATTGATGTCCAAGCGTTCCATGCGGTAGCGCATAGAGCGGAAGCTGATGCCCAAAAGTTTGGCGGCTTGGGTACGGTTGTAACGGGTTTGCTGCAAAGCCTGCTCGATGATGCTGCGTTCCACTTGGTCGAGGTAATCCTGTATCTGCATGGTACGCGGATCAAACGGCGGAATGGGGCTATGATTGAGCGTAGTTTCGCGCGCATCAGGTTCGGCAATATCGTCAAAGGAGAAGCCGCTGCGTTCAGCCTTAACCTGTGGGGCGTTTTGAATCTGCAAGTCGTCCACTTGTATCACTTGACCAACCGTCAGTGCGACGGCGCGTTCGAGGATATTCTCCAATTCGCGGAAGTTGCCGGGGTAGCTGTAATGCAACAGGGCTTCTTGGGCTTTCGGGCTGAGTTTGTAGGTTTGATTGCCGTGACGGTGTTTATACAGCAGATACAGAATCAGCGCGCCCAAGTCTTCGCGCATTTCGCGCAAAGGCGGCATGTGCAGGGTGACAACGTTGAGGCGGTAATACAAGTCCTGACGGAATGCACCGCTTTCAACCAAGGCTTCGAGGTTTTTATGGGTTGCACAAATAATGCGTACGTCCACAGAGGTTTCCCGCGCATCGCCAATACGGCGCACGGCTTTTTCTTGAATGGCGCGCAGGAGTTTGACCTGCATGGCAAGCGGCAAATCGGCAACTTCGTCAAGGAACAAAGTGCCGCCGTCAGCGTGTTGGAAAAAACCTAAACGGTCTTGATCCGCGCCGGTAAAGCTGCCTTTTTTGTAGCCGAAAAATTCGCTTTCCATCAGGTTTTCAGGAATAGCACCGCAGTTGACGGCAATAAACGGTTTGTCGGCGCGGTCGGACAACTCGTGAATCGTACGCGCCGCCTGCTCTTTACCTGTACCGGACTCGCCGGAGATATAAACGGGAACAAGGCTGTGGGCCAATCTGCGAATCAGGTGGCGCACTTCGACCATTTGCGGCGAAGTACCCAACAGGCGCGGCATATCGTCCTCGCCTTCCAATATAGGTGCGTCTTGTTGCAGAGCAGGATTGATGCTGCCGGCCGAAAAACGCTCTTTTAAGGAATTGAGCCCTTCCGGAACAGTCAAAGGCCGGTTAAATTCGCTCTGTACGCTCTTAGGAGGCGTAACGACAGGCTTGACCGGCTGAGGTTCGGGTTTATACAGGGCGGCAGAAACAGGAGCAGGCTGCGATTTGACTTTTTCAGACGGCGTGGGTTCGGCAGTATTGTCTGAAACCGATACTGCCGATTTAACCAATGAACGCAACTGCGACAGCGTAATCGGTTTTTGCAGATAATCAAACGCCCCTGCTTTCAAGGCTTCAACGGCTTGGTCGGCATTGCCGAAAGCCGTAATCACGGCGACGGGCGTGTCGAGCATCAACTCGTCGATGTATTGGACCACCTCGAGGCCGGAACCGTCGGGCATACGCATATCGGTCAACACCAGCGAATAATCGTTGTTGTCCAGCCTGTCTTTGGCTTCTTCAACCCCAGCCGCAGTATCGACGCGCAGACCCATTTTCATCAGGGTCATTTCCATCAGGTCGCGGATGTCTGCCTCGTCATCGACAACCAAAACCGGCTCTTGCAATTTATTCATCCTGCGCTTGCTCCTTCGGTAAAATCAATTCAAACCCGTTCATTTCAGGGTGATAATGCAGCTGCCCCATATTGGCGTGTGCCAACTCGCGTGCGACGTAAAGCCCCAAACCGGTGCCTTGTTTTTCGGTGGTGTAAAACGGCTCGAACAGATGATTTCGTACATCGGGCGGCACGCCTTTGCCGTTGTCCGCCACTACGATGGAAATATGCATCCTGCCGCTAGAGCGGATAAGAACGGTAATGGCGTTTTCGTCCTGACGGCTGTGTCGCCACGCATTGTTGCACAAGTTCCACATTACTTGCTGCAAATGCATGGGATCGACCAATACGGTCAGGTTGTTGCCGTCCATATTCATGCGCAGACAGCCAATGGCATCGGGATTGTTCAAGGTAAATTCCTGCTTGAACTCCAACCAGAATTTCATCAGATTAATCGGCTGGCGGCTGATGTTGTCTCGTTTATTAAGCAGGGATACGTCTTCCAACATCTTGTCGATGCGTTGGATATTGCTGTCGATGATGTTGTAGAGCTTGGCCTTGAGCGGGTCTGCCTCATCGCCCTCTTGCAACAAATCGCTGGCATGACGGATGGCGGACATCGGGTTGCTGATTTCGTGGGCAAGGTTGGCAGTCAACTGTCCGAGCGAAGTCAGCTTGGTGGACATGGCCTCCGCAGCCACTTCACGCAATGAACGGACGTACAACATCAGCAGCTCGGTCTGCTCCTGAATCAGCGGAACGGCACGGACGTGCATGGCGTGTTGGAAAATATGGATATCGGTTTCAAAAGGTTTATCTGGTTGGCGCTGCCAGCGTGCCACCAGCTCGCCAAACACGATTTCCTGCTGATCGATAATCAGGCTGGGGAAATAGATTTTTGCCTGCTTGTTAAACAGCCACACGCGTTGGGTCGCATCAATCACCACAACCGCTTCCTGTACGCGGTTCAAAACCAAATGGTTCAAGCCGCTAATACGGCGGTAGGCCAGTTGATGGCGGCTGGCGGACTCTGTGGCCTGCTCCAGATAACGGGCGGCAAACGATGTCAGCATAGCCACCAGATAGCCTGCGCCGATCAGCATCAAAGAATTCACCATTGATTTCGCGTCCCAATTAAACGAATCGAAACGCATACTGCCGTCTAAAAACAGGTTCAAAATAAACAACATTGCCGTATAACCTGCATACAGCATGGGATAATGTCCATAACTGAGCAGACACGACGTGGCGACAAACGGCAAAACCAAAATCCCGAAACCGGAAGCCGTACCGCCGGAGATATACACCAAAACCATCATCATGGTGATGTCGACCACGGCGCTGGCATTGGGCAAATCCAAAGACTGCCACTGCCAGCCCGGGCGGAACACGGAGAGCATAATCAGGAAGAAATACAGCGTTACCCAGATATAAAACTCAACGTCTGGCAACGAAACGCCAATCAGGTTGCCGCCTGTATAGCTGCCAAAAGCGTGCAAAACCAAAAGCGGTAAGACGATGGCTATTCGGGCAATGTTGATTACACCGGGAATCCGCTCCCTCAGATTACCCAGTTCTTGAAGATTGGCTCTGTTCATAAGTGAACCTTTTTTATTATCATGCAATGTCGTATAAATTTAATTTATTTGAATATATTTGTTCTTGTTTCAGGACAAACTTTTCAGGCGGCCTGATATTTCCAATACCTTGCCTTTTTTACCGCGCTTGCCGTCAATATCGGCAATCCGCAGTTTTTCCTGATGCTCGGCGCCGCGCTTGCCGACGGTTTCGACGATGAATTCCGCAGCTGTGGTCACAAGAACGTGTTCCAAAGATGCACCATCGGCCAACGACATCAGCTGCAAACCGCGGCCTTTAGGCATGACTTTGAGCTCTCCAATGGAAAACGCCAAGAGACGGTGGTCGCTGCTGGCCAGTACAACTTTGCAGTCGGGATTGATCAGCGAAGAAGCATAGACGGCAACCGGAGGCAGGACGGTTTCGCCGCTGTCCACAGTCATGACCACTTTTCCCGCTTTCACGCGTCCGACCATATCGGCCAACTTGGTAATAAAACCGTAGCCGCCGCTACCTGAGAGCAGGTAGTGCTGTTCGGGCTGGCCGGTGAGCATGGCGACGGGTTTCGCACCGTTTTGTAGCTCGATTAACGATGAAACCGGCACGCCGTCGCCGCGTCCGCCGGGGATTTCGGCGGCATCGAGGGTATAGGTCCTGCCCAATGAGTCGAGAATGACGACGGGTAAAACAGTGCGGCCTTCAAGGGTTTGTTTGAGGCGGTCGCCTTCTTTGAATGCGGTTTGGCTCAAATCAAGGTTGTGCCCGGCACGGCTGCGTATCCACCCTTTTTCCGACAGAATCAGCGTGATGGGTTCGTCGGCGGTGGTCTGCGTCAGCACGGCGCGTCCGGCTTCTTCCACCAGCGTGCGGCGCGCGTCGCCGAACTGCTTCATGTCCGCCTGCATCTCTTTGATAATCAGCTTGCGTTTTTCGTTTTCGTCGCCCAAAAGGATATTCAGACGACCTTGTTCTTCGCGCAATTCGTTCAATTCTTTTTCGAGTTTGAAACCCTCCAAACGCGCCAACTGGCGCAGGCGGATTTCCAAAATGTCTTCGGCTTGGATTTCGGTCAGCCCGAACGCCGCCATCAGGTCGGCTTTCGGGTCGTCTGATTCGCGGATGACTTTAATCACTTCGTCGATGTGCAGAAAGACTTTCAGACGACCTTCAAGGATGTGCAGCCGTTTTTCCACTTGGTTCAAACGGAATTTCAGACGACGTGTTACGGTCACGACGCGGAAATCCAGCCATTCCTGCAAAATCGTTTTCAGGTTTTTCTGCGCAGGGCGGTTGTCCAGCCCCATCATCACCAAGTTCATGGACACATTGCCTTCCAGCGAAGTTTGCGCCATCAGCGTGTTGATGAAGGCATCCGTATCGATACGGCTGGATTTTGGTTCAAATACAAGACGCACAGGATGCTCGCCGTCGGACTCGTCGCGCACGCGGTCGATTAAATCCAGCATCAGCTTTTTGGTATTGAGCTGGTCTTGGTTGAGCTGCTTTTTACCCGCTTTCGGTTTCGGGTTGGTTTGTTCTTCGATTTCGGCAAGGATTTTGGCGGAGTTGGCGTTCGGCGGCAGCTCGGTTACGATGACGCGCCATTGTCCGCGCGCCAATTTCTCGATTTCGTAACGCGCACGCACGCGCACGCTGCCCTTGCCGGTTTCGTAAATCCGGCGCAATTCGTCCGCCGGCGTGATGATTTGACCGCCGCCGGCAAAATCGGGCGCGGGGATGTATTGCATCAGGTCGGCGGTTTCCAACGTCGGCTTTTTCAACAGCGCAATCGCCGCCTGCGTGACCTCGTTCAAATTGTGCGACGGAATTTCGGTCGCCATGCCCACCGCGATGCCCGACGCGCCGTTGAGCAACACCATAGGCAGGCGGGCGGGCAGGTGCAGCGGTTCGTCAAACGCGCCGTCGTAGTTCGGCACAAAATCCACCGTGCCCTGATTGATTTCGGACAACAGCAATTCCGCAATCGGCGTCAGCCGCGCTTCGGTGTAACGCATCGCCGCCGCCCCGTCGCCGTCGCGCGAACCGAAGTTGCCGATGCCGTCGATTAAGGGATAGCGCAAGGTAAAATCCTGCGCCATGCGCACCATCGCCTCATAGGCGGAACTGTCGCCGTGCGGGTGGTATTTACCCAAAATCTCGCCGACCACGCGCGCCGATTTCACCGGCTTCGCCCCCGCCGTCAAACCCATATCGCGCATGGCAAACAAAATGCGCCGCTGCACTGGCTTCTGGCCGTCTGAAACTTCAGGCAGCGCGCGGCCTTTGACCACGCTCATGGCGTATTCGAGATAGGCGCGTTCGGCGTATTGACCTAACAGCAGGTAGTCTTCGCCGATAGGAGATGGGCTTGGAGCGGAAATGTGTTCTGTCATCAGGATGGTAAAACGAAATAAATTAAAGGAGGATATTGTAAAGCAAAATCGGTAGTCATAGCCAATTTGAGTGATGAACGGTAGTGCAGCAACAATAAGGCTTGCCGAATCAGGTCAGTAAATGGAATCCGTTTCTGCCAAAAAGGCCGTCTGAAACCATTTCATGTTTCAGACGGCCTTTTCATTTTGGTTTTAAATCAAAACTTCATTATTCTGCAGTAGCCGGTTTGGCCGCAGTTTTAATGGTTAAGGTCAACGCGGCGGCGATGGCGAGGAAAACACCGGCAAACGTCATCGCATTGGCAGGGTCTGCGCCAAGCAACTTCTCATAAACCTTACTAAAAGTAAGGGTTTGAATAAACATCGGAATGACGATCATCATGTTGACGATGCCCATATACACACCGTAACGCTCTTTCGGAATGGAATTTACCACAATCATAAACGGTACACCCATCATACTTGCCCAACCGACACCAAAACCAATCATTGGGACAAACATTAAGTATTTATTACCGATGTGCGGAATGCTAAGCAAGGCCAGCGCGGCAAGGGTTACGGCAAAGGCATGAACATATTTGGCGGCATATTTGCGTGCCATCCACATCAAGCCAAAAGCAGAGATAAAGGTTACAACATTATAGAAACCATTTACCAAACCGGTCCATGCAACAGCCTCCTGATAAGCAACCTTATCAGCAGAGGTGGAATCCCAAACAGATTTAACAAGACTGTGTGAAATGTATTGCCAATAAATAAAAAGTGCATACCATTGGAAAAGATAAACTGAAGCAAGCTGCCACAAAGGTTTGGGCATTTCTTTGATGGCACTAAAGATCTCTTTGACGGCATGAACAGGACCTCTTGGCTGAGCTTTAATTGCTGCCATTTCTTGAGGTGAAGGTTCACGTTCAGGAGTAGTTAATACAGTTACTAGGACAGAACCAATAGAGCAAACCGCACCAATATAGAATGAGCCGAATACCCAATACGGAATACCCACTTCAGAAGTTTGGTTCAACCAACCAACTTGCTTAAGGAGATAAAGAGAAATGTTAGCAAGGGTAATACCCAAACCGGTAAACACAGACTGCATCAAGAAACCGGTGGATTGCTGATTCTCAGGAACCGTATCGGCAATAAATGCACGGAAAGGTTCCATTGCGGTGTTATTACTGATGTCCAAGAGCCACAGCAGCAATACAGCCATCCATAAGGCGGTAACGTGCGGATACAAGAATAAGCATAAACTGCAACCGATCGCACCAATTAAGAAATACGGACGGCGGCGCCCCAATCCCGGTACCCATGTTCGGTCGCTCATTGCACCAATAATAGGTTGTACAATTAAGCCAGTAACCGGGCCAGCCATATTAAGGTAAGGCAATATGCTGGGATCTGGGTTAAGAAAGTTGAAAATCGGATTAATCGCAGTTTGCTGCAACCCGAAGCTATATTGAATGCCGAAGAAACCGAAGTTCATCAGCATAATTTGGCGAAGTGTCATCGCCACTTGTGGGGAGATTTTCATAGGAAGGCTACTCCTGGGTAATAAACTATGGAAACAACAAACTCCAATTTCAGCGGTATGACGCTTTTATTATATTTGGGCTGCCCTTTTTACTGAGGCAACTCCGTTTTCAGACGGCCTTTATTTTGACCGTTTACATGAATCTTATTTTGATGTGTGTTTGTGTTGTTTAAAGCTTATTTTCAGGCCGTCTGAAACTATTTATTGATCACAGACTGACGCCAGATGGTTTCCCCAACGACCTTGACGGGCTGAGCCGTACCGGCCGGATGTTCGATGTATTGGAACAGCAAATCAGCCGCCATCGCGCCCATGCGCAGATACGGCAGCTCGGTGCTGGTCAACGGCGGAAACAGCGTTTCCGCAATCGCACTGTGATTATCGTAGCCGGCAACGGAGACTTGCTCGGGAACCCGTACGCCGCGCGTCCTCAAAATCCCGTACACGCGCACTGCCATTTCATCGTTGCCGCAGCAAATTACCGTCGGCGGAATCGGCAAAGACAGCAATTTCAAAATAGCCGAAATCAAAGACCCGCTGTCATTGCTGAAGTCAGGATACCCTGTCTGCACCAGATCCGGATCAAAGACAATATCCGCATCCGCCAAAGCCCGGCGGTATCCGGCCAATCTCAATCTCGTCGCTTCCACGCCCGGCTGCAAAGTCACATAAGCAATCCGTTTGTGTCCGCTTTGGATAATCCGGCGCACCAAGCCATACTGCCCTGCTTCATCATCCGGCAAAACCGACGGCGTACCTGCCAAATCAAAGCAGTTGACCAACACCATCGGACAGCGGTTGGGCACTTCCGGCAACAATACTTCCTGATGGAAACCGGCCACATACAAAATCCCCTCGGCACGGTGTTCCATAAAGGTACGGATCAGCGGCTCCATCTGACCGGGCTGACCCGGCTTGTTGTCGATGTCGGCAATCATCAAAATCTTGCCTTGTGCGCGAATCCGCTGCTGAATGCCCTTAATCAAGAACATATCCGGAATACCGTGTCCGCCCGTATCCTCGCCCGTCCGCGAAATGGCGCCGGTAATCAGGCCGACCAAGCCGGAACGGTGGGACCGCATAATCCGCGCCGCAGAAGACGGGATATAGCCCAAAGCGGCAATCGCTGTTTCTACTTTGGAACGGGTTTTATCGCTGACCGGCGCATCGCCGTTAATCACCCGGCTGACCGTCTTGGGAGACACTCCGGCATAAGCAGCGACATCATAAATTGTAGCCATCTTACGAACCCGCCCCGACAGGATTTCAATAATGTTACATAGGATAACACAGCAGACATCGGTGTCATACCCCTTTTTTTACAGAAACTTGATGATAATCAATCATTTCTTTTTCATTTTGCATACATTTCTTAAACAAAACCACCTCTGCCATCTCCCAAAACCTGTTCAAATTTGTTAAACTACAAGCCACTACAAAAAAGCAGGAAATACCTATCTATCCTGCTTATTTTACCGTTACATACTAAGGAAACGAGATGTCCGCATACTCAGACGCATGGCAGGCCTTGGAAACCCATCATGCCGATACTCAACACGTTACCCTGCGCGAACGCTTCGCCGCAGATGCCGAACGTTTCAATAATATGCACGAAATTCTGCACGGTTTGTTATTTGATTACAGCAAAAACCGCCTAGATGAAAACACCCTTGATTTATTGTGCCAACTGGCCGAAGCGGCCGATTTGCCACAATATATGCAGGCCATGAGCAGCGGTGAAAAAATCAACACCAGCGAACACCGTGCCGTCCTCCACACTGCCCTACGCCTGCCTGCCAATGCCAAACCTGTTTACGTTGACGGCGAAAACATCGTGTCCAAAGTTCATCACGAGCTCAACCGCACCCTCGAATTCGCACGCCAACTCCTAGACGGCACCCACGCAGGCATTACCGGCAAACCCATTACCGATTTGGTTCACATCGGCATCGGCGGCTCCGATTTAGGCCCGCGCATGGCTACACAGGCGCTGCAGCCTTATTGGCAAAACATCCGCGTCCACTTTGTCAGCAACTCCGATGATGCCGACCTGACCCAAACCCTTCTCGGCCTCAATCCCGAGACCACCGTATTCAGCATTGCCAGCAAATCGTTCCGCACACCGGAAACCCTGCTCAATGCCTACGCCGCTCGCACTTGGTATCGCGATGCAGGTTTGCCCGATTCCGGCATCTACCGCCACTTCTGCGCCATTTCCGCCGATGTGGCCGCAGCCCAAAACTTCGGCATCTCCCCAGACAAAGTCTTCGCCATGTCCGACTGGGTCGGCGGCCGCTATTCCGTCTGGTCGCCCATCGGCCTGCCGCTGATGGTTGCCGTCGGCGAAAAAGCATTCCGCAAAATGCTGGCCGGCGCACACGCGATGGATACCCATTTCTTCGAGACACCATTCCGCCGCAACATTCCCATCCTGATGGCACTCATCAACGTTTGGTACAACAACTTCCAACATTCAGACGGCCAAACCGTTGTCCCATACAGCCACAACATGCGCCTCTTTACCCCGTGGCTCAACCAGCTCGATATGGAAAGCCTCGGCAAACAGCGTACTTCAGACGGCCAACCCGTTTTCTGCACCACCGGTGGCATTGTCTTCGGCGATGAAGGCGTCAACTGCCAACATGCCTACTTCCAGCTTCTACACCAAGGTACGCGTCTGATTCCCGTTGATTTCATCGTTCCCATGACCACAATCTACGGCAACCACCGCCAACACCGCTTTACCGTTGCCAACGCCTTTGCCCAAGCCGAAGCGCTAATGAAAGGCAAGACCTTAGACGAAGTACAAGTCGAATTGGCCGCCCTGTCCCAAGATGAACGCGACCGCCTTGCACCGCAAAAAGAATTCCCCGGCAACCGTCCGAGCAACAGCCTGCTTATCGACAGCCTGACACCTTTCAACCTCGGCATGTTGATGGCGGCCTACGAACATCGCACCTTCGTTCAGGGCGTGATTTGGCGTATCAACCCCTTCGACCAATGGGGCGTGGAATACGGTAAAGAGCTGGCCAAAACCATTGAACCCGAACTCGAACGCGGCACGCCGGCACACGACAGCTCCACCAACGGTCTGATCGCCTTCT
>ERZ773057.988-NODE-988-length-11461-cov-8.595125_pt1 | contig 11461 bp, 7 predicted proteins | sample MGYA00580629_ERZ773057 | MGnify/ENA primary metagenome ERZ773057 (study PRJEB29015, sample SAMEA2738143) | human oral metagenome | biome: human oral; feature: human-associated habitat; material: saliva | place: China | collected 2163 ...
GCCGCTACAATGAAGAGCACCCCCACAGCGCGCTGGGCTGGCTCTCACCCAACCAATACGCGCGCCAATGGGCACAACACCACCAATAACAACCAACAACCCTCAAAACCAGACCAGACCACGTTGATGCGCAACCGGACCTTGTACCGCCGCTCGTGCACCTCGTTGCTGGAAGTGTGCATGCACCCACAGAGGCGGCTGAGTGGTGAGTCCGTCAAAAGGTACAGCGTGACGTCGAATGGTTCTTTGCAGTGCACGTGTGGTGGTACAACGAACTGGCTTGGGGTCGAGCATGTCGAAATATCGGGTGCATCGCCGTCTGCTGCTGGGTGAGGGCGTCTGGGTACAACGGCTGCCCGTTCCGGTATGTCACAAGGTACAGATGTGCGTCGAATGGTTGAGCGGAGCCCGAAGGTTGACTCATTTCACCTAAGCTCATTTTTTCGCGTCCTCCGGATCTACCTGTCGCGCGAGGGCACAGAGAACAGCGTCATCAAACTGCAGCGTGTACTCAATGCCATCCGCCGAAAGAAGTCTCACGCCCTCGGCGGTGACAGTAACATCTGAACGACGAAAGTCTACGACGATCGCAGGCGAGCGGCTGTCGCAAAGTGAAGCACCCTGAACTGCCCGCACCAAAGCTTCGCGGGGCGGCTTTGCGTAACGCATGGTGGTAGCCACGGACGCATGACCCAGAAGTCGTTGAACCGTCAGGATGTCACGATCCACTTCGTAGGCCATAGTGGCGAACCGATGCCTCAAAGTGTGCGCGGTCCACTTTCCAGGCAGGGCCGCACTGAGGATAGCTGACGCTGAGTGCGGCTGCAGGTGCTGCCCGCGTTGCCCCGTTCACACCATTCGAGAAGCTCTGAGGCGAATTCTTGGCTGATCGGCACTGACCGCTTCTTGTTGCCTTTCCCGTGCACTCGCAACACTGGACCCATAACCTCCTGTTCGATGTCATCGCGGTGAACCAGCACAATCTCACCGATGCGCAGGCCAAGTGTTGCACCCAAATGAATCATCAAAGACACACGAGGGTCCGCCTTCCCAAGTGCCTCGGTGATGGCTTCTTCTGGAGCTGGACGCGGTTCACGCGGCGGAGGCGGCGGACTTGTCAGAGACCGCGCTGGGTTGGCCACCCCTGTCCTTTCGTGCAAGTGCGTGAAGAACTGACCGTAAACGATATACGCGCTCCTGCGAGTCTCGCTTGCCCATTTCTGCTGCCCGCACCATTCTTCGAGCTGTTCTGTACTGACCGACTCTGGAGAGGAGCCCAGACCACGTGCCAACTGCGAGATGCGAGAGCGGTACAAGATGATCGTTGAAGAGCTCAGTCCCTTCGCTTGTAGGCACGAAAGCCATGAGGATACGGCATGATCCCAGCAAGTTGGGATGCGCAATTTCTGGTTGTTGGTTCTCATGACCAATGTTATCTGCGCTACCCGCGAAGATCCCACTTGACAACAATGCCGACATTAAGGCGGAGCCGGAAGAACACCTTGTCAAGAACATCAACCCGTACCTCGTGGCAGCTCCTGATTTGTTTGTGGACAAGCGGATGAAGCCACTGGCAGACCTTCCCGAAGTGCGGTTCGGATCGAAGCCGACTGACGGAGGTTTCCTAATCGTTGAGCCTGAGGATTATGACTCAGTTATGGCCGACCCAATCGCCGCTAAATACGTCAGGCCATTCCGGATGGGTCGCGAACTAATTCACGGCAAAGATCGCTGGTGTCTCTGGCTCGTAGATGCGACACCTGAAGAACTCCAGGTCTCACAAGTTCTGAGAGAACGAGTTGATGCGGTCAGAGAGTTCCGACTAAAGAGCAAGAAGGCACCGACTCGACGTAAGGCCGAGACACCCCATATGTTTGACGAGAACCACCAGCCTGAGGCAGGGTATGTCGGCGTACCCAGTGTGTTCAGTGAACGCCGACAGTGGGCGACGGTTGCCTACCTAGATGCGTCTGTAATTGCGGGCAACAAGGTGTACATCGTGTCCGATCCTGATGGTTTCGCCTTCGCCATAATCAGCAGTTTGATGTTCATGACGTGGCAGAAGATGATCGGAGGACGGCTGGAGTCGCGGCCAAACTTCTCCAACACCGTCGTGTGGAACAATCTACCCCTGCCGCGAGTCTCGGCACATGACCGCGAACGGATCGCTGAAGCAGGACGGAACTTGTCCAAGGCACGACTTGTGACTGGCGAGACCTCGTTAGCTGCGATGTACGAACAAACACCTTTGAACGAAGCGTTGCTTGAAGCTCATGAGAGTCTGGACCAAGTTGTTGACGAGGCTTTCGGCGGCTGCAATCAAATGACACAGGAAGAGCGAGAAATACTGCTGATCAACCTATACCTCGACATGACAGGCCAGAATCACTAGAACGCTGTCGTTGTCAATGCAATAAAGGACGTAACCAAAGCTTGCTGACGCTCAGCGTCAGTTACTTCAGCGCCACCTAGACCGAATAGTGCATCTACGGATTGATCCAGTCGCTCGTGGGCGTTGACTAGGTCTGGCTTGATTTTCTCCGGGTCGTACATCGTCGACAACGATTGGCCCGGCGATTCTTGTCGCGCCGTTAAAACACCCTTGCCGAGCTCGCAGATGTTGACCCGGTCCTTCTCGGACACGACCGGCAGTGGCAGATTGTTCCACACTACGGTGTTGGAGAAATTTGGATCAGACTTGAGCCGTCCTCCGATCATCTTCTGCCACGTCATGAACATCAAACTGCTGATTATGGCGAAGGCGAAACCATCTGGATCCAGAGCAGTGAAGATTTTGTTGCCGGGAATGACGTCTGGTTCTAGGTAAGCGACGGTAGCCCATCGGCGAGATTCGCTGAACACTGCGGGGATGGCAATGTAGCGCTCAGTTGGTCGATTCTTGTTCGGTCTGAACAGATGCGGAATGTCTCGAAGCTTATACGCGTCACCACCCTTTGGCGCGGCAGCGCGGTATGCGGCGCAGTTCTGCACTCTTTCACGAATGATCGGTGACTGCTCTAGATCAGAATCCGGTGCATCTTCCAACCACAGGCACCATCTCTTGTCACCGTGGATCAACTCTCGCCCCATCCGGAATGGCCTGACGTACTTCGCCGCAATCGGGTCAGCCATAACTGAGTCATAATCCTCAGGCTCAACGATTAGGTGCCCATCGTCTGTCGGCTGTGATCCACGAACAGCAGGCGGTAAAACTGCCAGTGGCTTCATCCGCTTGTCCACAAACAAATCAGGAGCTGCCACGAGGTACGGGTTGATGTTCTTGACAAGGTGTTCTTCCGGCTCCGCCTTAATGTCGGCATAAGTGAAGAGCTTGCGTAAGGACTGGCTCCCCTTCTCGAAGCCGATGATGACGCAGTGGACGTGTGCCATGCCGGGTGCTTCTGATGCCCATTGGAATGATTGGTGGGCGAAACTGATGTGCCAGCCCGCGTTGAACAGTGGGCGGAACAGTGCTGGCACTGGCTGGCCTTGTGCAATCGAGTTGGTGGATACGAACGCGAACTTGCCGCCTGGATGGCCATCGAGGTAATCGGCGGCTTTCTTGTACCAGCCTGTGACGTAGTCGAGGTATCCGGCGTAGTCTTTGCCCCAGACGATCTGTAGGTCTTCCTTTTGGTCTGCTGCCTTGAGGTACTGCCCGATGAATGGTGGGTTTCCTGCGCAGTAGATTTCGTTTCCTTCGGGAACGATGTCGGCCCAGTTAGTGCGCAGTGCGTTGCCTATGTGGATGTTGGCGCGGTTGAAGTCGTCAATTGGTAGACGGACCATGCTCGTTCCCAGTAGGTCCGCCATGTGCTGGTTGGCGAGGTGGTCAATGAGGAGCATGGCGGTGGAGGCAATAGCTGCTGGCCATTCCTCGATTTCGATGCCCGCGAAGTTCGACATGCGCACCACGGTGTCTTCCATGCCGTCGGCTTGCAAGCGGGGTTGGTGTTCTTGCTTGTAGATGCCGTCATGCCAGTCGAGGTCGCGTCTGCGGGCGATGAGACGCAACTCGAGCGCGCGCAGTTCCTTGTACGCCACGATCAGGAAATTGCCACAGCCACATGCTGGATCCAGCAGTCGGATCCCGGCAAGCCGGTTGTGCAGTTTGGTGAGTTCTGCCTTGTTGTCCCAGGAGTCTTCGAGTTTGCGTTCCAGGTCGTCGAGGAATAGGGGGCGTAGGGTTTTGAGGATGTTTGCTTCGGTCGTGTAGTGCTCGCCCATCTCACGTCGTGCTTTGGAGTCTTTGACGGTTTGGAACATGGAGCCGAAGATTGCCGGGCTGATCACGGACCAGTCGAAGCCGGATGCGTCCAAGACTTCCTGTCTGAACTTCACTGGGAGTGTGGGGATGTCTAGCTTGTTGGAGAATAGTCCGCCATTGATGTACCGCAATCCGGCAAACTCACGAGAAACGCCGGGTGTTCCGGCGCGGTCAAGTGCAGGGTTGTTGACTGCGTCAAACAGTTCAGAGAGCTTGTCGGTGAGGTTCTCTGGGGTGGTGTGCTCGGCAAGCCAGTTGTGGAATGCGTCTTTGGTCCACATGTTTGTGTCATCGCCAAACCAGAGGAACAATAGTCTGCCGAGCAGCTGAGTTGCTTGGCTGGTTTCCATTCCTGCTTTAGCGAGGTCTTCATAGAGGCGGCCCATGAGGCGTGCGGCTTTGGATGAGGCGGTCTCTGATTCGCGGTCGAAGACTTGCCGCATTCGTTCTACCAGTGCTGGCAGAGAAAGGAACTCGTCGTCGATCCCGATTTTCATGGCTTCAAGCCGGTCGCGCAGGTCCGGGTCTGGTGTGCCGATTTCATGTCGGTGCGCCATGAGTTTGGCGTTGACAGAGCCAAGTTTTGCGTGCCTGGGCCAGCGCCAGTCCTGACTGCCGCCATCAGTGAAGATCACGAGCCGTTCGGCGCTGACTTTTGCCAGTTCAGCGTCGATGAGTCGCTGTTCGGGCCGTGTTGGTAGTTGGTAGCACACCCACACAGCCATTCCCCGATAGGTGGCAACTTTGTCGAGCTGGGCTCCGTGAGCTTCGAACTCGCGGGGAGCGTCAGGTTTTGACCAACCGAGTTTGCGGAATAACTGGTCGAAGTTGTCTACATCAACCAGTTGCATCAGTTGGTCAGTCATTGCTAACTCCCATCACGGAGACGATATGGATTGGGTCTTTGCCGCTACGCGTTTGGATGACTAGGTCATCTCTTATGTACAGGGTGCGCAGCAAGTCGAGTAGCTCGGCATCGGTAGCGCCTCTGCGCCGCGCCGACCGAAGCTTGTTGGTTGCGAGCTTAGTCAATGGTGTTTGAAACAGGGCGTCAAGCGCTTGGTCAGTCTCTGGATCGCCAATCAGGCGGAGTTGGTTGCCAAGCCTGTTCCAGAGGATCTTACGTTCGCCTCGTAGTCGGCCAGCAATGTTCTGTTGTTCCTTCAAAGGGCCAGACTTGACCAACTCTTTGACCAGGGTGTCGTGTCCCTCGGAGTGTTCCAGGCCTTGTTCGGAGGGTGTGGCCTCAAAGATGCGTAGTGCCTCATGTCCGGTCAGCAGCTGCATTTCGCCGTTGCTACTGGCCCAACCAAACAGGTCCATGCCGGATTCTGTTTGCACATGTGCAGCAACACCGTCACCACTGTCGGTGAGGCGATAGGCTCTGGTTGCGTCGATCATGTCTGGCAGGCGCGCAATGCGCTCGGCAAGACCTGGATCATCCTTGGTGGCTTTGTTCCAGATCTCGTAGGCCAGCGAGGAGGCATCGACATCGTCTTCCCGCGCAACATCATCGATGTGTCCGTTGTAGAGATCGCGAATGATCGCTACTTCTTCGTCGGTGTCAAAGAAGGATTCGTCTGAGCCGAATGTTGCAGCGTTTGCGGCCAGGCGCTTCTGCACCCGTTTGCGTAGGTTCAACACGTCTTCTACTGAGCCGTGAGAGATGGTGTAGATCAGAACCGTGTCCGCTTCTTGCCCCACACGGTCTACGCGGCCCGCGCGCTGAATCAACTGGATGATCGCCCAGGGGATGTCGTAGTTCACCACGATGTGAGCGTCTTGAAGGTTCTGCCCCTCTGACAACACATCAGTTGCAACCAAGATGCGTAGTTCATCGCTGGTATCGGGCGCGTAGTCTTCATCGGCAGTCATGAGCTTCGCGTTTGATTTCGGAGAGAACCTTCGGGCTACCGCCGTGGGGTTATCGGTGTCACCGGTGGCGAGTCCAACATTGTCTACGCCCATTTGTCGCAGTGCCGCTGCGAGATAGTTCGCGGTGTCTTTGTACTCCGTGAAGATCAATACCTTCTCGCCCGGATGTTCAATCCTCGCAAGATCAGCAAGCGCCCGCAGTTTCGAGTCTTTATCTACCGTCCACTGACCATATGAGGTCAATAGTGCCGAGATCACCCGGTTATCAGCTTCAAGCTCATCACGTAGCCTGCCCACAAATAATGAGGGACGCACCCACTTAATGTCGGGGCTGGGCTTGTCAGCCACCAAAGCGTAGTCGTGAGCCGGATCGGTTGCCGTCTGGGTTTCCAGCTCGACCGAGGACTCCTCACCCGAGTCCGAATCACCGCGAAGAACATTTGCGTCGATGGTGCCAATGGGGATTGGTAGATCCTCATCGATTGCGTACATGAACAATCGATTGCGAGTCAAGTGACGCTGCAGCGACAAAATGAACGAATGGCCGCACGACGACAGGCGCTTGTAGAAGTTCGTGCGCACAAAACCAGAGACGTGGCCGCGTGAACGTTCCAAGTCCTCAAGGATTCTCACTTCTTCCGGGGTCGCTTGCTTCCTGCCAGCCGGGGAGACGTAGGCGAACAAGTCATACCGGGGAAGCTTCAACGCGGCAATCGCATCCAACGTCATGTCATCAACCATCAAAGCCGCTGGGTCTCCCTCATCAAACCTGTGGTCGACCGGGATTGCCTTGCGCTCCGGGAAGAAGAACCTCTGCCCGTTGGAGAACGTCAAATACTGATGGCCATCCTCATCAGTGCTCGCATAGTTCTCTTTCACGAAAGATCGGGTGCGCCGGACCAGATGCTCACCCATGAGACGCTTCCAGTCTTCCGGCTCATCCGACTTACGGAATGCTGCCAAAGTTGAAAGCCCGAACTCAAGGTTGTCAGCGAAGTTCGCTTTGGATAGTGCCGCCAATGGTTGCAGGCCAAGGTCTTCATCCTCATCGATGAACAACCCCAGCTGATTAGCGACGTCCGCGTACTTGATATTGAACGGCGTGGCGGTAAGCAGCAAGGCTTTCGACTCATTAGCCATGATGTAACGCTGCACGTTCTGATACGCCTGAGTCTTCTCGATACGAAAGGTGTGGGACTCATCCACAATCACTAGCGGATAGCGGCCCAGATCATCCAGAGTGTGACTCATCGAATACGGCACAACCCGGCCATGCAAGTCATATGCCTCAAGATGCTCCTCCCACATCTTCTGCAAATTCTTCGGGCAAATCACCAGCGGCTGGTAGCCATACTCATCTCGCAACGTCAGCGCGACCGCGATGGCTGTCAGGGTCTTACCCAAACCGACGACATCACCGAGCATGGTACCTCCGCGCATTATCACCCTGCGGGCCAGGGTCTTCACTGCTGTTGCCTGGTACTCCAGCAGTTCATCGCTGATCCGACCGGTAAGCGAATACTCATCCAGACCTTCACGAACGTCTCTGGACATGTCGTAGCAGACCTTCAAGAACACGTCATATGGATGGCGCGGTGTGGGCGACGCCCACGACTCATCAAGAAGCTTCAACACCTCCGGACCAATAGGCAAACTCCAGTCGTCATTCCACCGGTCCTCAAACCACTGAGCCAGCTTCGCTGCCCCATCTTTATCCATCACGTCCGTGTTCAACTCCAGATTTGAGGTCAAACCCGGATACGTCAGGTTCGATGACCCAACCAAACCAGCGATTGGGTTGGCGATGTCATCTCGATGGAAAATGTATGCCTTCCCGTGCAATGGCTGATCGCAGAACACCCTAATCTCAACAGCACCCGCCGAGATTTGCTCATGCAATCGGGCAAGGGTCTCACGATCTCTAGCTGTTGGGATACCCCGCATCAACTGCCCACGCAAAACCTCAAGTAGAGCCTTCCGACGCTGCGCCGCTATCTCACGATCAGCGGTGATGTCCTCGTCTCCTTCAATCTCACGTTGGTAGGCAGCGAGCACCTCCTGGTGAGCGGAACCCTGCACCATTCCAATAAGAATCCTCGCAATAGGGGTCGAACCATTCTCGGAGATTTTCTGATCAACGATGTCACATAACATGTTCCAACCACGCAGGTTGAAGTATCCCGTCGCTACGTCCAAACGTTCGAAAGTCTGAAACATCTTGCGCGTAAGGCTGCCCATCTTCGTTTCGTCAGACAGGTTGTCAAGAATTCTGGCCATGCCTAGATTCCTTCGCTTTCTACTACCTTGTGCCTGTGTGCAAGTTGTTGATGGTTTGTTTATGCGGCTGTTGTCCAGGCCGCTTGGTGTAGTTCGTATTCGATGGGGGATTTGCCGCCGAGGCTGGTGTGGATGCGGCGGCGGTTGTAGAAGTCTTCGATCCAGGTGGCGACCCCGGCGTAGACCTGGTCGTGGGTCTCGGTGGAATCCGCTTCCATACCAGGCAGAGCCATGAAATCGTCGTCGCGCGCAGCAGTCATGCGACCAAGAATAGCGGGTAATCTACGACACACAAGCTAGGTAGCGTGGTGGGTGGGGGTACAAGGGGATTGCTGCGTCGCGCGGCGTTTGCGCCTCCCCAGGATGCGGATGTGCGTGCCCACGCCCTGCACATCCTCCCGCGCCCATGCGTAGAATCGCACAAATGTGCAGTTATGATCCGCATCACCGCACGAGTGTGCGCCGCTCCAGCAAGCAACAAGGCGGTTCGCGCCAGTCCGTATCGTACGGTATTTGTCTGGACTAACGCCCTCGCCCATACGTCTGACAAATCGCCCCACAAACGGCCCACGCACACACCAAAAACCCGCCACGGCCTCGTCCCAGACGGGCCCGGAAAGTGAACGCCACCACCCGCGTGGCCTAGGATTGGGGGCACGCCGACGCGCCCCCAAGGACGGGAGCACCCGGCACGCAGCAGCATCGCACACGCGGCACCGCAGGGTGGGTCCAGCAACGATGACGGACACGCCAGGCACCACCGCATGCCAGCAGAGCCGCCGCACAACCACAACCTCAACACCGACGTTGACCCACACAGAGGAGACTCTTATGAAGCCCCGCCTCGCAGCTACAGCCCTCGTCGCCGCATCCGCATGCGCCCTCGCCCTTGGCGCCTGCACCCCCGGCGACACCGCACAATCCTCGTCCAGCCCCGCGGTGAAGGGCGGCGGAGACGGCAACTACACGATCGCCGTCGTCCCCAAGGACGCCACCAACCCCTGGTTCGTCCGCATGGAAACCGGCGTCAAGAAATACGCCGAAGACACAGGCATGAACGCCTTCCAGAAGGGCCCCGCTGAAACCGACGCCACCATGCAGGCCCAGGTCATCCAAGACCTCATCGCCCAAGGCGTCGACGCCATCTGCGTCGTCCCCGTCGACCCCGGCGCCATCGAACCCGTCCTCAAGCAGGCCATGGACGCAGGCATCGTCGTCGTCACCCACGAAGGCGCCTCCCAGCAGAACACGATGTACGACATCGAAGCCTTCAACAACACGGAATACGGCGCGTTCATCATGGACAACCTCGCCCAAGCCATGGGTGAAGAAGGCGTCTACACCACCATGGTCGGCCACGTCACCAACGCCTCCCACAACGAATGGGCAGACGGCGCCGTCGCCCACCAGAAGGAGAAGTACCCCAAGATGACGCTGCTCGAAGCCGAGCCCCGCGTCGAATCCCAGGACAACGGTGAAACCGCCTACCAGACCGCCAAGGAAGTCCTCAAGAAGTACCCCGAAGTCAAGGGCATCCTCGGCACCTCCTCCTTCGACGCGCCCGGCACCGCCCGAGCCATCGAAGAACTCGGCCTCAAGGGCAAGGTCTTCACCGCAGGCACGGGCATGCCCGCCGCCAACGCGCAGATCCTCAAGGACGGTTCCGTGTCGACCCTGACCCTCTGGGACCCCGCGGATGCCGGCTACGCCATGGCATCCCTGGCCACCAAGATCCTCAACGGTGAAAAGATCGAAGATGGCGTCAACCTCGGCGTCAAGGGCTACGAATCCATGCACTTCTCGCAGGGCTCCACCAAGGTCCTCGAAGGCAACGGCTGGATCCAGATCACCAAGGACAACGTCGACTCCCTCGGCTTCTAACCGATTCACCGCACACGACCACCCGCGCGCCACGGCCTCGTCCCAATGAACGAGGCCGTGGCCGGGACGCCCCAGCGCGTGCACTGACGCTCGCGCACGAACAAACCTCCACGAGCGGGCGACAGCCGCGCGTGAGGGGCGGCCCCGGGTCGGCACCACGCGTCGGAAAGGACACCACATGGACACCCCAGTGCTGGCGGTACGACACGTCAGCAAATCCTTCGCAGGCGTGCGAGCCCTGGTCGACATCGACCTTGACATCGCGCCCGGAGAAATCCACTGCCTCGCCGGAGAAAACGGGTCGGGCAAATCCACCCTCATCAAAGTCATCTCCGGAGTCCACACCCCCGAACAAGGCACGGTCTCCATCGGGGGCCGCGAGTTTACGCGCCTGACACCCGCCGACGCCATCGACGCGGGCGTACGCGTCATCTACCAGGACTTCTCCATCTTCCCCAACCTCTCCGTCATGGAGAACATTGCGCTCGGCAGCGAAGTCGCCGCCGGTCGCCGCCTCGTCAACCGCTCGCGCATGCGCGAAGTCGCCCGCGAAGCCGTCGCCAAAATCGGCTTCCAGGTCGACCTCGACGAACTCGTCGGCAACCTCTCCGTCGCCGACAAACAGCTCGTCGCCATCAGCCGCGCACTCATGGGCGACGCGAAACTCATCATCATGGACGAGCCCACGACCGCCCTCACCAAGAAGGAAGTGCGCGCCCTCTTCGACATCGTCGCCGACCTGCAATCGCGCGGCATCGCGATCCTCTTCGTGTCCCACAAGCTCGAAGAAGTCTTCGAAATCGCGCAACGCTTCACCATCCTGCGCAGCGGACACAAGGTCATCACCTGCCCGAAGGAAGAACTCGACCGCGCCAGCTTCGCCCGACACATGACCGGGCGCGACTTCGACGAGGAGCGCTATCAGCCCGGCGACATCACCGACGCCCCGATTCTCCAGGTCGAGGGCGCCACCGTTGCCGGCGCCTTCGCCGACGCCTCCCTGAGCGTGCGCCCCGGCGAAATCCTCGGCATCACCGGCCTGCTGGGCTCCGGGCGCACCGAACTCGCCATGTCCCTCTTCGGGATGCTCCCCCTCGACTCCGGGTGCATCCGCGTCAAAGGCCAAGACGTCACCCTGCGAGGCGTGCGCGACGCGATCGC
>ERZ773057.990-NODE-990-length-11451-cov-8.286855_pt1 | contig 11451 bp, 11 predicted proteins | sample MGYA00580629_ERZ773057 | MGnify/ENA primary metagenome ERZ773057 (study PRJEB29015, sample SAMEA2738143) | human oral metagenome | biome: human oral; feature: human-associated habitat; material: saliva | place: China | collected 2163 ...
GTGCAAACCGTGCTTCGCAGAGCCGTTGCCAAGGCGGACACCCTTCTTCTTGCTACCGTCAGCCTCGTCGTTCTTCTCGACTTTGACCATACTCTTTCCAAAAAGCTTGCCAAAGCTGAAACCTGAAGCCTGGGCAGCAATGCCCTGGTTGTCCTGCTCGGTAGGCTCTTCTACGATCTCTGCAGGCTCGTCGGCTGCAACAGAAACAACCTCAGCAGCGCTTTCCTGAACAGCAGCACTCTCCTGTACAGCCGCAGTCTCCTGCGCGGAAGCGCTTGCACCGCTCAAAAGCTCGTCAACAGATACGCCAAGGAAGCGCGCAAGATCTGACAACAGCGAGATATCCGGATAGTTAATGTCGTTCTCCCACTTGCTCACCGCCTGCGGACTTACGTTCAGCTCCTTTGCCAGGCGCTCCTGCGTTGCAGTTTTAGCCAAACGAAGTCGTGCAATACGACGACCAAGGGTCTCAGATGAAGTAGTCATAGTTGCTCCTTTTCTCAACACATTATCACTGAAATGGCATGCGGGCCGCTGATTTCACTATGAGTCGTAACAATACGTTCAACAAGAACGCATCAGTTGAGTTGGGTATCGCAACGGTTTCCAGCTACTCAACAGCAGGTTGAGTTCGCAGGTAAACAATACTTTTTGACCGAAAATTACTTGCTCTAAAATCATTCTCCCACTACCATTTAAACAAGAAACTTTTGATGTTTTGAAAGGTCTGTCTATGGCTGGCGAGAAGAACTGGGTGTTCTGGACCAGTGGTGCGCATATTGTTTCTGGTTTTGAGCAATGCGCTACAGACGGTTTTGTTGGTGTCGATGCAGATGGCGTCGTGTACCTCTTTAATAACAATCAAAATGTTTTTGCCTCAGCCCACGCTTCAGATATTGAGGGAACGGTCAGTAGCTGGAGAGGCACCTGGCTTACCATTGACGATAAAAGATATGTTCTAGAATTTGTGCCTCTGGCAGATAAGATTGCTCCTCGTCTGATTTTTGGAGCCATAAGCAATGTCTTTATGCAGGAGCTCCATCACGGAGATCAGGAGAAAGTCCCTCGTGAGCTCCTTGAAGACTTCAAGATTGCATTTGAGAACGCCAAGTATAGGCACTAAAAAACAGCCTTCCCTTTTTGAATTGCCTCCCATTTCTTATGTCCAAGAAATGGGAGGCAGTTCAGGGACGGAAAGGGAGGGAGCGAAGTCGTGGAATTAAAGAATTTGTCCACCACGACGCTAGTTTTCCGAAGCGCAGTGGTTTGTTTCGGCAGGCATGCAAACCTCCCTCCCACTGCCGAAAGAAATCGGAAAAGTATCGCGCAGGGTTCCGTGCGAGCATGCGTGGCTCAGGAGAGTCAGGGCGGAGCAGCGCGCAAGGTCGACGAAGGACGGACGAAGGCGCAGTTTCGAGGGTCCGATCGCTGGGCTGCGAGAGACGACACTATGGGACACCCTCCTATTCGGTGCAGACGTCCTGCGGTAGAATGGGAGCACCTACCTGTCGGACAAAATGCGAGACCAGGAGGCGGTGGTTTCCCTGTGACTTACAACAATAAGGCCAAGCTGAAGACCCTCTTCGTCAAGCAGCTCCTCGAGGAGGAGACCGACGCGGAGCACGGACTGTCCATGAAGCAGATCATCAACCGATTGGAACAGCACGGGATCAAGGCGGAGCGTAAGAACACCTACCGCAACATCGAGGCGCTGATGGAGTTTGGGTGCGCTATCCAGACCTACCAGAGGAATCCGGTGGAGTACGCAATCGTCCGGCGGGACTTTGAGCTCGACGAGCTTATGCTCATGGTCGACGCAGTGCAATCAAGCAAGGCAATCACCATCAGGCAGGCCAACTCCCTGGTGACAAACATCAAGCTACTGGCAAGTGACCACCAGAGGGCGATGCTTGACAGACGGATTCACGTTCCCAGCAGGATCCGCTCCAAGGCCGAGTGCGTGGACGGCAACGTGGACGTAATCCACGAGACCATGAGGCACTGTAAGAAGGTGGAGTTCTCTTCCACCGACGTGACGTCGATGGGAAGCGGCACGCGACCCGTGACGGCAGGCCGCACGTCGTGACGCCCGTGGAGGTCGTCTATGTGAACGGGTTCTACTATTTGACCGCCTGGGACGACGACCACCAGAACATGATCGAGTACCGTCTCGACCGCATGGACAGGGTGAGGGTGTCAGACGATAAGGCCTCTTACAATAACGAGATCAAACATCATGTATACAATAAGGGAAAGTACGAGTACTTCGGTCGGTTCGGAGGCGAGGAGGTTTCGGCGACCTTGAAGGTCAGGGCCAGCAAGGTCGAGATCGTGATGGATAGGTTCGGTGAGGCTGCGGAGCTGAGCCGAATCGACGACAAGTACGCACGTGCCCGCGTGCACATCCGCAAGAGCGAGCAATTCTTCGGATGGATTGCGGGCATGGGTAAGACGATTACTATCGCCGGGCTGAGAAGCCTGGCTAGGGAATATCAGCAATATCTCTAGATGATTATTGAAGAATAGAGGGTCAATGGGTGAGTATCATATTCACGGCAACAGCATCATTAAGTGTGAGCGAATTGTCGACTACGTAAAAGCCTGGCTGGGGAATATCAGCAATATCTTAAGATGCTTATTGAGGAATAGAGGGTCTATAGGTGAGTATCATATTCACGGCGACAACATCATTGAGTGTGAGCGAATTGTCGACTACGTAAAAGCTGGCCTAACAAACGTTTCAACGAAATACGGTTTTCGTTCTCCTGCTTGTGTTGAAGTGCTAATCAAGGGTATATATCAAGGGGAAAAAAGATGCTTTAAAATGGTGCTATTCCCCGGGTTCAACAAAACGTCGCTCTCTCGTTGGAATGATGATATTTATAGCCCAATCAAGGAAGCTGGCGGCTTTCTCGATGAGACTCCTGACGCTGTGATTTCATATGTCAAAGATGGGTATGAGGAAATTCTTCTTGCTGTGGAATTTTGTAGTGCCCTACAGGCCGGAAATCAGGCGTGGCAACGGAGCGGCCGCGCTGCTTCGACGGCACGCAGCGGCTGTCCTTATCTATACATCGTTGATTTCTTGAAATTCGAGTTGGATACAAACACTAGAAAACGCAAGAATGTTCGATATCCAAATCCCGCAATCCCTTATAGCTATATAAATTACTCATTTGAGGGTGGCATTTTCTGCTCGCAAGTGTACGTTAAGGCTGAAGAATTCCAACCTTCGCTTGACTCAAGATTGAGCGGTTTTGACGAGGACTACTTCGCTGAATCAGAGCTATCTGAATATATCGTCAGAAAGATGCTGTTCTTAAACACCGATGCTATCGAAAACGCATTGCTTGAAAAATGTTTCAACGTCGTTAAGTTCCTATCGAGGGACGCAAACGCTCGAAAAAACTTTACAGAACGTGACTGGCAAAACATTTTCGAGAAAAAAGAAGATGTTGTTGAGTATTCAATCGTGAAGTCAAAGTTCTCTTGTTCAAAGAGTATTGCTCAGAAATCGGCCGCAACAAATTCGGTTGTCCCTTTTAAGGATCTGGTAAAGAAATATAGTAGAGGCATAGGCTCTCAGGATCTCCCGATGGGCGTAGTTCCTTCACCTGATGTAGCAAGTTTTCTCAATAATCTCAGAATCCTTTATCCATCCTTGATTAGTAAAATCAACCAAATTGACGTTGATAAAGACTTGATTGTGGTTCTGATTAAGGGTTTCAAGCCCAGAGGCGATGACAATCGACCCGATAGGGGCCTACTCCCGCTAATTGCTATGCTTGGTTCTTTCGAGCATCAAGTGATTACGTTTTTATATGGCCCGATTCTTAACGGAAATCTCAATCTGCTTCGTTCAGCCCCCATTGATTTGGCGAATAGGAATGGTCTGTGGAAGTCAATCATTTCGCTGAGCGATTTTATACTGCTCGATGCGCCTGTCTTGGGCGGCAGCAAAGATGTCATTACGACCTTGGTTGACAACAAAAAGAATAAAGAAAAGCTTTTGGCGTACAAGTCCAAGGATAGATTGGTTCTTCGTTCGATAGATCCCACGCCAAGGTGCATCCAAGAGGATGACGCTGATACCGCATTGCATGTATTGCTGAGTAAAACGGGCACGGGCGCGGGTTTTGAATGTATGTGCAACCCCCCAGGAGGAGATTGGAGTGGTATGTCGATTTTCTCAAGCCTGCACGAGTATCGATGGCTGTCACTACCAAGGGTTAGCCATGGTGACGGAAAAAGACCTGATCATATAACCGAATATTTCGGAATAGCTGACAAGCCACTCCTGTTGGTTACCGAATCAAAAGGCAAAGGAGCGGATCTTGAGCCAAATGTTGGAAACAGGCTCATTGTCTATGTTGAATGGTTGATGAATTTCGTTCCTAGCGTTAAACGCAAGAGGGGAGCTTCTGATTGGACTGTCCCAAATAAAAAGGTCATCTCGAGCGATTATTATTTTGTGTCAGCAGGCGCATATATTGAAAAAAGTGACGACGATATTGAAAACATCCATTCGCTAAGTTGCTGCGATCTTTTGTTTGGGGTATCTCCGTCTGGCGTTGGTAACAGCTGGAACGTCTCTCTCTATGCTTTTACAGATATGGCATCCTTGGTTGCGAATCATATTGCCTCAACCGCAGATACCACTTTGTTTAGAGTTAAGTACGCTAAAAACTAGTAGTTTAGATATAGCGACTCATAAACTGCTTCCTTCTCTTTGTCTTGCAGCTTTCTAAAAGCTGAATTGCCAGAAGGAAGCAGTTCTTTCCTTCTGAAGAGTTCTTGGGGGATTGGAGTCTCGTATTCTTTTCCACCTCTTGTTCCATCGAAAGAGAGCGCAAATTTGATTCCCCGATTGTTAAGTTCCTCAAGGTAGTTGAAAAACTCATCGTAATCAATGCCCCCGTAATACCTACCTTTTGTATTGAAGTACGGGGGGTCAAGATAGACGAAATCGCCTTTCTCCGCAGATGCGGTCGTTTCTTTGTAGTCAGCGCAAACAAAAGTGGTAGTTGCGATTCTTCCAGACCAATCATGGATAATGGTATCCAGTGAATCGGGTTTGATTCCCGGCCTAGTGTGATGAAGAGAGTTATTGAAGTCTCCATTTTTGTTAAATCGAATCAATCCATTTACGCAAGTTCTGGAGAGAAACATGAGGGATTCGGGGTCCTTCTCTTGGTTGAAGTGATTACGAATTTCGTAGAACACTTCATAACCTTCTGACTGAAGTCTTTGCCAGTTTTTCCTGTAAGAATCGGAAAGATCACCAGGATTATCTTTAATCATGTTCCACAGAGAGATTAGTGGTTCGCAAATATCTCCAGCAAATCCGGAAGGTGGAGCGAATGCGTAAAGCATCGATCCGCCTCCAATGAATGGTTCGTAATAATTCTTATAATCTGGAGCCAGAGATTTGATTGCAGAAGATTGAGATCGCTTGCTTCCACTCCATTTGATTACTGGTTTCAATGAGTCTCCTTACACAAACAGAGATGATTGATCGGGATTTTGGAGCACGAATCGTTCTTTAGGCAGCGCATGCTCAATACGTTTGACAGCAATGTCAACGTATTCTTTCTCCGTCTCGAAACCAATAAAGTGCAAGCCTGCTTCCTTCGCCGCAAGACATTCGCTTCCTGCGCCAGCAAAAGGAGTAAGCATGATGTCGCCAGGTTTAGAGGAGATGCGAATCATTCTGTCAATCACCTTGAGAGGTTTTTGTGTTGGGTGCTTTCCGAATTCAAGTTCGCGTTTAGCCTTGTTGTTGGAGATGTCCCACACTGTACGCATTTGTTTTCCTTGCGCTTTGATTTGGTCGCCTTCAAATACTCCATCTTTTGAGTATTCATAATCAAAATAGTACTGACGTTTTTTACCGCCGGAGTGGCACCACAGAATCGTTTCATGGCTAGCGGTTAAGCGACGGCCCGAAAGATTTGGAAACGCATTGCGTTTAAACCATATTACTTCGTTAATTATTTCCGTCTCTGTCATTTGGAGTATGGTATTGATGATGCCGATGTTGTGATAGGTTCCAAATATCCACATCGAACCTGTAGGCTTTAGGATACGTTTCGCTTCTGAGATCCAGGCAAGCGAAAATTTCCAGTAATCTTCAAGGGGGAGAGAATCCCAGCTCTCCATGACCTTATTCCAATTTCCGCCCATACCTTTGAGGACAACGCTGTTGTCCCAAATCCACGAGTTGCCCTTGGACAAGTTGTAAGGGGGATCTGCGATGATTAGATCAACGCTATTATCGTCCATCGAGGACATGCCCTCGATGCAGTCCATGCAGTAAATGTCATCGACCTTAATGTCGTGTTCGTTCATTGTGTATACCTCATTACCGAGCGTTCTTAAAGTATTTATTTTACCTCTGAATTAATAGAGTCTATTGTTCATCGACAATTGGGTAATATTGACAATAGTTATCTATCGTCTATATTTCCGTCAGAGCAAAGACCATAGTGCTAACTGAAAGGCCCTTTGATTCGAAGCCAAATACCGTCTCAAGCTTAGAATGATTTATCGCGGTGAGTATTTCGCGGATAGTTAGCTCAAGAGAGAATCTTCTTTCCATCGATTGTCTGCTGCGTTTATGTTCTTTTTCTCTAGACAAAAGAGAGGTGTCGATGGGGCTAACTGAAAAGCGAATCTTGTTTGATTCTCCGGAATAGATTAAAAGGTCATTGCCTTCAAATCTAAACAGCAAAGGAATTGAAGGACATAAATCATTTGAGCTTGGCTGCCACAGGAAATCCTTCTCCCAGACGAGTGTCTCCAGCTCCGTCGAGAAGCCCCTCTTCACCTTGTGCCTCATGGCACTCCTTCCGTCGCGGTAGAAGCACTGGGAGCAGAACGTCACGTTCTGACTCCTGTAGACGGGCATCGTTATCACCTGCGAAGAATCTCTCCTCGAAGTGGTCGGACCTGACGCGACCCTTGACCACCGCACGCACCAGCCTTACCTGCTCCTCGTTCAACTCCTGGATGATCTTGTAGGCAAAGCCCTTCGACATGTTCAGGCGCTCGGCAACCTGCTCGGCGTTAAGCATCGTAGACTTCTTCTTGTCTTGTTCCATGTTTCCTCCTAAATTGTACAGTTACGTATGATATGTATTCGCAAATCATAATCGTACGAAATCGTACTGTCAAGAAATTACGTACGTTAGCGTACGGTGTTAGAATTACAAGGTTTAGACATTAAGGAGGTCGCATGACTACAGGCGAGAAGATCAGATACTTCCGAAAGCTCCGTGGCCTTTACCAGGGAGAGCTGGGCGAGAAGATCGGCGTGTCCGAAGGGGCCATTCGCCACTACGAGGCCGACTTCAGGACTCCGAAGCAGCCGCAGATCAACACCATCGCAGAGGCCTTAGACATCTCACCCATGGCGCTCAAGGACTACGGGGTAGAGAGCGCGAAGGACCTCATGGGCTTGCTCTTGCAGCTCGAGGACGACTTCGGCATCGCTCCGACTTCTGATGGAACCGGTCTAGAGGTGTCCCTTAAGGCCAAGAAGGCCCCCAAGACCGTCCAGATGCTCAAGGTTTGGGCCAGGAAGCGCGACCAGCTCCAGTCGGGCGATATCACAGCTGACGAGTACGCCGAATGGAAGGCCAAGTTCTAGGGACAATCACTTGCTCAAAATCGAGCAGGGGTTTGCACCCACGATTGAGAGTAAATCGCCTGCTTTTCTTTGTCGCCAATGCATGGTAAATTAATATGTAATTAACCCAAAACCGTAGAGTGGAGTAAATTTTAACTCCCTTATTTGGACTGCCTCCCATTTCTTGGACATAAGAAATGGGAGGTAGTTCAATTTAGGAGAGGCTGTTGTTAGTTCAAGCAATTGCAGAGAGCTCTAAGGCTCAATTCCCGCTATGCACGCTTACGAAGACGAATACCAGCAGCCATAGCGCCTGCAGCAGCAATCATACTGACAGAAGACAGAACAGCAGAAGCATCAGAAGTATCTGGAAGCACACCCTTCTTGTGCGACTTGTGCTTCTTCTGAGAGCTATTCGTGCCGTTGTTGGTGCCGTTGTTGGAGCTGCTGTTAGATGGATCGCTTGCGACGTCAGTCACGGTAAGGGTTCCAGAAACGTAAGTGAACTCATAGTCGTCTGCTGCGCCACCTGCAGGAGTCAGCTCGTGAGCACCAACACTTAGGTCAGTTGCACTGAGGGTAGGAGCGGTGTAGTTGCGAGCGGTATCAGCAGTCTCACCGTTTACAAAACCTGAGACAGTAAGGGAAAGCTGAGGTGCAGTGCCCTTCTCGACAGTCTCGCCAGCATAGGTCACAACAAGCTGAGCCTTATTGATGGTCCAAGTTGCGTCCTTGGTGTCAGTGGTGCCATCTTCCCAGGTGTAGTTCATAGGGTCAGCAAGATCAAGCTCAACGTCATATGTACCAGGATAAGTTGCTGAAACCTGGCCACTAACAACTACCTGTGGATTAGCTGTGGCATCAAAGCCTCTTCGCAGATGACCGTTATAGGTATAGTTGGTTGCGGTTGGAACGGCAACAGTACCCTTCTGAACGCTCATCTTCATAGGAATGGTGAAGTCGTACAGACTGCCGTTCTTAATGGTAATACGTGTATAACCATTGCTTGCAGCAGTTGGAGTACCAGAAATAGTTGCAGTGCTTCTACGAGCGGTTGCATCATTCTCCATTGGACTAAGCGTAAGACCGGCAGGCAGGTTGTCTACGGTAAAGGTGTCGTAACCCATAGTAGACGCTGCCCAAGGAATAGTGATTGGCTCGTTGTAGGCCTCGCCGACCTTTGCAGGAGTAATCTTGTTAGAAGGAAGCACTACGCCAGCGGTATTGTTGGAATTCTGGAACCTGGTATTCTCGATAGTCAAATCACCGCCATTGGTGGTGGTAAGGTCAATCTGAACAACCGTGGAGTTTTTAACGGTTGAAGTTCCCCTGTTATCAAGGCCGTTGTAGAACGTAACGTTGTCAAAGGTTACGTTTGCACCAGCCTCAACAATAACATCGCCCTCAAACTTCATATTTGAGACGGTTCCGTTAAAGCCAGCTGGGAAAATGATACGAGAACCCTTAGGATTCAGACCAGCATAAATCTGAACGCGCGTACCGTTACCCAGATACGTGCTCTGATAGGTACTAGTAATATTGGTTACGGTAGTAGGAACAGTGAAGTCCTGAATAGAAGAACCGCTACTGGCGCCAATAGTCACCCTTGAACCAGAGAAAGACCATGTGGATGCAGCATCCATTGCAGCCTTGTTGTTGCTGTAGATGTATTGCAAACTACTAGAGCCATAGCCCGAGAGCCAGTCAGTAATCTCAAATGTTCCATCTGCGTAAGCCTTTGTTGCAAATGGCGAGAAAAACAAACAAGCTGCAATCGCCATCACAACAACAAGCTGAGCATGTAGCCTGTTAAGTCCATGCTTTGCGTACATAGAGCTTCCCCCCAATCTTACTGTTTTGCATGACCCTTCCAGTGAGCCATAACAGTTTTATCCATAAATCATTTGTATCTTATCAGATAAGTTAGACTAGGGTAACAAAAAGACCCAAGTTTTTAACCTTGGGTCAAATAAATGCTTTAACTGATTTACGTAGATACTTATTTGCGTATAACGGCTCGTTCTTCTGGAGTCATTACGCGTTCTCAATCTCGTTGAGTTCTGTATCAACCAGCGTTGCTCCAAGGGTGTTCTTAAAGTGCGCAAGCGCAAACTGATGATTTTCTGGCGTCAGCGATGCAACTGCTGGCTCAACAACCTCAATGTGATAGCCTAGGTTGTAAGCATCAACCGCTGTGTGCAGTACACAGATGTCGGTAAGAACACCAGTCAGGATAACCGTGTTAATGCCGCGCTCCCTCAGACGAATATCAAGATCAGTTCCCGAGAAGGACGAGTAATGGCGCTTGTCCATCCAGAACACATAGCTGTCGTCTTTGTGCTGCTGATAGAAATCATTCAAAGGGCCAAACAGGTCTCTACCACTTGTGCCAATGATATTGTGGGGTGGGAAAAGCTTAGTCTCTGGATGGAAGTTATCCTCTGGATCGTGAGCATCAATAGCAAAGAAAATATAATCGCCACGATCAAAAGCACACTTTGTAGCCTCATAAATAGCATCTGAAATAGCTTGAGCCGGCTTACCTGCTGTAAGCTTTCCGTCATCTGCTACAAAATCGTAGGTGTAGTCAATCGAAATCAAAGCCTTCTGCATGATAGATCACGCTTCTTTCTTAAGCTCAAAAGAGCAGTCAGTAAAAGAATAGACGCCACCCATTGTACAGGTGACGTCTACATATTTCACGCTTAACACGTAAATGTTTTATGTGTACGTACTTGGCACATTGCGGCAGTCCACCTACTTCTTCTGAGAGATAATCAGATCAACGTTTTCTGTCTTAGTGTCTTCCATACTCTTACCGCCTTTGATGTGGTAGTACTCAACAACTGCGTCTACCTCGGTCTGATCTGCAAGAGGTTTTTCTGATTTGCACTATTAATTACAAATGCAAAGATCCTCTCGCCACGCTCAAGATAGTTAGAGTCGTAAGCCCAAACAGAATTCTCAGAATTATCTAACTTAAAGGTGCAATTAACCCAGTTTTCAGATCTATTGATAATCTCAAAGACGTAGCCTTCAGAGTAACCATCTGGGGATTTAGCAATACCAACATACCTGACATAGAGATCGTCATTATCGATAAGTACCTTGTCCACCTCGGTCTTTAGCTTAAAGCGCATCTTGTCTTCGCCCTTAGTAGAAGAGAAGTTATACGCAATGGTGCCTTTGTCTGCCATTGCGTCAAAAGGCTTGTACTTAAGGCTGGAGTAGTCACCTGAGGTTTTAGTGATTTGCTTCAGAACTGCCTTGGAGCCATCGGAACCCTCAATGGTCATCTGACCTGAGGAATCAACAGTTGCTGTGTAGCTTCCGGCATTACCCGCAAGAGTAATAGTGAGCTTACCATCAGCGTCAACAGACCAGGTAAAGGGCTTCTGAGCGCCGAAGCGAACAAACAAACCAGTGCCATCGTCAGAGAAGTCATAACCATAAATTGACTTCATGGATTCTACTGCCGTTGGGTAAACGCTCTCAGGGATATCTCCCTGGCTAGGATCACTAATAGACTTTGCTTCCCAAACGCCCACAAACGGAGCACGTGCAGCTTTCTTCTCTTCTGCTTCCTTCTGAGCTGCAATCTCTTCAGGTGATGGTCCGCCAATGTTAAAGTTACACGCAGTAAATACAACACCTGATGAAAGCACAAGGACCAGTGCACAAGTGAGTGCTAGTTGACGTCTTTTCATTAAGCATCCTTTCGATAGGTGGGATGCAAAATTAAAAAATTTAAGCCTCTACTATCCAATACGTTACAATAAATCTCTCAAATAGGATAATTTTTTATATCCTGAATAGTTCTACCA
>ERZ773057.991-NODE-991-length-11449-cov-10.133755_pt1 | contig 11449 bp, 10 predicted proteins | sample MGYA00580629_ERZ773057 | MGnify/ENA primary metagenome ERZ773057 (study PRJEB29015, sample SAMEA2738143) | human oral metagenome | biome: human oral; feature: human-associated habitat; material: saliva | place: China | collected 2163 ...
TCAAGTCTGTGAACAACCCCTAGAAAGACATTACCAGGCTTTTGATATTTTTCTTTCAACCATTGTTTGACAATCTCTGACAATGGTATATCGCCCGACTTATCGCCTTGCACAATCTCACCAGCCTCTTTATAGACAATTATGACATGGTTATCTTCGTAAAGTACTTGCATAGTATATAGTTTTTCCAAGCCTCATTTAAAAGAGAGCTTGTGGTTCGGTGTATATTTCCTTTTAGTGATTTATGATTTTCAAGAGTATTGCTAACGCAAGTTTGAAGCCTTAGCAAGAATGCCTCCCTATCCCTTTTTGGGGAATAGGGAGGCTTTTAATTACATATTCATACCACCATCTACCTGGATAACCTGACCAGATACATAGCTAGAAAGGTCTGAACCAAGATAAACTGCAGTGTTTGCAATATCCTCAACAGTACCACCACGACGAAGAGGAATCTTATCTGTCCACTCCTTGCGAATCTCTGGTGAAAGGGCTTGAGTCATCGCTGTATCAATGAAACCAGGTGCAATTGCATTAGCACGGATACCCTTTGGACCCATTTCCTGAGCCACACTCTTTGCCAAAGCAATAAGTCCTGCCTTTGAAGCAGCATAGTTAGACTGACCTGCGTTACCATGTACACCAACAACACTAGCCATGTTGATAATGCTACCACCACGCTGACGCATCATGACAGGGACGCACGCATGGATGAAGTTGAAGGCACTCTTCAAGTTAACAGCTATAACAGCATCCCACTGCTGTTCGGTCATACGGAGCATAAGACCATCCTTTGTTATACCTGCATTGTTAACTAGGATATCAATAGAACCAAACTCTTCTTTAACCTTAGCAACGACCTCTGCAGTTTGTGCAAAATCTGCTGCGTTACTAGCGTAACCCTTAGCTTTAACGCCCTTAGCAGCTATCTCTGCCTCAGTAGCCTTACCATTTTCATCAATAACAAGGTCAGTGAATGCGATGTTAGCGCCTTCCTCTGCAAATTTCAATGCTATAGCTTTACCAATACCACGTGCAGCTCCTGTGATGAGGGCTGTCTTACCTTCCAATAATTTCATATTGTTTTAGTTTATATTGTTAGTTATTACTTTATAATACCCTTACCCAGTGCACCATAAACCACCTTTGCTACTAACGGACGAGATGACTCTTCAGTTAATCCATGACCTAATCGACCATAGATAAATGGAACCTCTAACCCTTTAATACAATAATGTGTGATGTCTGCAACTAGCTCTACATTGTCAATATCAAACTCGCCATCTTCTTTCGCTTCAGCGTATACCTTGCGAAAGAGTTCAATCTCGTCTTCATCAAAGTTCTTGCGTACCTTCTCAACCATCCATATATTTCTAAAGAACTCAGCACGCAAGTTTCCATTACGCATAACCGTTTCCTTTATCATACTTAGGTGGGTGTAAATCAGTTCGATAATCTTATCTTGAGGTCTAATACGCTTTGCTGCCACCTCATCTAACTTATCCGATAGACGTTCCAACTCTGACTCTATCACTGCATAATATACATCATCTTTACTCTTGAAATAGGTGTAGAGCGTCCGTCTTCCTTTACCAGATGATTTCGCAATGTCGTTCATCGTTGTATTAGCAATGCCATTCTTTGCAAAGAGTTGGCGTGCTACATCAACAAGCTTCTGCCTAGTTTTTGATATTGACATTCGTTCGTTATTCCTCTAATCACTGATTTGCACGTTGCAAATCTTATGTGCAAAAGTAAATATTATATCCCACATTAGCAAATTTAGAGCTATAAAACTTCATGATTAGACGATTAACTCGATAGAAAAAACGCATAAGGAAAGTTTTTACTTATTACCTTAACAAACACTACTTTGGCTTACTAAAAAGTCTCTTAAACCATAGTTCATTTAAAGAACAAGTTGCTGTCATTTTGAACAATTTGATTAACTCGCTAATTAAAAACAACTTAAAACCTACCAGATAATGATAGCAATGACTGCAAAATTATTCTCCCTCCGATCCACCTCTATATATCGTTTGTATAGCCTCTTGCCTTTCAACCTCAGTCAGAGAATGTATTAGCAGTGGTGCGGAGCATTAACTCCACCAATATTCATCATCATCACGAAGAGTTCGAGCTCAACTCTATCTATCTGACAACAATTAATTAAGACCATAGAATTGACAAAGGGTACAGCATCAAGTGCTGTACCCTTTGTCAATTCACATCTCTGTGAACGATTGAGCTTGACTTTTGGGTTATCGCCTCACGGCGTACACCCAATCATCTTGCGTCATTGTTATCCCTTAATCAATCTTACTTATTACCTAAACTAAACCTATTTAATTGAAACCTGAACAATCTCTTTTGTTCTACCTTAAACTAAATAACTAAAAACCTAAATCTATTACTACTAACCTAAACAATCTATTTGTCTTTTGACAATGCAAAGGTAAGACTGTTTTCGCACACAACAAAACTTTAGCAGACTATTTTTTGCATCACACATCATTTATTGACTTATATCAAAGGAAACGACTATAAAAGTCTAAAAAAGGGGTAGAACACTTCGTTCTACCCCTTTTTATATGTTTAATCACAAGTTTTTACCTATTTAATTAATCAATTAGATAAGGTATTGACTTGAGATACTTTCATTATTCAAAACACGCTTAATCGTCTCAGCAAACATATCGGCAACAGAGATCTGCTTAACCTTTGAACAGCGAGCAGTGTATGGAATAGAATCTGTGAAGACCATCTCTTCCAACGCAGAAGCCTCTACACGTTCGGTTGCAGGACCACTCATGACGCAATGAGAAGCAATTGCACGAACACTCTTTGCCCCTGCCTCCTTCATAATGTCTGCTGCTTTCGTAATAGTACCAGCTGTATCAACCATATCATCAACGATGATTACGTTCTTATCCTTTACATCACCAATAATCTGCATTGTATCTACAACATTTGCACGAGCACGTGTCTTATTGCAAAGAACGAGTGGACAACCAAGATACTTAGCGTATGTGTTGGCACGTTTAGAGCCACCAACATCAGGACTAGCTATAACTAAATCCTTCAAGTGAAGGCTCTGCACATAAGGAAGAAGAACACCGCTAGCATAGAGGTGGTCAACAGGAACATTGAAAAAACCTTGAATCTGATCTGCATGAAGGTCCATTGTCATCAAACGATCAATACCAGCAACACTCAACAAATCGGCTATTAACTTTGCACCAATGCTGACACGAGGTTTATCCTTACGGTCTTGACGAGCCCAACCAAAGTAAGGCATAACAGCAATAATCTGTCGTGCGGAAGCACGCTTGGCTGCATCAATCATCAAGAGAAGCTCCATGAGGTTATCAGAGTTTGGGAAGGTACTCTGTACAAGATAGACATCCTTGCCACGAATACTCTGCTCATAAGAAACAACAAACTCACCATCTGAAAAGCGAGTCATCACTAAGTTGCCAAGAGGACAGCCTAAACTAGCACAGATTTTCTCAGCAAGATATCTTGTCTTAGTACCTGAGAAGACCAAAAAAGAGTTGTTTTCACTCATTTCTTTATATTGTTTATATTTATAAGGTATAAATCAACTACTATCTACAGAAAGCCCCTAACAAATCGTGCGAAGCTTACGGAAATATTTAATAATAGGATTGAAGTTCTGCTCACTATGGATACAAAACTGATCCCAAAGGTCGTTTCGAACCACAACTCCACCAAAGTCGAGGTCGTGCAAACGTGGGAAATCATCTATCGTAATGCCTCCCATTGCATAAACATGCTTTCCTAAGAGCCCTTGCTTACGTGCTTCTTCCAATTCAATATCCGACAAGATATGTTCAGTAGCAGCCGTATTCTCACGAGGCTGATGGATGTTTTTCAGAAAGACATAGTCTGATTGTTTCTTAATTGCCTTTAGTTTCATCACATCGTCACAGCTCCGACTGATGTGCCCTCTATATCCGTGAGGTGCAGCAAGGCTGGGGTTATCCAAGTGGATACCACCTAGACCATACTCACTCTTCATCTGAAAGTGCTGATGTACAACTATTTTGCTATGATAATGAGATGGAATAAGAGCCAAAAGGCGCTCTAAATAAAGTGGAGACGGGTCAACCTTCGAGATGTGTAGGCAGTCAAGTCCTTCCTCGAAGAGCATACTTATTATCTTATCCTCCTCTACAAAGAAGGTGGACTTAGTCATAATAACCAGCTTCATGCTCATACTTTATTTGTATTGCAAAGGTAGATATTATTTCTGAAAACCGCAAATTTTTCCTTATATTTGCACCATGAAAGTAAATCCAAAGACTTACAACGAACTCTCCCGACCGATGTACATATTGGAAGAAGAGCGTTTACGAAAGAACCTCCAATTGATCGCCAGTGTTGCTAAGGAGGCTGATGTTGAGATTATTCTAGCCTTTAAAGCATACGCTTTATGGCGTACCTTCCCCATTTTCCGTGAGTATATCCATGCCACAACGGCGTCCTCTCTGTATGAGGCACGACTAGGCTTTGAGGAGTTTGGTGCTCCCACGCACACGTTCTCACCTGGTTATACGGATTATGAGATCGATGATATTGCACGATGCTCGTCTCATCTCGTATTCAACTCATTGTCTCAATTTGAGCGATACCACGTTAGGGCAAAGCTAGCAAACGCTCGCTTGAGTTGTGGACTACGTGTGAATCCAGAGTATTCAGAGGTAGAAACACTCATATATAACCCTTGCGCACCTGGAACTAGGTTCGGTATCGCATCTTCAAAACTCCCTGCTACACTGCCAGAGGGCGTTGATGGCTTCCATATTCATTGCCATTGCGAGAGTGGTAGCGATGTTTTCGAACGCACATTGGAGCATATTGAGGCGAAGTTCGCCAACTGGTTCCCACAACTAAAGTGGATTAACTTTGGCGGCGGACACCTAATGACACGCAAAGACTACGATGTTTCACGTCTTATTCACGCCTTGAAAGAGTTTAAGAAACGCTATCCTTGGTTGAAGGTGATACTCGAACCTGGTAGTGCCTTCGCTTGGCAAACGGGACCACTAGTCGCTCAAGTGCTCGATGTGGTGGAGGATCATGGCATAAAAACGGCTATCTTGAACGTAAGTTTCACCTGTCACATGCCTGACTGTCTAGAGATGCCTTACCACCCTGCCGTTCGCAATGCCGAACTTGTTGATGAGGACGGCTCTGCCGAGGGCGAAAATACGTACCGATTAGGTGCTAACAGCTGCTTGAGTGGCGACTGGATGGGGTCATGGAGGTTTGACCATCCGTTGCAGATAGGCGAGAATATCATCTTTGAAGATATGCTTCATTACACGACAGTGAAGACTAATATGTTCAATGGAATCAGTCATCCGGCTATTGCCCTACTCCATCCTGACAACGAACTAGAGGTCTTGCGAGAGTTTACCTATGAAGATTATCGGGATCGAATGGACTGATGGCACGTTCTTTGCTACTATCTTTAAGTATGAAATTAACTATTATAAGGAGGCAAAGATATGGCATTTATAGATTATTATAAGATTCTAGGTGTGGATCGAAACATCCCTCAGAAGGATGTACGGGCAGCCTATAGGAAACGTGCAAAGCAGTTTCATCCAGACTTACATCCTAACGATCCGAAGGCAAAAGCTAAGTTCCAAGCTTTGAGCGAGGCGTTTGAAGTCATTGGAGACCCTGATAAACGCGCTAAATATGACAAGTATGGCGAGCAATGGAGGAATGCTGATGCCTACGAGCAAGCGGGTGGCTTCGGTGGTTTTAATGGTAGTCAAGGGGATGCAAACTCGTTTGGAGGCTTCGATTTCAGCAGCTTTGGCAATGGTGGAGGCGGTTTCAGCAGCTTCTTCCAAGACCTATTTGGAGGTGCAGGAAGGCGTCGCTCATCGGCAGGAAGTACTGGAAGAGCTTACGGACAGCCTAATCCTGGACAGATGGAAGCCACTGTTGGCATTGATCTCTACACTGCCCTATTGGGTGGCGAAGTGGTTATCCAACTCTCTGGAGGCAACAAGGTAAAACTGAAAGTAAAGCCATTAACACAAGGCGGAACGAAGGTTCGTCTGCGTGGAAAGGGTTACGACAGGGGGGATGGCACCTTTGGTGACCTAATCATCACCTATAACGTGAAACTTCCTGACCATCTAACGGATCATCAAAAGGAGCTTATCGAACAGATGAGACGCGAAGGTTAACCCAAAGGAAGAGGCGCTTTATGGCTCTTCCGACCTACTTTTAAATTCATCTTGTAGCCCTTCTGATTATCAAGTAGATACAAGTTCGATTGAAGAAGAGCCTTAGTAAGGTACAAAGAGACGCCCTTTTGCAATGCAAAAGGGCGTCTCTTGTCTTGAAGAAGAGCCTTTGGTACTCCTTAATGCGCCACCACTACCCTACCTGCCAATACTGCTATAAAGCCCAAAGCGAGGGAGGCTAGGATGTAAAGAACGGATACGACGAATCCATCACCGCCTTTCATTAAGCCGACATTCTCATTCATAAAGGTGGAGAAAGTCGTGAATCCACCACAGAAACCAGTAGTTAGTAAAAGGCGAGTAGACGTACTAATACCTCCATTCTCACCTGGTAATGAGGAGAATATACCAATTAGAAAACACCCCAAAACGTTCACAACGAGTGTTCCTAAGGGGAAGGAACCAGCGATAGCAAGCTGAACATACTTCGAGATAACCATTCGAAGACTACCACCAACGAAACTTCCAATACCTACTAAAATAATATCTTTCCACATAATCGATACTTATATCTAATCACTAAAACCATAAGTAAAACCCCACTCAACCTCCCCCAAAGGGAGAAGAGCCTAACGGAAGTTAGTTAAGAGACGCTTCCGTTCATAGAAAGAGAGCGTCTCTTCATTATAAAGAAACGCCTCCTTTAATATGAAAAAGGCGTTTCCTACTCACATCCTAACAACCCCCTAAAGCACATCCCCTCCTTCGGAGGGGCTTGGGGAGGCTCTAGAACACAAGATTAAAACCAAATCTTATACCATTCTTTGAGATTCCTGGCGCATGAGTATAGGTCAGTCTGCGCACATAATCGACCTCCAGACACTTGAAGATATTGTGTACTCCGACCACAAACTCTAGATAAGGATCATTCGTCATAACGCCTGTTCCATCAGGAAACTTATATAAGTCTGGGTCGTTAGAGTTCTGTGGTAAGAAGGGATTGTTCTTATCTGTTAGATGCCCCCACATGCCCTTGAAGGCTACATACTCACGCCACTTCAACTTCTTCAACAATGGAACTCGATTGAAAACTTTGCCTTCCAAATCCCAAGCAAGGTTGAATTTAGCATACCTATCATTAAGGAACTCAAGTGGTTGCATGAGGTTGAACGTACCAAGGTGTTCGAAGTATGAGGTGTTGACAGGTGGTGTGATGAGGAAGGGGAATGGTACTTTATTCCATTGTGCACCTCCTTCTACACGTGTATCAACGTGTCCCCAGCTCCCTAACCAGAATCGTTTATAGATTGCGAGTTCGGTGAGATTCGTATTAAAGTGACCTCCTAAGAAGTTTTTTAAGCCCATTGTGTGCTTCAACTTGAACTCTGGAGCATCGAGATTCACCTCCATTCGCCTCTGTTTTGAGTTCACATAACTCTGCCCAGGACGATAGTCTAAACTCAAAGAAAGCTCCGTCAAACGAATACGATCAACCAATGAGCCATCCATCTTCTCGTATATCAACTTACCAGTTGGGCGATTACTCTCTGTGCTAAGACCAATGCTTGTTGCCAAACCATAGTTTGTTTCCCACTCAAACTTTATCCTCTGACGATTGTAGAAATAGAGTTTCTCCACCTTTACAGGGCGGAAGGTCATGAAGATGTTATCCTTGTTATGCTTCAAATACTTATCTGATGGCGATTCAACATCTCTATTTGATTCGATGGAAATGGTGCGTATCGGGAACTCTATCGGTTGGTATTCTGGCTTGTTGAAAGAGTATGTCACCTTCGCATCATAGTAGTTTTGATGCGACTTCGTACCATATGCGTAATAGCCTTCGAAGAACCAATGAGGATTAAACTTAGCCGTTGTTCGAGCTGAAGCACGCAATCGAATACCATCGACAAAGTTCTTTGAAATGAAGGTGTTAACCGGTCCGAGATCCACCTTACTAGGCTTATCTTCATTGCCAGTTTCGATGAAGTTCTCCACAAGAGCCTTCGTTGTAAACAGCAGCCACTTGAAGTGCTTGGTCTTAGACATGCGCTTTACGAACGAGTCCATACTGGCTTCGCTCTTGGTTAGTTGGGTCGTTCTGTGTGCTGCCCAGAAGTCATTATCACGCATTTTAGCGTTTGCATCATACGTTACCTTTGCCTTCCCCTTGAAGAGTTTATCGTCAATAGGAGTGAAAGCATAGTTATTCATACCCGTTGTTCGTATCACAATGGCACGCTGAAGAAGGTCAGTAAGTTTCAACTCTGCCACCATGTTATCCGTTGTCAACGCCCATTCGCCATTATTCAACTTGGTAAACTCCTGTTCAAACTTCATCGCATCGACAAAGTTAACACCTGTGTTTGCAGGCAACTGCATATCACATTTCTTCACATGCAACGTACTATCGTTCAGCACATAGAGCTCCCCACGGAAGCCAAAGTCCTGTTGGTTAGCTGGCATAAACTGCAGTCTGATACATTGATCTTGGTTCACATAGACCGTATCATCTATATAGAAATGATAGAAGGAGATGGCAGTTGAGCCTATTGGAGAGGGGAATCTCTTTTGCAGAAGGTCGATTTGATCATCATAGAGGTTGATATCTTTGAAGAGATCCTTTACTATTGTGTTCAACGCCTCACCTGTTTGAATGAGTTTAGAGATGCCCTTTGTTGTCTGACCTAACACTATATCCTTCTCGTCTCGAGGGTCTTTACGATAGATGTGTTGCGTGAGTGTCTCATCGACGGAGATAGGAAGTATGAGCTTGTTGTTATATGGGCACACCTCCACCTGATCGAGTAACCAAGGTGCTTTCTTGAACATCTTGCCCTCGATGTCATCGGGAGTTAGGTTGTTAATAGCCATAGTTACCTTCTGATACTTATCATATTGATAGTAGCTGTGGTTCGATAGTAACGACTCCTTCTTGGCTGCTATTACTCGTTTCATAAGCTCTACTGCAGGGTTATCCTTGCGTGAGTAACGATGCCTGCGTTTGGCTTTTACCACCACACCTTGCAGTTGCTTTGAATCAGCAATAAGCGTTATATGTAACGTATTAGGCGTGTCATCCGTCACTTTGATTCGACGAGGTTTATAGCCAACTGCCGTCACGGTGAGTTGTTCACCAGCTTTCTTCTCTATGGTGAAATGCCCGTCTGCATTGCTCGAAGCCCCTACCTTGAGTGTTCGATAGATGGCATTGGCATAAGGAATACTGTCTCCTGTCTGTGAGTCAACCACATAACATTGCAGCAAAGTACTATCGACTATAGGGGCAGGCTTGCTTACCTCCTTTGCAAGAGAGTCCATCATCTGAATAAGCGAGTCGGTAGCAAGTGCCATAGAATCAGTGCCTAATAACAACGAATCAGCCTTAACTGGTAGGGAGTCTACCTTTAAGACTGAAGGAAGAGGTTGTTGCGCATGAGCTATTGACGTGCCCGCTACAATGAAAAGGCACATCAACAGCATTATATTCAGTCGGTCTCGAAGCACGGAGAACACTGACTTTTGATGTTTTCTTACTCTATCTAATACCATCTTTTTAAATCACTTTTAAGCCCTTCCGAACGACTGTATCGGATACAGCAACACTAGTCGATTTCTTCGTCGGCGGCGTATCCACCCATCTCACGAATAGCATTCTTGAGTATTGTGTATTGTTCGAAGAGGTTATTGACAGGCTCTTCACCTTGCGTGAAGTCGTGCATTGGGCTCTTTAAGAAGAAGCTCAAGAAGCGTTGAATACCATATCTTCCAGCCCTAGCAGCCACATCTGACAATAAAACAAGGTCTAGTAACAAGGGTGCGGCAAGGATGGAATCACGGCAAAGGAAGTTTATCTTGATCTGCATTGGGTATCCCATCCATCCAAAGATATCAATGTTATCCCATCCTTCTTTGTCATCGTTGCGTGGAGGATAGTAGTTGATACGCACCTTGTGATAGATGTTTCCATATAAATCGGGCTGCTCCTCTGGTTTACAAATGGTCTCCAAGGTGGACAGCTTACTAACTTCTTTGGTGTGGAAATTGGCTGGCTCGTCCAGAACAAGCCCATCCCTATTACCAAGAATATTGGTTGAGAACCATCCTGCCAAGCCCAAATTGCGGGTCTTAATGATAGGTGCAAAGCCTGATTTAACCAGTGTTTGACCTGTCTTGAAGTCCTTTCCAGCAATCGGCATGTGCGTCTTCTCTGCCAGTTCCCACATCGCGGGAATGTCCACAGTAGTGTTAGGAGCACCCATGATAAACGGGCATCTCTCCTCCAAGGCAGCGTAGGCATAACACATGGAAGGAGCTATGTGCTCTCTGTCGTCAGCCTTCATCGCAGCTTGCAGTTGGTCGAGTGTCTTATGATAAGCCGCATCATAAGGTACATATATCTCAGTAGATGCAGCCCAGATAACCACTACTCTATCGCATTGCTCACGCTCTTTAAAGTCGCGGATATCGGCTCTTAACGCCTCAACCATGTCCCATCTCGTCTTGCAATCCTTAACATTATCGCCATCAAGACGCTTGGCGTAATTCTTGTCGAAGGCTGCTTTCATTGGCTTAATAGCCATTAGTTCGTCCCGAACAGGCTCAATGTCTTTCGCCTTCAAGACCTCTGCATAGACAGCAGCTTGATATGCGTTTTGAGGATAGACATCCCATGTTCCGAAGACAAGATCACGCAAGTCTGCCATCGGAATGATGTCCTTATAGTGTAGATACAGCTTATCGGCTCCATGCCCAACACGTATCTTGTCATATTGTGTCATCGACCCAATGGGCTTAGCTAGTCCCTTACGTGCCATCAACACACCCGTCATGAATGTTGTTGCAACAGCTCCACATCCAACGACCAACACACCGAGTCTACCTTCTGCAGGCTTTACATCCATTTGTTTCATACGTTTTATATATTATAAACTAAACGTTCTTATTTTATTTTTATTGCTTTTTTCTCTCTATTATTCAGCTTGTTTACACACCTAATTGCACTCATTTGTACGCTAAAAGCGACTTTAATTCATGAATGATAAGGTCGGCAACAGGTGCTTCTGGCTCTTGTTTGTCCCATCCCTCACCCTTGAGCCAACAGGTTCGACAGCCTATCTCATGGGCAGGCAGGATGTCCTTCGTATAGCTATCACCCACTACTAACACCTTGCGAGGCTCTACCTGCATAGCGGCAACGGCTTTTCTGAATATCTCTG
>ERZ773057.993-NODE-993-length-11413-cov-3.456154_pt1 | contig 11413 bp, 9 predicted proteins | sample MGYA00580629_ERZ773057 | MGnify/ENA primary metagenome ERZ773057 (study PRJEB29015, sample SAMEA2738143) | human oral metagenome | biome: human oral; feature: human-associated habitat; material: saliva | place: China | collected 2163 ...
TTGTTTTTCGCAAGTACCCACGGGCTCAGATTACCCTGCAACGGACCTGCACAGCGTAGAAGCTTTGTTTTCAAGCCTATTTTTTGTGTATCTATCTCTTATCTTCTCCGAATCGAAACGCTTCCGGAGCCGTTCTACTTCTGAATACAATCCGCAAACTCTCCCCTTAGGAAGCCGACTAATTCTGTCGGAGAGAGGACAAGCTGTGCTCCTCTTCTTCCGGCGGAGATAATGAAGCTCCCCCGCTCCCTTGCTTCTTCCTGTACAAAGGTCGGGAACTGCTTTTTCATTCCGACAGGACTGCAGCCTCCCCGGATATAGCCGGTAATCCCTAGTAAATCCTTCATGGGAAGCATTTCCACCTTCTTATTTCCGGAAAGCTTCGCGCACTTCTTCAGGTCGAGCTCCTCGGCTACCGGAATTAAAATCACAAGGTAGCCCGTTTTATCGCCCTTTAGGACCAAGGTCTTATACATACTCTCCGGCGGAACACCGAGCACTTCCGCAACATGCACGCCGGAAAGATCATTTTCGTCTACAGGGTACTCCCTTTCCTCATAGGAAATCTTTGCCCTGTCCAATATTCTGCACGCATTGGTTTTTGTTTCTTTTCCCATACTATTCTCCTAACTTAAGAAACTCGCCCCTTCTCCATCTCATAAATTCGGTCGGCGAGGGACATGGTGGACTGTCTGTGCGAAACCAGCACTACGGTCTTTCCTTCTTTTTCTTTCTCTAAGGACTGCAAAATAATGCCCTCATTTAAAACATCCAGATTACTGCTAGGCTCGTCGAGAAGCAGAAGCTCTGCATCGTGGAGGAAAGCTCTTGCAAGGCCGATTCGTTGCTTTTCTCCATCAGAAAGAGAATCTCCAAGCTCGCCCACCTTCGTTTCATATCCTTTAGGGAGGCTCATGATAAAGTCATGAATGCTTGCTTTCTTCGCTGCATTTTCAACCTCTTCCTGCGTAGCGGAGAGCTTTGCGACTGCAATATTTTTCCCGATGGTATCATGAAAAAGAATCGTATCCTGTGTCACATAGCTTGTCATTTTACGAAGGCAGTCCGTATTGATTTCCTTCACATTTTTTCCGGAAAATAAAATCTCTCCCTCTTTCGTATCCCAGAAACGCATAAGCAGCTTTAAAAGAGTGGATTTTCCGGAGCCGCTGACACCGTGAATCCCGAGAACCTTTCCCTTCGGAATGTCTATCGAAACCTGCTTCAGAATGATTTCATCCTGATAAGAAAATGTAAGTTTTTCGACGTTTGCACCGTTAAATACAATATTCTCTCCGTTCGATACCTCTTCTACCGCCGGCTCCTCCTCTAAAAGAGAAAGCACCCTCTCTCCGGAGGCCAAGGTCTGGTTTAAGGTATTGGAAAGGGACGAAAGCGCCACTACCGGCCCGAAGGAACTCATCATGGCAAGGGTGGAAAGGAGCAGAGCGGAGAAGCTTACGGCATGGCTCTGATAGAGGAAAAGCATGGTAAAAAACATTCCCCAGGAAAACAGCTGAATTGCAAGATTCGTCACCGCACGCTGTGAGCCCTCAAAGGAGCTTAAGTTTCTCTGGAAAGCGGAGAGTCTTTTCGACCTTTCGTCCATTTCCATAGCTTGTTTTTCTCCCACATGGTATTGCTGGATTTCATCCAGACCGTAGAGACTGTCCAAAACAAAGTTATTTAACTCTCCCATCTCGCTTCTCAGTGCCATGCCGGCTTCCGCACTGCGCTTTCCGTTCCATACGGGAAGCAGCACGCCGACAGTAAGATAGGCAAAAAAAGCAATTCCCCCAGCCAGGATATGTTGCTTTCCGATAAAAATCAGCATAATCAGCGAAGTTAAAAAGGCAATCGCAATCGGGGAAACGGTATGCGCAAAAAAGACCTCTAAGAGTTCGATGTCCGAAGTAATGACGGAGATGAGATTCCCCTTTTCCTTTCCCTCCAGCTTTGCCGGGCAGAGTTTTCTTAATATGGCAAATACCTTGTGACGGATAATCGCTAAGATTCGAAAGGCAATGTAGTGGTTGCAATACTGTTCACCGTAGTGCAGGATTCCCCGCGCTGCGGCAAAGAGGAGAATCACGGTAAAGAGCTTCTGCCATGAGCCTGTAGCAAAAGAGAAGAAGCCCCCCGGCATAGAAAAGCTAGCCCCGGAAAGGCCATGCAAAGCAGGAAGCTCCAAAATCCCCTTTAGGATTCCGTATCCCCCGAGAATGGTAAGGAAGATTGCACATAAAAATCCCAAAACACCTAAGATAATGCCGGTCAGCATCACTCCCGCAAGAGGCTTTATAAGCACGATAAGCTTCCGCATAATCGCCAAATCCGATCTTCTTTTATTCATGCTTTTCCCCTCCTTCTTCTACCGCATCTTCCCTTTCTCCTCTTTGATCCTGCAAGTCTTCCATATGCCCCGGTTCTTCCATACCAGTATCTCTTTGTGTTTCTACAAAACTTTCTTTATATCTTCCTGCAGAACTCTCTTTGTGTTTTTCCGAATAGCGTTCCAGCTCTCTCTGTTCCTTAAACAAACGGCTGTAGCTGCCTCCCTTTTTAAGGAGCTCCTCATGCTTTCCGGCTTCCGCCACTCTACCGTTTTCCAACATGAAAATACAATCACTCCCTACAACATTAGCCAGCCTATGGGAAATCAAGAGAATCGTTCTGCTCTTTGCAAGCTCATGAATGACCTCCATAATCCTTTCTTCACTTTCCGCATCAATATTCGATGTCGCTTCATCAAAAATATAGACCGGAGTATCGTGGAGAAGTGCTCTTGCAAGAGAAAGTCTCTGCTTCTGCCCTCCGGAAATATTGGTACCGTTCGAAAGGAGTGGCATTTCCAGTCCACCCTGTGCTTCTATAAAGGAGAGAAGATTTACCTTTCTTAAGACCTCCTTCATTTCCTCCTCTGTTGCGGAGGGCTTTCCGAGAAGAAGATTCTCCCGCACAGTCCCCTTAAAGATCCAACTGTCATGCCCGATCATCGTCATTTTATCGAGGATAGACCGAGACGAAAATTCCGTAAGCTCTCTTCCGTTTAACTTTACGGAGCCTTTGTAGCCCTTATTTTTCCCCATAAGAATCCCGGCTATCGTGGATTTTCCGGATCCGGAAAGACCCACGAGGGACACAAAGGAACAGGCAGGAATTTCCAATTCGACATCACGAAGGATTTCCCGACTCTCCTCATAGGAAAAGCAAAGTTTCTCCATAGAAATCCGTATTTCTTTTTCTTCCAGTACAGCTTTCCCGTCTTCCGCTTCCGGAAGATCCAGAAAAGCAAAGATTCGGTCACTTGCCTTCATGCCGTTCATGCCGATATGAAAGAAGCTTCCGAGCAGTCGCATGGGGAGAAAGAATTCCGCCGCAAGGAGGGTAATCATGAAAACGCCGGAAAGAGAAATTGCCCCTTTGGAAAATTGACCAAGTGCCGAGATGATCCCGACCGCCGCCCCGCCGTAAGCGATAATATCCATCACCGAAGTACTGTTTAACTGCATGGAAAGCACCTTCATCGTGATTTTCCGGAAAAGCTCCGCTTCCCTGTCCATGTCCTCCGCTGCAGCCTGATCCGCCTGATAAATCTTTAAGGTGGTCATGCCCTGCAGCTTTTCCAAAAAGCTGTCGCCAAGTCCATAATAGATTGCAAAATAGTTACTGAGTAATTTTTTGGCTACAATCATAACAAGCATAATGACAATAGGAATAAGAGGCACAGCAAGTAGGAGGAGCAGTGCCGTTTGAACGCTGATGCGCGAGAGGATAAAGAAGAGGGTAATCGGAGCCAAAAGGGAGTAGAAGAACTGACTTAAGTACCTTCCGAAATAGGTTTCCAGCTGTTCCACGCCTTCTCCTGCCATTTGCACGATTTCCGCGCTGTTTACGCTTTCTCGATAAGCCGGTCCGAGGGCAAGCATTTTCCCATAAATCTTATTGCGAAGGATTCGTTTCACATCCGCACTGGCATGAAAGCTCGCCTTTGTATACAGGCGGTCGCAGAGAAAGCGAAAGCCCAGTCCGAGCAGAACAATCCCCATAGTCAGGGCTATTCCCTCCGTACTTAATTTCTGCTGCCAAGCATTCTCTAAGAGATGGGCAATATTGTACACAATCACGACCTGTGCAAGGAGCGAAATCCATTGCCATACTATCTGCTGTACGATATACTTTCCGGCCCCCTCTAAGAGCCGAATCAAACGCATTTTAATCATTAATTCTCCCTTTTCTTTTATCTATTTACACTTTCCTTTTCCATCATTTCCGTTTTATCCCCTAAGCATCCGGCTTTTACCCACTTTCTTATTTTTCATTCCCTCTACTGCATGGGAAATGGATAAAATCGGATGGTAGAGCAGCATACTCTTTCCGCCCTATTTATGCTACAATAGCAAGGTATTTACCCTGCAAAAAAAGTTTTCGGAAAGGTTTTTATGAAAAAATATCTGCGCTTTAGCTATCCTATTTTGGCTGTGCTTTTCACGCTGATGCTTTACTTTATTCTTTTTGTCAGCGCTTTTGACTTAGCTTGTTATAACAACTCTTCTTATTATAAAAAAGAATTTAAAAAATTCAATGTAGAAGAAAGTCTTAAGGTCTATAGGGATGAGGAAATTCCTCTTTCCGATTTGGAAAATGTGATGCGGGAAACTCTGCGTTATCTTCGGGGGGACCGGGAGAATCTTTTAATTCCCGTTTCGGTAAATGGAGAAAGCACGGCGTTTTACCAAGAAGATGAGGCTTCCCACATGGCGGATGTTCGGGTGCTGTTTACGACAAGTCTTACACTACGCACCATGTTTATTCTCTCCTGCCTCGCCATTCTCTTTTTCCTTCTGATTTTGGAGCATGGTAGAGCCTTCTATATTCTGGGAAAGGGCTTTCTCTTTACTTCTATAGGACTGCTTTCCGTCCTGCTTCTCCTTTCCCTCTATGCCGCAGTAAATTTCAATACCGCGTTTACAGAGTTTCATCATATTTTCTTCTCACAGGGAAACTGGGAGTTTGATCCTAGCCTGAGCCGCATGATTGACATTATGCCAGAGGAATTTTTTGCAGATACCGCCCTAAGGATTCTTATGCATTATCTTTTCCTCCTGGTCTTCCCCTTCCTCTTCAGCTTTTTCTTTGTGAAAAGAGCTAAGGGCTGGGGTTATGAAGTATAAAGGAGTTTTATGGAAGAATATAAAATCGAAGAAAGAAAGGCCGTCTTAGTCGGTGTTCAGTTTCCGGACAATAAGGATTTTTCTCTCGATATGGAAGAACTTGCCGGGCTTTGCGAAGCTTTAAGCATTCGTCCCGTAACAAGCCTTAGCCAGAGCCTTGCGAGAGAAGACAGCGCAAGCTTTATCGGAAGCGGCAAGGTGGAAGAGGTACGAGAAGCCGTTCTTTTTCACGAGGCAAATCTTGTCATTTTCCAAAATCCGCTCTCTCCCTCTCAGCTTCACAATCTAACAAAAGCACTTCCCTGTGAGGTTTTAGACCGCACACAACTTATTTTACAAATCTTCTCGGAAAGAGCGAAAACCAAGGAAGCGAAGATGCAGGTAAAGTACGCTACGCTTCAATATATGCTCCCCCGCCTTGTCGGCTTACGGGAAAATCTATCCCGTCAGGGTGGTGCTTCCGGCTCCCTTTCCAACCGTGGTTCGGGAGAAAAGCAGATTGAGCTGGATAAGCGGAAAATTCAGGAAGAAATGGCAATCCTTCGCAGAGAATTAAAAAAGCAGGAGGAAGTGCGAAAAGTAAAAAGACAAAAAAGAGATAAAGCGGCTATTCCGAGAGTTGCACTGGTCGGCTATACCAATGCCGGAAAGTCGAGTCTTATGAATGCACTCCTTACCCTTAGTAAGGAAAATCAGGCAGAGGGCGTAGAGGAAAAAGATATGCTTTTCGCCACCCTCGATACCACCATTCGAAGAATTGTACAGGAGAAGGGTGAAGAATTCCTGCTTGCCGATACGGTAGGCTTCATCCGTTCACTTCCGGACAAGCTCCTCGATGCCTTCCACTCCACCTTGGAAGAAGCCGTGGAAGCGGATTTGATTTTGCAAGTCGTGGATTACAGTGACGAAAATTATCAGAAACACATGGATGCCACGCTGGACACTTTAAAGAAGCTCGAAGCCGGGCATATCCCCATGCTCTATGTGATGAATAAATGCGATAAAGTTCTTCCCTTGGAAGAGCTTCCGAAGCTGCGAGGCGAAAAGCTCTACATTTCCGTAAAAGAAAAGCTGGGCTTGGAAGAACTTGTAGAGAAAGTCTCACAAATGCTCTCCGCCGGCTTAAAGCCGATTAAGATTCTTCTCCCCTACTCCGCATCAGCCTACGAAAACCGCATCCGAAGCGAAGGAAAACTCCTCTCCCTCTCTTACGAAGAAGAAGGCATCCTGATTTCCGCAAAAGTCCCCGCCGCACTGGAAGCACAATTAGCAATTTATAAACTAACAGAATAGATCAAGAACCGGTGATTTTTAGGCATAATTAGTCTGTCACCATTAAGAAAATGTGCACGTACTCACTTATTAGGTAAAAGCGGTAGTTTTGCGTAGTTATTTGATAGTAGCATATAAGGAAAAAGAATAGTGTGAATGAACAAAGCTGCAGTCCCCTCTTAAGTAAAGTGTGCGGAGACTCCGGCACTTAACGAACACGAGCGACGCGAAGTGCGAGTTTAGTACCGCTGAGTCGGAGCCCAAGCGAGAGCGCCTTTACGAAAGAGGAGACTGCAGCTTTGTCAGCTTTACTTCATTATCAAACATACCGCAATATCACCGCTACAATCCGTCCCTTCTTCGTGTTCTTCTCCACCCCGATATAGCGAAACTTTCCAAGGCCGCGGACGGAGATTTTTTCTCCGCCCTTTAGACTGCTGCTGCCCTTTACCGTTATTCCGTCCCGGTAAACGAGTTCCTTTTGGAAGTACTCCTGCGCATTTCCTCTCGAAAGATGAAAAACGGCGGAAACTACGGCATCCAATCGCTCGGAAGGAACAAAAATCCTCTCTTCGACCTCTCTTCTCTCTATCCCTTCCGTATCCATAACTTCCCTTAGTTCTACAGTAGTGTGTCGGATAGTCGTGAGATTTTCCGCAACATAGTCCTTCATTTTCCGTAAGAGAAAAAGGTAGGAGACGCTTTCCTGAAAAAGGATATCCCCAACCTGCTCTCTGCGAATGCCCAAATTCATTACCGCACCCAAAATATCTCTGTGAGAGAGCTTCTCTGCGAATTTTTCCTGCTTTCCCCGAATTTTCAGGATAGAAAAGGGCGCATTTTCTCCGGAAAGAGAATTTCTACATTCTTCTTCCGTCATAAAGCTCGGATAGAAAACAAAAAGCTGTCTTTCCCCATTTTCAGGCAGAAGAAAATAGGAGGCGCCTCGCTCCCCCTTGATACTTTGCAGGAACTTTGCCCGTTCCTCTTCCGACAGAAAGGCACTTGTTGTCGCGTAGCCACGCTCCTCCGCCATCTGCCGTAAGCCTTTAATGTGAGACAATATATCTTCCCCTTCTCTTATACAACTCTATTTGTTTTCTTCCAAAAATTCCATTTCCCCCTGCATCCATACCGTTCCCTTAAAGCGTCTTCCGATAGCCGGAACGCCGAGAAGATCTTTCTCATTCATGCAGACATGGAAAATAGTATCGTTACACTGTAATTTTAAATCCAAAACATTTTCATGGGTATAGACATTGCTCTTCATTCTTAAGGAAATAATCTCTCCCAGTATTGCATACTGATCACATTCCACTCCGGTAGGCATAAAGCTGCTTTCTACCAAGCTGTAAAGATCTTCTTCCTCTATCCGTTTATTGATTTCCGACATCAGGTTGATATCCGTTTCCGTCAGAATCTCTATAGCATCCTCATCTCCGGCCTTTGCGGCATCAAAAAGACGCTTTTGTTCCCGTTTTTTTTGCTTACAATGCTCTTCATCCTCCTGCTTCTCTATCGGAAGAAGAATCTTACCTTCTACAGCCATTCCTGTTAAAAAGACCTCTTTGGGCTGTATCTTTACCCCCATCCTCTTTAATTGTCCGGCTTCCAAAGAATTACACAAATAAAAAATGAGGGTTATTCCGGAACTGAAATCTTCCATTACCCCTGCATAGGTTTCTTTCTCCGTATGTCTCTCAATTCCCGATTCTTCCGTATGAATTCCCTCATAAGACTGCATATACGGAAAATAATAGTCCCGAATAAAGACACCATCCATATCTCTGTGTCCTACGACTGTAATGCCCATGGAAGGAGCCACCGGCAGCTGATATTGTTCTACCACTCTTCCGGATTCACCGGCCACAAAAGCGGTACGATATTTTTCATGAATTGCTCTGTCCAAGTAGAATTCCGTCTCACGATCATTTTGCAATGCGGAAAATCCTATAGAACGCAGAAACTTGTGCATCATATCTCCTTCAATTTCGGCATTTCCGCCGAATAGTACCCATGCATATTACGATACTTTCCATTGCATTGCAAGCTCTTCCCGGAATTTTTAGAAAACAGAGATGTAATCCGCAGCCCTGATACCGGCTAAAGTCCATCAAAGAAAAAGGGAACTGCCGACAGTGCAAAGCACAATTTTCAGCAGTTCCACTTTTTAAGTTTTAAGAATTATCTTGCGCTAAGCATGCGCCATTTCGTACTTAACGGTTTAAACTTCCCTTTTACTTTCTATACCATTCCCTGACTAAGCATTGCCTCGGCTACCTTTTCAAAGCCGGCAACATTGGCTCCTACTACAAAGTTTCCTTCATAACCGTATTTCTTTGCGGCTCCGGAAACATTCTTATAGATATTCTGCATGATGCCTTTCAGCTTTTCATCCACTTCTTCAAAAGTCCATGACAGTCTCTGAGAGTTCTGGCTCATCTCCAAAGCGGACACGGCAACGCCGCCGGCATTCGCAGCTTTACCCGGCATATAGAGGATCTTCTTCTCCAAGAAAACATCTACCGCATGCTCGTCAGAGGGCATATTCGCACCTTCCGCAACACAGAAGCAACCATTCTCGATTAAAGTCTTCGCTTCCTCTCCGTTTAACTCATTCTGTGTTGCACAAGGTAAAGCCACATCACAGTTCACAGCCCAAGGACGCTCGCCGGCATGGAAGCTTGCTCCCGGAACACGCTCCGCATATTCGGAGATTCTTCCTCTTTTTACCTGCTTGATATCAAAAAGTACATCAAGCTTAATGCCCTCCGGATCATAAACATAACCGCTCGAATCCGAGCAGGTCACTACCTTTGCTCCGAGGCTCTCCGCTTTTTGAATCGCATACTGCGCTACATTTCCGGAACCGGAAACGGCAAGCACCTTGCCCTTAAGCTCTTTTCCGGCAGCCTTAAGCATCTCCTCCACAATATAGATTAAGCCGTAGCCCGTTGCCTCCGGACGAGCAAGAGATCCGCCGAAGCTTCTTCCCTTTCCGGTAAGAACCCCCTCATAGAGATTGGTAATTCTCTTGTACTGTCCGTACATAAAGGCCACTTCTCTTCCGCCTACACCGATATCTCCGGCAGGCACGTCTTCGTCTGCTCCGATATACTTATAGAGTTCTGTCATAAAACTCTGGCAGAAACGCATGACTTCCGCATCCGACTTTCCCTTCGGATCGAAATCGGAACCGCCTTTACCGCCGCCAATCGGAAGCCCGGTCAGAGAGTTTTTCAGAATCTGCTCCATCCCGAGGAATTTCAAGATAGACTGGTTCACTGTCGGATGAAAACGAAGTCCTCCCTTGTACGGTCCTATAGCGGAATTGAACTGTACACGATAGCCGATATTGACATGGTTCTTTCCCTGATCATCCGTCCATGGTACACGGAAGCTGACGATTCTTTCCGGTTCTACGAAACGCTCAAGGAGGGCATTCTTACGATAAACTTCTTCGTTCTTCTCAACAATCGGAGAAAGGGACTCCAAGATTCTCTTTGCCGCCTCCAAAAACTCCGGCTCAGCTGGATGCTTCTTACTCAATTCCTGATATACTTCATTTACATAAGACATAGACTTGCCTCCGTTTCCTTTCTGAAAGAACTTCATTCATGAATACCGATAGACTATAGCACTAAAGTATTTCTCCTCACAATAGAAAATAGCTCCTATTCTGAAAAAGAATAGAAAAACGGCAGAGCTCTTTTCCACTCTGCCGTTTCTTTATTTTTTCTCTTCCTTTCTCGCCTATGGATGTCTATAAAAAGGACGAACTGTCTCTTTCAATTTTTCCTGTTTTAATCCATATTGTAATCCAGGTCTTTTAAATCTCTCTTTCCCGTGAGGTCTTCCTCTAAGAAGTCAAACTTCCCCATTCCCTTCATTCCGGCAACAAGAGAGGTCGGGAAGGAAACGATGGCCTGGTTGATGACACGGATATTGCTGTTCACTATACGCTTCGACGCCGCAAGATCTTCATTTTCCGAAGCAATCTCTTTCTGTAGATTCAGGAACTGCTGCGAAGAAAGAAGATCCGGATAATTCTCGGCTACGGCACGAATCTGCGACAATACATCATTCTGATTCGCGATTACGCGGTTTGTGTCCTGTACGGTTCCTCCGGTACGCATCGTTACCAGCTCCGTAAATACTTTCTCCTCATGTTTCGCATAGGCCTTTGCCACTTTCAGCATCTCGGAAATCGTGTCATAACGCTTTACCAGTGTGATGTCCACCGTCTTCTTGGATTCCTCGATAGAAACCACATAGCGATTTAACTTATTGCTCTGTCCGATAAACCAAAAGAAAATCACTGCCAAAACAATAATCGGAATTAAAACCATTTTTTTCTCCTTTTCTCTTCTTTTTATGGAAATGCGCTTTACTTCATTTCTAAAGTATACGCTCGTTCCAACACAATGCTTTATGTAAAGATCTCCGTAAAGCCTTCGATAAAATCAATCTCCGCCCGAAGCTTCTTATACTCTTCCACCATGGAAAGCTTGTCTATCGCCTCTACCGTTTTGGGAACAGGGAAAAGCTGATAGCCCGTATAACGGGAGATATACATGCTGCTGTCTTCTATATAGATTGCCGTCCGGCTTTCGGCAATATTTTTGTCAAACCACTCTAAGACAGTCGGGTTTAAAAAGCGCCTCGCCATGAACTCGTCGGTACAAAAAATATTGTAATGTTCGTTATGTCTGATGTCCTCCGTATCAATCTTCAACTCATTTTTCTGCTTACCCGGATAATTCTGTACCTCTCTCTTCAAAATAGCTGTTTTTTCTGTAGGAATAATCCGGATATGTCCTGAAAAGGGTCGCGGAAAATGCATTCGGAAAACCTGTCCGTAGAAATCCGTTACCTCTTTTCTCGATGTCCTTCCTTTGCTGTCCGTGCTTTCCACGACATGATAAGCGTAAAGATTCATTACGGAGAGTTCTCTACTGTCATGAAAG
>ERZ773057.998-NODE-998-length-11370-cov-10.437296_pt1 | contig 11370 bp, 11 predicted proteins | sample MGYA00580629_ERZ773057 | MGnify/ENA primary metagenome ERZ773057 (study PRJEB29015, sample SAMEA2738143) | human oral metagenome | biome: human oral; feature: human-associated habitat; material: saliva | place: China | collected 2163 ...
CGAAAACCCTCTAAACCCTTGAAAATAAAGGGTTTTTGAAGGGTTGAGTTTTTGCGTCATAAATATAATTTATTGCAAATACTATCTTATTCTTTACACTAAATTATATAACTTAGTGTATTTACAAATTATACTAATTTATATAATTTAGTAACTTATATATTTATACATAAAACTAATTTAGTTTTTAGTCGTTTTTTCGGGGGCGGCGGTCATTCCGTCCGCGCTTTCCAGTAACGGCGCGGCTTTTCCGCATTTTTGCCCCGTTTTTCCCGTTCTTCTACTGCCTTTTTCGTCGCTTTTCGGTTTCATCGGGGTTTTCTTTTCTTCATACTTGCCCTTCTCGCTTCCTGTGCGCCCCGTAGAGCGCGTTTAGACCGTTTGCCTATATCTTTATATGCGTCGATGAAATTAGAGGGCTTAGAGGCGATTCTAGGCGGTCATTTCCCCTTTCTCAGCTTTCAATCTCTGTCGGCTGTCCGAAAAAGCCCCGAAATCAGCCGCAAAAGTGCCGTTTGAGGGGAACGCCGTCCCCTTTTCCATCGTCCCGCCGTAAACTGGCACGACAACAACAACAAAAAATAGCGCGTATGTTCGGTTTTTCAGCTCCGCGCGCACGCGCGAAAATGTTGTTGTTATTTTTTACAAGTTTTTTATATGTTTTGTGGCAAAGTTATCCACAGGCGGCGAAGCATTGAAAATACTGGTCGCGCTGGCATTTTTCGCGGTTTTAACTTGCTACAGATTTTTGCCTATGTGCTACAGATTTTTGCCTATGTGCTACAGATTTTTGCCTATCTTGCTACAGATTTTTGCCTATCTTGCTACAGATTTTTGCCTATCTTGCTACAGATTTATAAACAATGTAGCAAATTAAGATAAAATCTGTAGCGATATATGGGAATCCCTTGAAAATAAAGGGGTTACAGAATATAGCTACAGATTTTATCCCCTACATGCTACAGACTCATGTAGCTAACTAGCTACATGATATTGACACACTGTAGCATATAAGTTATACTCACTTTTAAGAGGTGAAGCGTATGAACGAAGTTAGTATCTTGGAAAAGGAAGTCGTGCAGGCGAATCCGCTGATAGAAGCCCGCAAACACATGAATCTTTCAGAAATGCGGCTGTTCCTGCTCGGCTTGCAGGGCATTAAGCCGAACATTTCCACCGATGGGAACATCCACGACGTAGAATTTCATGATATATGGGTTTCACCGTCCCAGCTTGAACGCCTGTTTTCGGGCAATACTGCAAGCATTACCAATCTAAAGCGACACATTCAAAAGGCGTTTCAAGGGTTTATTGAGATTTCCGAAGAAAACGGCGGTTTCTCGCTCTATCACATCTACCAGCGTATGAAATATTTCCCACAAAAGGGGCTATTGATAAAGTTCGATGATGAAATGAAGCCCTATATCTTGGATATTCTGAATCAGTCATATACAAGATATGCGCTCAAGCACGTTTTCCCGCTTTCGTCGGAATACGGCTGGCGCATTATGGAGCTACTGCTTGAATATCAGGGCTATTTGAAGAAAGGGAAGCCGTTCATATATCGCAAGTTCACGATGTCCGAAATACGCTTTCTTCTCAATGTCCCCGATGGGAAATATGAGGGGCGAATCAATAACTTTCGCTCTCGCGTGCTGGATGTCCCAATCAAGGAAATCAACGAAAAGACCATGTATCATGTGTGGTATGACACATACAAGGAAGGGCGCAAGGTCGCGGGATTCACTTTCTACATGGAGCATAAGCACGACGAGAACGAAGAAACGACGACGATAGAATCCTTTGAGGAGGTCGCCGCGCTCGGCGCACCGTATGACAAGCGGGATATTCTCGCCCGTCTGATGAATCCCGACCGTTGGAACATCACGGAGAAAGCCGCGCTGAAGCTGGTACAGAAATATCCGCTGGAATATCTCGACGCAAATATCCGCTATGCGTACAAGTACCGCAAGGGAAAGAACAATCTCGGCGGCTGGCTGATGTCCTGCATTGAGAGGGACGAGGCGGGAAAGGAGCGCGAACGGGAAGCAATCAAAAAGGCAGAGGATGAGCACAAGGAGGAAAAAGCCCGCCGCCGCGCCGAAGTGCGCGAACGTGTCCTTAATGCCGTATTCGACGACGACGACACGGAGGACGCGCCGCCGATGTCGGAGGAAGAACCGCGCGGGCTTGCGCCGCTCAGTGATATTGAGGTGCGGCTTTTGAGTCGGCGCGGAGCGTCCTCGCCGCACGTCATGCGCCGTATGGAGCAATTAGGCTTGACGCTGGAAGATGTCAAGGCAGGGAAGCGGGGCTAAAATCGGTGGGAAAATGCCCGCTGCGGAAAATTTTGACCGCCTAGAAGCCCCTATAAGCCCTCCATTTTCGACGGCGCATAGGAAAGTATAGGCATTTTCGCCGATTTTGCGCCGCCTCGGAGGAGCGCACAGAAAAAGCCGTGATGAAAAAATCACGGCTTTTTTGCGTTCGTTGGTCGCGCATCCGCGCCGATCGGCACGCAAACGGGGCAAAAAACGAAAGCAACAACAACAAAATTCACATTTCTAGCTCATAAGAGGCGGTTTCTTTTTCCTTCTCTGCTTCCTCTGTCCGCTCCTGCGTCCGTTCGGTTTCGCGGTCGCGCTCGATGTCGGGCGCGTCAATATCCTGCCGAAACGCCGTTAATGCTTCGTCGTAGTCAAGCCCTAGCTCCTGCGCCTTGCTGGCGTATAGCTCTGCCTGTTGCGGGTTTTCCGTGTCGCGGCTGATGTCGGCAAGTTCTTGAATCCGTGCGCGGTCTGCCTCGGGCAATAGGGGCGCGTCTGGCTCGGTTAATCCCTGCTCTGCGGCTTGGTCGCTCATGTGCTGGAAGGATTCAAGGGTTTGCTCTATCATTTGGGCGCGGCGTTCGTTTATGTCGCGCTCCTCGCCCTCCTCGCTGTTGGTGCGGTCGATGATATTGTCCGTCAAGCGGTCGGTCGCGCGGTCGATACTGCTTGTTACAGCGCGTCCGATTGCCTCGTTGCGCTCATATCCTCCCGCAAGCCCTACAAGCGTATGACAGGCAAGCGACGCCATCTTATAGGTGAAGTAGCACCGCAATATCTTCTCGCCCAGTCCCATATTACGAGATAGGGCTTTCGCCTGTTCCTGCTGTTGGCGAACGCGCTCGGCTTGCTTTCGTAGCTCCTTGACTTGTTCGCTCTCCTCCTTGGTCTTGTCCTTCTTCTGTTCCAGTTTTGCCGCCTTGCGCCCCAGCGCGTCCGCTTCCTCGCCCAGCGTGAACGCCTTGACGGTCGCTTCCTTCCCTGCGTCTTGGAATTTTTTCAGAAAGCCCATGTGCTATTTCCTCCTTTTCTCAGACTTCTTCAAAAGCTCTGCGGCGCGGCGGTCGATTTCCTCCTGCGGGATTCGCCCGCGCTCCTTTTCGTAGTCGTCCACATAACGGAATAACGCCAATTTGATAGCGTCGGAAAGGCTCATTCCAGAACCTTTTGTGATGTGTTCCAGCTTTGCCTTTAGTTCTGGCTCTGTCCGTATGCTCATGGTGATTTTCGTCATGTATGCGCCCTCTATCCCTCTAACTGCTGTTCAAGGTTATTCGGGTAGAGGGGCGACATAACAAGAACATCGTCCGCGCTCTCGCCCTCGACGTTGAGGAACGCAAGCGCAAGGTTTCCTGTCAGTTGCCGCACGAGATTCGCGTCTACAAGTTGCCGCTCAACGATCTGCGTATTTATGCTTGTGTTGCTGGTGCGGTTTGCCTTGAAAAAGTCGGTGTTCTGCTGGCTCTCGCCGCTGGAATAGTTGTAGCTCTGCCGTGCGACTTCCACGCGCCCCGCAAGGCTATTGATATAGCGCAAGGTTTCCATGTCCTCAGTTTTGAAAAATATCTTCTGCCGAAAGTTCGCAAGTACCGTGTCGGATAACTGCGGGTTTCCGATTGCCGCCTTGAACGCGCTGATACTCTGCGTTGAGATGATACCGACACAATGCGCCGAACGGGATTTATCCCAAAAAGAGAGGTCAGAAAGCCCTTGATTGCTTGCGCTGATGATGTTTTGATACTCGTCGCACATGAAAAAAACATAGTTCTGCGGCATGGATTTATCCACCTGCCGCGCCTGCAGGAGGTTGAAGAAGCGTAGCTTTATCATCGTATAGACGACTTTCCCAGCCGTCGCCCATTTCGCAAGCGGCAGGTCTACTAATACGATGTCGCCCGAAAGAATCCGCGCAAGGTCATAGTCCCCATCTGTCCCGCTGAAAGCGTCGATAAGTTCGGGATTCTGGAAGGGTGATAGAACGGTCGAAAGCGTCCCTTTTATGGATTCACGCATTTTTATATCCATGCTCATGAATACATTTTGATAATATCCCTTGTAGTTCGCAAGATTCCGCGCCGCAAGCGTCCCCTCTGGCAGTTTCACATCTTCAAGCATGATGTCTATTGCCTTGCGTACATCTTCAAAAAAGATGTACTGATACAGCTTTTCAAGGTTATAGTATTTGTCGCCGAGGGCTTCCAGCAAGCCTAAAGTGTTCTGAATAAGCGCGGTCGCCGACTGAATCCAAAAGCTATCGTTGGTCGCGCCGCCTGTGAGGTAAAATGTCGATTGCAGGAAGCCCGCCGCCTGTTCTGGCGTAAGTCCCTTTAAGAGATTCGTCCCTGCGCTGTCGGCTCCTACGCCGATTTTGTGAACCTCGCGCCCGTGCCATTCTGCAAAGCTCTGAACGCTCTCCACAAAGTCGCCCTTGATGTCGAATATCAGCCCTCCAACGTCGGAATAGGCAAGGCACTGAAATAAGATCGGGTTGATAACGCGCGTCGTCTTGCCCGCGCCGATACCGCCGAAAACGGCGATATTCTGGCAAGCGTCGTCATTGACAAGCCAAATATACTGATTCGCCCATAGTCCTGCGGCGTGTCCGCGCTGGTGAAGTTCGCCCGTGCTCGTCCCGATGCCGAGGGCGAACCCTTCGGGGCGTTCGGTGTTTTGAATTTCCTCCTCCTTTTTCGGGGCGTTCAAGTCAAGATTGATAATGCTTTTGATGGAATCGAAAAAGCCCATTGTCGCTTTCCTCCTCAGTGTAGAAAAAAGCCGCCTAACCTCGCGGATAGGCGGCGCGTACCGCATTATAGGCGCGTGTCTTTATTCCCTCCCACAAGGTCACGCACAAAAAGAATGAATTGAATCGTTCTCCCCGCAAGCAAATAGAGGAAAACATAAAGGACAAACACATAGAGAAGCGCCCAGCCGATAATCACGCTCAGAATACCGCCGATAAAGCTCTGCCCGTGGGCGATAGTGTTGAACACGGAGAACAACAAGCCGATACCGCACATGACGAGGCAGAAAATACGCCATACCCGACGGGCTTTCAGCATAATCATACCCAGCTTGATTTCTCTCTGCTGTTCTGGCGTGTATGCCGTATCCTGCATTTGCTCTGGTGCGGTGTTGCCGCCTTTCATAAGTGCCATAAGGTATACCCCCTTGTTGATATAAAAACCTTCCGACCTCCATTATAGCACCGTTTACTATTGCAAACAAGCCGAAAGTGCATATCTATTTTTTAGACCTGCCGCGGCTGTAGGGCGAGGGTTCTGCCTTTAGGCAGGTTCGTCGCCCGCTGTGGCAGGTTGCCCCCCGCAGGGGCGTATCTATTTCCCGCCTCTTTTCGTCCAGATCGGGAGCGTGCGCGACCGTCTGAACGCGAAAACGGCTTTTTGGCGTGGTTTCAGAAAAGATAAAATCCCTAGCCATAAAAGATAAAATCCCTAGCCATAAAAGATAAAATCCCTAGCCAAATAGATAAAATCCCTAGCCAAATAGATAAAATCCCTAGCCAAAAGAAAAGCCGTGACGGAAAATCACGGCTTTTTCTGTGCGCCCGTTCGGGCTATATCCAGTTATTATCTAGTTTTGCTTCTGCTGTTGCTGTTGTTGTTTCTTTTCTTGATAGTCGTTATAGACTTTCTGGAAATATTCGCCCGTCGGCGATTCTCTGCCGATGGTATAGTTTTCGCCGTTAAACCAATAATGCGAATCCCCCGAAAGAATCGAGGTGATAAGGTCGTACTTCTCGTTTGTCGCTTTGACCTCCTGCCGCATTTGGTACATATTGTAAAAGCAAAACAGACCAACAACAACAAACACGGCAAAGACAATATAGACAAGCCTGTTATTTTCGCGGTTGACGATGTTCAAGCCCGCCGTGCTTCTCTCTAGCTCCTCGCTGATGTCCCGCATTTGCCTCGTTACGTCCTCCAAAAGGTCGCGGTCGCGGCTCTCTATCGTCCGCTTGAACGATGGAGCGGCGACTTTATCAACGGCGGCGGTCAAGCGGTTCACGTCCTGCCGCAAGGCTTCATAAACCCCCTTCATTTCTTCGTAGCTCTGCTTTGCTTCCTCGTTGCTTTTCTTGCTCTCGTCCAGAAATCCCATGATTTTTACCTCCTGTTATCTGCTATATACCGTTTCTATCTCGGCTTCCTGCGACGGCTGCGGCGCGGCTTTGTTTTTGGCTGCGGCTTTCGCCTGTTCCGCCGCCGCCTGTTTGGCGCGTTCTTCTGCGGCTTTCTCCTTGGCGACGATAGAGGCAGGACGCTCTAAAGTGTGCTCCTTTATCTGCTTCAAGGCTTTTTCCAGCGCGGCGCGGCGGTCAACGTCTGGCGCGTGATAGCGGTCGTTGTTCTTCACGCCTCCTTGCGCCCGCATGGTTTCAATGCGGCGGGAAAAGTCCTTGCTGGTGACTTTGTGCGCGAAATGCCTTGTCTGCCGTTCCAGCTTCGCTTTATTGTCCGTATATACAACGGCTTCACGGCGTGCGCGGCTGATGTCCACATAAAGCGCATTTCTGCTTTGTGCCGTCCCTTTGGTGTTCATGTCTACGACGACTTTATCAACGGTCATTCCCTGCGCCTTGTAGTTCGTCACAGCATAGCTATGATCTACGCTGTTATATTTGCTCATGTCCCACTCTATCCGCTTCCCTGCGTCCGTGGTCGCCGTGATTCGGTCGCCGTCGATTCGCTCTATCTGCGCCATCGTCCCATTCTTCGCGCCTATCTTGTTGTCGTTGGCGGTGAAGATAATGCGGTCGCCTTTGGCAAAGTTGCGGCTTTCGGTGCGCTCTTTGTCGCCGTCGCGCACGGTGACGGCGTATTTCTTCCCCTCCTCCAATTCGCCGCGCTTCACATATTCGGCGCGTATTTCCTTGTTGTATGCGTTGCGGTCGGCGTTGGTCGATACAAGCAACAAGTTCTTTCGATACTCGCCGATCGGCGCGGCGGTCATCTCCTGCCGAATTTCTCCGTGACGCTCTGTCTTGCTCACGACTTCGCGATAATTGCCCGCTTTGTCGAGCTTTTCATAGGTGATAAGGTGGTCGCCCTTGACGGATTCGCGCACGGCGCGTAATAGCTCCGTGTCCTTCTGCCGCCGAATGTCCGTAAGGTGTGCGGTCGCCATTCCTTCTTTCTCCATCTGGCGCAAGGGTTCACCTGCGCCAACAGGCGGTAGCTGGTCGGGGTCGCCCAATAATAGCACCTGTGCGCCCCGCGCCTCTGCCGCCTTTTGCAGTTCGTTCATGAGGTTCATATCCACAAGCCCCGCCTCATCGACTGCCCATATCTCGCGCCCGCTTGCCTTTTGGACGTTCTCAAAGTTCCATTCCTGCTTTATTTCGCCCTGCGGCGCGTCTGCGGTCGCCGCGCCGCGCCCTTCCAGCTTGTTCAAGAAAGCGTGTATGGTCTGGGATTCTATACCGCTTTCGGCTTGCAGTCCGTCCGCCGCCTTGCCCGTGAAGCAAACGCCCTTTATCTCTATGCCCTGCTCGTCGGCGATCCACTTCATACGCTCCATCATGGTGGTTTTGCCCGTCCCTGCAAGCCCGTCCACAGCGACGTATTTATCTTGGCAGGTGAGAACGTGATGAACTGCCGCCGCCTGTTCGCCGCTCCCGTCTGCGATACTGAACGCCGCCGATTCAAGCCCCTGCGCCCGCGCCCTTCCTTCGGCGCGTTCCAGCGCGGCGCGGCTCTCGTCCATCGTGAGGATATGGCTCTTTATTTCTCCTTTCCCTGCCTTCATTCGTTCGATGTTCGCCCGCTCTTTTTCGATGTTCGTTTCCGTCGTCAAATATACATCTTTCCCGCCGCGCTCCATGCGTCCTAAATTGACAAGCCCCGCGCGTTCTATTGCCGCTTTTGCTTCGTGCTCCGTGATACCTTCCAGCACGCCCGCCGACATGATACGCGCCCGCGCTTCTGGCAGGGAAAACGCATACTTTTCCGCACTTAGTTTCTTTATGGTTTCGCTCGTCGTCTTGTCAATTTGCTCTAGTCGTTCTCTTGTCGCCTCCCTGAGCATATAATGACTTCGCACTTTTTCGGATTGGAGCTTTGCCAAACGACTGACGCGACTTTCGGGCAGTAGCAAATTATCCCGTCTGGTGCTCGTACCATCCACATGGAACGCGGGCAACTCCTGCAAGCTAGGTCTGTCCGCAAAGTTCGCAAGCTCTCCGCTCCGTTCAATGCGCTCAAAACTTGTAACGTCGGATTGTCCTCGGCTGGAAATAATATCTCTTTCCCCGCTTCGCTCTCTGCTATTTTCATTAGGCTTTTGTCGTCCATCTTCTGCGCTCTCCTTCCGCTCTATGTTCACTCTGCCCGATTCATACAAGGATTTCTTTGTTTCTTGACATACCTCCTCAAAATTCGCTTTGCCGACTTCCTTTTTCTCGCGGCTGAATTGATTCGCCTTTTGCATATCCTTTATGCCGTGTTCTTCGGCAAGTTCCAGCATTTCACGACGGCGCGACGAGTATTCTAAAATGGTTTCTCGGTCGAATCCTTTCAGTTCGTAGAATCCATTTCGGCTATCCGTGATTTCAAGCTCATATCCTTTCGCTTGTAGCTCCTGCGCCATCGCTTGACGATATTCAAGCCCTAGCTGTTTTATCATTCTCTCTTTCGTGATTTTCCCGTAGTCGCAAGACAGGCTTTTCCCGTCGGCGAAAGTGTCATTCAAGATAACAAGGTGAGAATGTAAGTCGAGGTCTGGAATCATACCGTTTTCTTTGGTCGGTCGCGCCATCGTGTGAAGGAACTCGGCGGCTATCATATTCCGTGAAAATATCGTCTGTCCTTCGCTTCGCGTCCGTAGATATTCGACTTCGATTTTCTCGGCGATCTTCGCAACGGCGGCTTGATGTGCCTTTATCATATCTTCTCGCGTCTGCTCGTCTTTCGCCATTGCAAGTGAAACGGATTTAGGCGCGGAAAATGTGCAGTCAAGCCCTGCGCGTTTCGTTCGTCCGCTCTCTTGAATATGCTCTAAAATCTCGTCGAATTGCTCCTTTGAACATTCGCCCGATAAGCCGCGACTTTCAGCAAGGCTTCCGTGCCATCGGTCATAGTTCGTCATGTTGTTTGTATAGTAGTCTTTGCCGTGTTCAAAATACGTTCCCGCCTGTCCTGCGGTGACACTGTTACACGACATCATAGCAATTCACTCCTTTAATTTTTCCATATATTTTTTCATATCTGCTTCTGCCTGTTTCCATGCTTCACGCGCCGTTTCTTCATTCGCCGCCGCTATCATGAAATGATAGAATAGACTCATCATAAACTTGGAATCATACATATACTTTTTCAATAGCTTAACTTGTACTTCTGAAAATTGATTTTGTGTCTTTTCCAGCTTCTCTATTTCCGCTTCGATTGTCACGCGCGAAAGCTGTTCTTCTTGGTGATTTTCTTTCAATATGGAACGGATATAATCAGATAGCGTTTTATATCCGCTTTCCTTTGCTCTTTTCTTTAATTCTATCTCTAATTTATCGTCGATTCGTATATTTATATTTGCCATTTTTCGCTACTCCTTATGTTTTACGCTTATATCCTTTGTTATATCGTAGTTCATAGGAATGTAAAACAAAAGCGTTTTACGTTTTGTTTTACGGCTAACTCGTTGCCGTTATTCGCGTGAGCGGCATTTTACTGAATGCGATGGTGTGGAAGATAATAAGCCGTGAAATAGTGGGAACGACGCTCGCGCCGTCCCCATGCTCTCTATCGTTCGCCTTAGTTGTTGCCGCTCCCGCTGAAAAGGTCGGGTCTTGCTTGCTTCGCCGCTTCAATCACCTGCCGTAATACCTGCGGTGTTGTGATGTTGCTTTCATGCAGGATATTCCGCATGGAGAGAACCGCCTTTATTTCGTTCTCCGTCGTGATGTTATTCGCGTCGAGGTTCTTAATTATCGCCGTGCGCTTCGCGTCCTCCAGCTTCTTCTTTAGCTTCGCGATCTTCGCGCTCTCGGCGGCGGCGTGTACTTTCTTCTTCGCTTCCAGCAGTTCTATTTCTTCTTCCGCTGTGCGCTCCGCCTTCTTCTTTTTGGAAAGACGCGCGATAACGTCCTTCGCGGTTTCACGTGAAGCAGTGCTTTTTTCTTCCTTCATTTCCTGCGGCGCGTTCTCCTGCGTCTGCTGGTTCTCGTTCGTGTATTCCATGTTATTTATCCTCCTCTATGTGTTATCGGATTAACTTCTTGTAGGCTTCAATTCTATCTTTCTCTTTCTCCATTTCGCTTTGAATAAGGGAAAGAATGAATTGCGTTTGATTCGTGCCTTTTAGGTGACTGATAATCTTTAGATTTTCTATGACCGATACGGGCAGGGAAAAGGAAACGTGCTTTGTCTGCTCGTCGTACTTCCTCGGCTGTCCCATTTTAGACGGTCGAACGGTCGCGACTTCCTCCGCTTTTTCCTCCTGCGCGGGCTGTTCCTGCTGTGCAGGTTCTTCCGTTATTTCCTGCGCCTTTGCTTCCTGCTTCTCGGTCGCTCCTTCTGGCTGTTTATCCTGCGGTGCAGGTGCTTCCTTCTTCGGCTCTGGCGGCTTCTTTTCTGGTGCAGGTGCTTCCGTCTTTTCCTCGGTCGCTTTCTTGGTCGCCCTCGTCGGCTTCTTCGCGGCTCTCGGCTTCTTTTGCGGCGGCTTTTTCGCTGTCGCTTCTGCCGCTGGATTCCCCTGCGGCTTGACATCTAATCTCGTCTGTCCTTCCGCTTCCAGCTTCTCTATAAGTTCCTGCTCCGACATCGGCGGCGGCGCGGTCGCTTCTGCGGTCGCTTGTGCCGCTGATTGTATTTTCTTCTTTGGCATTCTCATTCCTCCTATTTTCTGCCGCTTGCGCTGGCGAGGTATTCCCGCACGAAAGCGGAATAATCTGCGGCGGCGTTTGCCGTGCCGTCATAGGTGAAAATATCCTCTCGGGCAAGCTGGCTTTCTTTCACGGCGACGCTTTCCCGAATAATTGTATTATATAATTTAGTGCCTATATTTGTCGATAGGTTTTTCAAGTCCTCCA
>ERZ773057.1004-NODE-1004-length-11344-cov-3.450616_pt1 | contig 11344 bp, 9 predicted proteins | sample MGYA00580629_ERZ773057 | MGnify/ENA primary metagenome ERZ773057 (study PRJEB29015, sample SAMEA2738143) | human oral metagenome | biome: human oral; feature: human-associated habitat; material: saliva | place: China | collected 2163 ...
CACGGCGGCGATCTGGGCGAGGTACTCTCCGCCGCCCAGCAGGTAGACGGCGCCGTCGTCCGGCACGGGCCGGCCGGGCTCGACGGTGACGAGCTCGGCGTCGATGCCACGCCAGACGAGGCGCTTGGTGAGCACCGTGCCGTTGCCGTGGTCGCCGTAGATGCCCAGCAGCGACTGGTAGACGACAACGATCTTGACTGGTTCGTTCACCATTCCACGCCGCCCATCTTGCAGAGGTTGAGGAAGGCCGTGTAGGTGGCCAGGACGTCGACGGTGCCCTCGTAGGGGCGGGCCATCGCCTCGCGGAGCGAGTCGACGACCTCGTGGTCGACCTCGGCGTACGACAGGCGCACGGCCAGATCCTGGGCTCGCGGGCCGGTGCAGATGACGTGCCGGCCGGCGAGCCTCTCGAACTCGACGTCCCACAGCCAGCTGACGTCGGTGCCGTCGGCGATCGCCGAGTCGATGGCCAGGACGACCGGGTCGGAGGCCATGACGAGCAGGGACTCGGCCCAGCCGGCCGGGTTCTTCGCCAGGAGCAGCCGGGCCCGGTTGTCGCCGAAACGACCGATCGAGAAGCGCCCGGCGGGGGCCCGCACCGTGCCCATCGCCGCCAGCGCGACGGTCGGGTCGATGCCCATCTCGATGGCCGCGGCCAGCGCGCAGGTGGCGTTGCCGCGGTTGAAGCGTCCCGGTACCTGCAGGTCGAGCGTCCAGCGGGCGCCGTCCGGGCCGGTGACCTCGTCGCCGCGTACCGCGTAGTCGGCCCGGTGCTGGCCGAGCGCGCAGCCGGGGCAGTTCCACGAGCCGTCGCCGTCGTACTCGAGGATCGCCCCGCAGGACGGGCACAGGGCGGCGTCGGCGGTCCACCCGCCGATGCCCATGTCGACCCAGATGACCCGGCGGGCGGCCTCCGCCGACCAGGTGACGAGCGGGTCGTGGATGTTCGCGACGACGGTCGGCCCGTTCTCGCCGGCGTCGGTCAGGGCCGCGCGCCACTTCTTGCCGAGCGAGGCGATCTCGTGGTGGCGGTCGAGCTGGTCGCGGCTGAAGTTCAGCATGACGAGCACCTCGGGGCGGCCCCTGGTGATCATGTCGGGGACGATCTGCTCGTCCGTCTCGAGGATCGCCACCGGCGCCCTGACGTTCTGGGACAGGGCCGAGGCGATGCCCTCGCGCAGGTTCGCGCCGTCGGCGTTCGTCACGACGTCACGGGTGCCCCAGGCGGTCTCGGCCGCGGCGGCCAGGAGATGCGTCGTGGTGGTCTTGCCGTTCGTGCCCGAGACGGCCGCGATGCGCCGACCGGCGATGAGCTCGGCGAACATCATCGGGTACAACCGGGTGATGACCTGGCCTCGGATCGAGGCGCCGGAGCCGCGTCCTGCCTTGCGGGAGGCCCATGCGGTGAGGTTCCCGATGCCGATCGCGGTGTTGCGCCAGAGCTTCCGGCCGATCGTCGGGTCGACTGGTCGCGCGTGTCGGAACCGCTGGCTGGGTGATGAGGCCATGACCCCATTGTGGCAGCCCCGCGCGCCCGCCTGGGCCCGGTGCCGTCCTCACGGGACCCGGCACGCAGCGCACGGGACGACGATGGTGCCCCGCGCGTCCGGTGCGGTGCCCGTCGTCAGCCCTGCGGATGCTCGTAGGGGTTGCGGGGCGACGTCCAGGCATCCTGTCCGGGGGCCTGCTGGCCCGGGAATCCTGGAATCTGCTGCCCGGGGTAGGGCTGCTGCGGGTAGGGCTGTCCAGGGTAGGGCTGCCCGGGATAGGGCTGTTGGGGGCTCGGCTGGGGCGCAGCCGGCTGGCCGTACTGCTGCGGCGCCATGGTCTGCGGGGGCTGGCTGAACTGGGGTCCGGGCTGCTGGCTGTTCGCCCGGGGTGCGGGCTGCCGGCCGCTGTACTGCTGGGGTGTTCCGGTCTGCGGGGTCTGCTCCTGCTGGGGTGTCGCGGTCTGCGGGGGCCGGCCTTCGTATCGCTGGGACTCGGGCTTCTGCCCGTACTGCTGCGGTGCTGGGGTCTGCGGGGTGTACTGCTGGGGTGTCGCGGTCTGCGGGGCCCGGCCGTACTGCTGAGGTGCGGTCGGCTGGCCGTACTGCCGGGAGGGGCCCGGCGCGCCCATGATGCTCTGCGCTGCCGACATGGGTTGGGCGTAGGGCTGCTGAGCCGGGTTCACGGCCGGTGGGGTGCGTTTGGCCGCGGTCTGCACGGCGGCCAGGGTCAGCAGGGCGACGCCCCCGAGGAGCAGCAGTGTGGTGGTGACCGAGTTGATGATGAGGATGCTGTTGGAACTGCCGTGGATGAAGAAGCTGAAGGTGAGGCTCCACAGATGCCGGGCGATCAGGACACCGATGCCGACCGCCGCCATGGTGCGAGCACGGTCAGCGCGCATCTGCACGAGAACGAGGATGAGCAGGGCGACCAGCACGAGGAGGCTGAGGACCACCATGATGGTGGAGACGGCGGAATAGGCGGCGTACATGAATGGCACTTTACGGGACGACGGCCTCTTCCGGCGGGGGTGGGGCGACCGGGCGCTCGTGACGGGGCGGCGCTCCACGGGGCGATGTCCTCTCTCTCGACGGGGGTTCCCGTGTCCGGCGTCCGTGGTCTCCGTGCTTCCCGCCTCGTTCTCGTGTTGACACCCGGCTCATGTCCGAGGTGGAAGCGCAAGCAAGAGTGAGGTGGGAGCGGGCCAGCGGCCTCGGCAGCGGGTCAGCGAGTCCGACATGGGGAGTGGATCAAGGACGAGGGAGTGGATCAAGGGGCCGGACGGACGGCGAGGGTGAGATCCGCGCAGTGCAGCGTGGTGTCGACGTATTCGCCACCATCGCGACGGAAGCCGCCGGGGACGTGCCCGATCTCGGTGAAGCCGAGTCGTTCGTACAGCGCCCGTGCGGGGCGATCCGTCGAGACCACTGCGTTGGACTGGAGGGCGCGGAGGCCCAGCTGCGCGGCCGTGCTCATGCTGTGCCGCACCAGCCGCTCGCCGACGTCTCGGCCTCGGCCGGACGAGGCCACCGCATGACTGGCGTTGGCGATGTGCCCGCACCGCCCGATGCTGTTGGGGCGGAGGACGTGGACGCCCAGGACCCGACTGTCGCCGGTGCCCCTGGCGACGCCGGTGAAGGACTGGGCGGCGAAGAAGCCGGCCGCCTCGTCGGCGCCGAGCTCGTCGGTCTGCGGGAATGCGTCGCCTGTTGCGACGACCTCGTTCCAGACGGCGCGGACGCCCCCGACGTCCTGTGACGTGAGCCGCTCGACGGTGGTGCCCGTCATCGCTCCTGCTCCGTGTCCCTCCTTCGGGTCGGACCGGTGCGGGGCCCGATGCGGCCGGGACGCCCTGGGCGTTGCCGAGGGTGGTGGCGCCGGACCCGTGCGGGCCCGATCGAGCTCCCCGCGTCCCGTCCCCCTGCTCGACCGTTTCTCCGGCCTGACTCGCTTCCCGCCCCGCTTTTGTGCTGACACCTCGGACATAACCCGGGTGTTGACGCATACGTGAGGTGGGAACGGGTCGGGGAGAACGTCGAGGCCGGTCCGGAGGAACGATGAAGGGTTCGGAGCGCAAGACTCCGAACCCTTCTCTCCGGGTGCCTGCGTAGCACGTTCGGCAACTTCTCTCCGAAGGCGAATACGCTGATCAGGCGCCTGAATCGTGGGGTCTACCGGGTCTGCAACCGGCCCCAGAACACCGCCCCGAGGGACCAGCGGGGACCTGTTGTGAGGACTGTCGAGACAGTTCAAACTTTTCTTACCGCCTCAGAGGTCGACCATCTGGTCGCCGACTACGAGGCCGGGGCGGGCACCCAGGAGCTGGCGGAGAAGTATGGCATCCATCGCGCCACCGTCTTCGCTCACCTCCGGCGCCGGGAGGTACCCCGGCGCCATCCCGGGCTCAGTGGTCACGAACAGGCCGAGGCTGTTCGTCTCTCGCGGGACGGCATGTCCATGCGAGCCATCGGTCGCCAGATGGGCGTGGACCGTAAGGCCATCCGCGTAGCGCTTGTCGACGCCGGAATACTCCCGAATGCTCAGCTTCAAGTCAGTCATCCGATCCGCCTAGCCTACGAGCAGGCGATTCAACATCCAGAGGTAGGCGGCCTCGAAACCCGGACCAAATTGGAGAACAACCAAGTGGCCACATTAGTCGAATCGAAAACCAAACAGCCCGCCGACTTCACCCAGATCCGTGAGCACGGGAGCGATGACATACTCCCGCCGGTCGAATCCCTCGGCCTCCGCGGCAGCAAGACGATCTGAATTCATCGTAACGATGTATTGGAACCCGATCTCGTCAGCAAGCCGAGCGCCGATATTGAGGCAGGATGCAACCTGCCGGTCATCCATTGAGTCGAAGAGAAGACTGTCATGGACGAGCACCCTAGGGGCCCGTCCGTGCTTGATAGCTGTGACTACACAAACGAGGTCAAGCAAGAAAGTCTTAACTCCAAGTATCCCGGCCGAGGCATCGCCGTCGATCTTCGGGACGACCTTGAGTACACCCTTGCTCGTAGCTTCGACGAGGAGCGAGACGCTCCTGTCGTCGTAAATCTCCTGACCTAACTCCTGGAAGAGGGAAATCGCCTCTTCCAGAGAAGATTCCCGCTCCGCCATCTCCGCACGAAGACTTGACTCCGCCTCTGTCATAATTGAGCGAAGGTGAAGACCCGTGTCACTCACCGACTGAACAAGTTCCAGCTGTCGCTCCAAGTCGGCAATCATCGAATCTAGCTCCATCAATTCCTTCTCAGCGCTTCGGAACGTCTCCAGAGCCATGGAGTCGTTGAGTAGGTTCATAACCTCTGAGCGACTCTGATCCAAATCCGTGCGCTCACGAGCAATCGCATTCAACCTCGCCACGACGGAAGCACGCTCGGCTTCGAGATAAATCCGCCGATTGCGCACCACAGACGAATGAAAGTCCGAGACCTCATCGAAACGTCGCGTAACAGCATCCGGCAGAACCACACCGATCTCTGCATACATCGACCTCAACTGGTTCGCCGTTTCTACCCCTGACTCAGCCGGACGCTCCTCTTCCATGGCAAGCTCAAGATCTCTCTTGCGCTGCTCAAGAGTCACTCCTTCATCATTTAGGTCTCTAATGGCATGAGTCAGCCTGTCTGCTTCAGCTTGATGGTCACTATACTGATCATCAACCCGGAATCCTGACAGATCTCGTTCCAAGCGAGATCTCCGCTGACGAGACTGTGCAAGCCTGGCGCGAAGCTCAGCTTCATTTAGCGAAACTGAACCAAGCGCCCCATCGGAAATGGCCTTCTTGAGCGCTTTACGATTCTTTTCAAGCGCAGATATCTGCCCGCCCTTGGAGAGAATTTCTGGTGAGAAGCCCAAGAAGTAGCCGATCCTCGCGCCCGACTCCCATGAAGACTCCACTGCGAAGGTCTTCAGTGGGTCCAAGAAGTAGTCTCGGATAAGTTGACCGACGAGTTGACCGACGGTTGGGCGAACTGTATCAGCTGGCAACTGAAAGAACTCGGCTACTTCCTTCTTCCAGTCATCCAGGCTCCCTTCTTTACCATCAACACGGACCTTCGTTTGAGGCGAGATTGGACGTTCAACCCTAGTCGTACCGGATGTCCCGTCGATGCCCAGCGCCGCCCAGAAAGCAAACGCCGACATTTCTGGCGACTTCAGACTGTCGTCGAGTCGACCTCCAAGCAAGTAGCGGAAGAGTCGAACAAAACTCGTCTTACCTGCACCATTCCTACTGTCGCCGCTCTTAGAGGTGTCGGTCTTGTCAGCTAGAAGGATGTTCATTCCGTTATGGAATGTTAGAACTTTAAAACGACTGTCGGATGATCCTAATTCATGCAGAAACATGAGTTTTCACCAGCCGTCCAGATTGATCCCAACTTATGGCCTGCACGGTAAACAGCATGGACAGCGCCATTGCAAACCAGTCGAATGTAATGTTGGCATTCGTTCCGGAGGACTTCGCACTCTTCGAGAATCGCTCCCAAAGCCCCGAAACGGTGGCAGGGGTATCCAGCAACGACAACGCTGCTGCCCCGACGGTCAGAAGCGCTCGTTGGGGGCCAATTCCTTTAGTGGGAAGCAACATATTGCGGGTCACCTCCAACTTCTTCATCCGGCGGTTCCTCGAAGATGTCGCAAGAATCAAAGAAGTAGGCTGTTACGGCATAAACAGCGTTTGCTCGCTTCGTGGAAAGATCGAAGTCCTGGCCGCCGAGCGCACCATATATCAATCTCATGATCTCGCGGACATCTGACGTTGTCTTTAATGCTTCCCGGTAGATCGAGTTGAAACGCCGCGCCTTAGCATCCCGGAGACCTGGATCGTCTTGCTCGGCAAACCACTTGTCGATTCTGGGCGCTAGAAGGCGGCCCTCGTTGAACTCTTCTCGGGTCATCATTGGTAGCCTATTGAAGTCCATCTTTGATGCTGGGACGGGCTTGATGGGCTCGAGGCGATCGATAGCGTCCGCGTCAGAGAACGAAAGCGAGTTGATAAGTTCAACGAGATCTCGGAGCTCAACGTTCTGAGCATGTGGCACTCCTGGAATAAGCTCATCCAGTTGCGCGGCTGTCAACTTGCTAACGGCATTCCACCAGAAGTCTTCGGGAGCTTTCCAAAGCTCAATCGTTAGGGGTCGCTGGGTGCCAATTGCATGCTCCTGCTGCAGCTCAAGAAGTCGTTTGGTCGGCGTTGGCCCCACGGCAGCGTTCGTTACGAAACGCCAAGTGGTGAAGGTTGGCCAATTGTTTACTGCCCTGGAGAAATCAGATTCGAGCTTATTCTTGGTCTTTTGATCAACTGAGGTTGTGGCGTTCTGCCCATAGCATGCGTACAGAATTGTGCCGTTTTCTGCCAATCCATCGCAGCCGCCGTCGCCTAAACTTCCCATTGGATCGGGGTTCAGGAAGTCAGGATGAAGTCGGGAAAGCACCGCCGTCGCATACTTCTCAAATTCTGTGCCGGGCTGGAGGCAGCGCAACTCGTGCTGTGCTCGGTACCAGGCTTTCCAAGCCGGATCGATCATGGTTGCCTGGCCTCCTCTCCTGAACGGCGTGATCGTCGTAGCGTTAGCATGTCTGCGGTCCAACGGCGGTACGGGTCCATCGTATCGGCTCGGCTGCGATGGCGGCGCGAGCGTTCGCCGGGTGTCATCACTACAACGTGCCCTACGCAACGGCGGTGTGGATGACGGCGACGAGCGCTGGCTTCCACCCGGTCTAGCTCGCCGTGCTGCCGCCGAGATGCCGGTTCCGCGCTTCCTCGATACGGACAGCCAGTAGCGCGACGAGGCTGAGGGGCCCGATCCAGATCATCTTGAGCGCGCTCCACAGGCACACGAGGACAAGGAGGTAGAGCCATTCGGGCCCGCCAGCCTCGATCCAGGCTGCGAGCCAGTAGGCGATGGCACCGTAGGGAGCGGCCAGCAGCATTGCGACCGGCCCCCACTTCAGACCACGGCGGGTCCTCACAAGGTCGAGGATGATGTTGCTTGGCATGTAGCGGCGCATGAAGGCCCGGATGTGGATGCTGGCGATCCAAAGTAGACGGAACATCGTGGTCTCCTCTCACGCACGTACGTCGTCTGCGACGGTGAGTGGAGGGTGGCCCGGGAGCCTGCCGTGTACGGCCCGAAGTGAAGGAGAAATCCGTCAAGCCCAACTTTACGCGGTGGACGTCCTCAGCGATAGGGCTGCGATCACCTTTCAGAGGCTCCTACCCGTAGAAGGCGCCGTCCGACGAGTCTCGTCGACCTGCGGCATGGGCACTGTGAGTGCGCGAGCGGCGTCGAGTGCCGCGCGGGTCCGGGCAGCGTCGATCTTTTGGGCGACGCTCTCGACAGGGGAGCCGAGCGCAGTGTCTGCGTTGATTTGGTAGCGGTCGCGGTACGCAGCGACGACCAGGGCGGACCGTCGCCATGTGGCCAGTTTCCCTGCGTCGGTAGGTTGCTTTCCCAGCTCCGCGGTCCACGGCTCCTTGTTATCGAGGGCCCTGTCGAGCACGGCGTCGGCACGGGCTTCGATGAGGTCGCGGCGTTCGTCGAGCGCCTGCCGCATGTCGGCGGTCATGGTTCCGGCGGCTTCCGGGATGAGTCCTGCGATCAGCCGCGGTGCCTTCCGATTGCGTCCCGATCCGGCAGGGCGCGTGGTTGCCGTGGCGACGCGGTGGTGGAGGACGGCCGCGACATCGTCGGCGTCGTCGAGCCTGCGGGCACCGACCAGCCTCGGCAGGAGGGCATCGACGTCGTGGTGGTTGGCTTCTGCCCGGCGCAGTTCGGCGGTGAGCGGCCCGAAGGCGTCGGACGCGAGCACCTCGGCAGCCTGGGCTTCGGTGAGTCCGGAGTGCTGGATGAGGGTGGTCCACCGGTCGTGTTGGGCGGCTGCGGCGATGGTCTCGTATTCGGCGGCGAGTTGGACGATCGATCCCCAGGTCTCCTGCTCGGCGATGGTCGTCTCGTGGGCCGACAGTTCAGCCCCCGCATGTTGAAGGACTCCGTAGAGGACGCTGCGGCCGGTGGCGGCCTGGTTGTCGCCGGGATGGGGAACATCGTGAGCAGCATCGGGCTGATCGACCGCGACGTAGGCGATGTTCGCGTCACGTCCGCGGGTCATGGCCACATACAGGTTCTCCCGGGTCATGGCGGAATCGACGAGGACGTGAGCCGTGTCAGTAGTGATGCCCTGGGCGCGGTAAGAGGTGACTGCGTACCCGAGTTCCACGTGCTCAGCGGCATAGGCGGCTGGAACGATCACGGTTGCGCCCCGCTTGGTTCCCGCCCGCTGGATGGTGAGGGACCCGTCGTCGCGGGCGTCTATGACCGTCCAGCGGTCACCGTTGCGAACCCAGCCTCGCCCGGCCCGAAGTCGCCGGTCATTGCGGCGCGTGATGACCACGTCGCCGGTAGCCGCGCGGGTGCCGTCGTGCAGGTCGACTTCCCGGGGTCCGTGAACAGTGCCGTCGAGGATGAGATCGGTGCGAGCACGGTTATTCAACGCCGTGACGGACTCGTTGGAATCCGACACCAGTACGGTCGCCTTGCCCGCCAGCAAGTCGGCACGCCAGGCGGTGTAGGCGTCGTCGATCATCTTCTCGGTCTCCCCGTCGCGGATACGGCCGTGGACGTCGTAGGTATCGATGACGTCGGTGCGGCCGTGGCGCAGGTCCAAGGAGGCCGTCTTCTCCCACGCGTGGGTGAAACGGTGGACATCCACCAGCTCAGGAGCATCCCCCCGATCATGGACGAGCAGTCCGAAGGCGCCGCCCGCGTCGACGGACTGGAGCTGCGCATAGTCCCCGACCAGCAGCACCTTCGCACCCGCTTCAGCGGCCAAGCCGGTGATCCGGTCAAGGGAGAGCGTCCCGGCCAGCGAGGCTTCGTCCACCATGACGAGTTGACCGGGTTGGAAGGTGGCTCCGGTGGTTTGGTGCGTCTGCCACCATTTTGCCGTGTTCTCCGTGGCGATCCCGAGATCCTCCGCCAGCACCTGGGCAGCACCCGCCGACGGCGCCAACCCCACCACGGAGCCTTTACCGTGCTCGGTCTCCCAGGCGCGGCGCAGGGCATTCATCGCGGTGGTCTTCCCCGCACCCGCTGGTCCGACCAGCACATCGAGAACGCGGCCAGACACCGCGATCCGCGCCAGCGCTTCGGCCTGGTCCTCACCCAGGACCCGGCCCTCCGCGTCTGGGCGTCGCGCGATGCGTTCCATCGTCTCCAGGCTCACCGTGGGGCCGGTGGCATCACGGCTGCGTTCCAGAAGCCGGTCTTCGGCGTCGAGGAGCTGGTGGGAAGAGTAGACGGTGGAGTTCTTCGGCCGGAACACCGACGACGCATCAGGACGACGAAAGACGGCAGGGCTGGAGGCCAGCTCGAACGGCGTCAACCGAAGCGATACTGCCTCGGCCGCGTCCACCACCAGACCGACGACGGCCTCGCGGTCCTGGGTGGAGGCGAACCGGTAGTCCATGGTCTGGCGGGCCGCCTCCGCAGTGAGATTCCAGCGCCGCCAGGTCGAGCGTTTCTCACCGACCGCCGCGACGACACTCTCACCCAGCCTGCGCACGATGTCGAGAGGAATGTCGTCGGCGCGGAGCAACAGCGGCTGGCCGTTGTCTGCAACCCGGCGGGCCCAACCGGTTGCGTCCTCGCCGAGCACGGCGGTGGCACGGTTGCGCCACGTTGCGGTCAAGTCGGCCAGGGAGTGCACGGTCTTCTCCGGGCGCGTCGACAAGGTCGCCTGAGCGCGAAGCTTCATGATCACAGCCGCCGACGGGCGCCGCCCATGCTCGGCCACGTACGCCTCAATGAGCCGATCGGTCGCCTCATCAATATGGCGTGCACGAGTGGAGAACTCGGCAACCAGTGCTTCGGGAACACCGGTGATCGCCCACGACGGGTTCCGGTCCCGGCCACGCTCCCGCGGCTCCCACTCGACTCCGAGCATCCGCGTCAAGTGATCGGCGAAGACCGCCTCATGCAGCTCAGAAAGAGCCACCGTCGCCCCGTGCATCGGACGACTGTCCAGAGATCTCCACCTGCCGTCCAAGACCGTCTGGACCTTGTTGCTGATCACGACATGCGTGTGAAGGTGCGGGTCACCAGCCCGCGAGTCGTAGTGGTCGTAAGCGGCAGCGATGATGCCCGTGACGTCCACCTGGGCGACGGCACCGTCCCCAGCAGTCGCCCCCGTCCGGGTCGCCGCAACCTCCCTCTCCATGTGGGCGACCATGTCTGCAACCGCGTCATGGTGGGCCTGGGCGATCAGGGATTGCGTGCCCGCATCAGCGACGGCCCACAAGACGCTGGCGGACTTCGGGATCGAGAACGTGAAGTCGAACCCTGCAACCGCACGCCTCATCCCGCGCTCCGTCTCCTCGGCCTCGATTGCACTGATTGCGCGCGCACGCCCAACCGGATCAAGGTGCGGGTCGAGGGCTGCGGTGCGTTCCTCGATGCGTTGCGCAACGCTCTTGTACACCGGATACGCCCGGCCCAGTGGCACACCTGTCACCGGGTCGCGGCCCATACCCACGAGGAGTTGAAGCTGCGCCTCACTGACCTCATCGCCGGAAGTGATCTGGCCTTGGCCAAGTGCTGAAAGCCCACTTCCCATCCACCTGCCCGGTGGCGTGCCTTCGGCGTTGTAGTACCTCGTGAGCGGCGTGGACAGTGAACGGTCCCCATCCCCGGCGGCGACGGTACGCAGCAAGTACTTGTAACCGTCCCCGGCCGACATCACTCGCATCGACACTGTCACGCCCGCTCACCTTCCCTCCGTCAGGGAGGAGGTGAGCTATGGCCGTCATGAAACGAAACCGTATTTTTCGTGGATTTCCTGTGCTGTTTCG
>ERZ773057.1005-NODE-1005-length-11318-cov-12.889372_pt1 | contig 11318 bp, 17 predicted proteins | sample MGYA00580629_ERZ773057 | MGnify/ENA primary metagenome ERZ773057 (study PRJEB29015, sample SAMEA2738143) | human oral metagenome | biome: human oral; feature: human-associated habitat; material: saliva | place: China | collected 2163 ...
TACGATAGCGCAGGCCTACAGGCAGTGCGCGGGCATCGAAATAGGCGAGCGGAGTTTCAATATAGCGTCGGACTCGGACGCGTATACTGTGGCGTCGGCAACCTCATGGAGGGACCTGCCGCTCAACGCCCTGAAGCCGGCCGACATCATTTGCATGGGCTGGCACTCGGGCGCCTTCGCCGGGCGGATCTCCCACGTCGAGCTCTACGCCGGGGGCATGTACACGTGGGGACACGGCGGCCCGGGCAGAGGCCCGAGGCTACACGCGCTGTCGGACCGGTCCCTGACGGGCTCGGCGACGATCATCATCGTCAAGCGCTATATTCAAGACAGCAACCAAGACGACAACACCGGTAAAGGAGACGATTTGACACCCGACGAGCACAACATGCTCAGCTGGCTGTATGAGAACATCAAGGTGCCGAGCCAGGGCTTCGGCTACCCCCAGGCGACGCAGAACTCTATTGCAGAGCTGAAGGAGGTTGCGGCCAACCTGACGCAGGCCGTGGAATCGATGACGGCGACTGTGAACAGGATCGCCACCGACCTGACCGTGCCGGGCTACGGCTTCGGCTACCCGGCGGCTTCCCACGCGGCGCTTGAGGAGACGATCAACAAGCTGAACGACATCCAGAACACGCTGCATAACAACACGAAGGGGGACAAGTGACGACACAGGAAACACCCACCCCTACAGGGCCCAAGCACCTGGATACCCCCACGCTGACGGACGAGCAGAAGGCTGCGGCATTCGCCGCGGCTGCGCACACCGTGGAGACGGGCGGCCTGCCGCAGGGAGACGGAGACGGTAGCCTGCGGGACCCGAACCGGAAGAACGCCTACCATTTCGACGAGCTCGTGCCGACGCAGATACAGCACAAGGCGCGGTCGATCATCCGGACGTTCGTGGTTAGCCTCGTCGGCGTGCTAGCGGCCCTGGCTGCGAAATGGGGCCTGACCCTGCCCGCCGACCTGGCGGACACGATCACTGCAACCGTGTGGGGTCTGGTGACTGTGTGCGCACAGTGGCTACTCAACACGAAGCCTGTCGACCGCTTCCTGCACAAGGTGGTTCCGTTCCTGGCGACCACGCCGAATAAGTGATGTAGTACGCCCCTATATATATGTAGACGCAAGCAGAAGCCCCGCTCTTACGAGCGGGGCTTCTCGCTATATCGGACCGGTGGATCACCAGATCCACATGCGCCCGAACTTGTGCGCGAATCCGAACCAGCCGGCGACCATGCGCCCGTAGGTACCCCAACCGAGGTTGAACATATACGACACCTCCTTTCGCTCGTTTTCTAGAATGCTATTACTGTACATTCTCTGCACTGAACAAACCGCTGTCAAGCCGCGATGAGGTTGAGCTGGTGCTGGGTCCATGCGAAGGCGGCGAGGGCCGAGATCGCGCCGAGAGATGTGAAGGCGAGGGAGACCCAGAAAACGACGGCTCCGGCCTTGGGGAGACCGCACCACGTGACGATGTAGGCGACGAGGGTCCAGAACCCCTGTGCGACGAGGAATGCGACGGGGACGGCGATGAAGTAAAGAAGCATGTGAGGTCCTTTCTCTGGTCGGGCAGTGCTATATCTCGACTGTAGCCCGCACACTGCTCAATGTCAAGTTTGCGTAACCCAGCCCGCCCTGCTAAAGTCCTCGTATCAGCCAATACGCCGCACACGAGAGGAGAGACATGATGTTTCACGTGCATTTCATTTGGGCGCAGTCCACGTCCGGGATCATAGGGGTCAACGGGAAACTGCCGTGGCACGATAGGGGCGACCTGCAGCATTTCAAGGACATGACAACCGGAAAAACGGTCGTCATGGGCCGGAAGACCCGACAATCCCTGCCGCAACGCAATAAGAAGCTGCCCAACAGAACGAACATCGTGCTGAGTCGGACGATGAAGTCGACCAAATCGATTAAAGCCGTGGCGAGCCCGTACGCGGCTATAGAGCAGACCCTTGCAGAGGGTCGAGACGAAGCGTGGGTGATCGGCGGGCACGAGACGTTCCAGGCGTTCATTACAGCCCACGACCTGGATAGGCTGCCGTTCAGGCTGGACGCTTACGTGTCTGTGCTGGCAGTGGACGACGAGATTCAGCCGATCACCGCACAGGACAGCATCACATTGGCCCCCACGCTGGACGACCGCTGGGTGCTGCTGTACGACCACATGGCGGGGCCTAGACGGCGCCTGCAGAAGTATGTTAAGGTGTTCAGGTAAGCTCCTTTCTCTCAGGACCCCGCCGGATGAGCGCTATGCCCCGGCGGGGTTTGCTGTGCGCATGGTAACATTCCTCTTAAGCCTAACTAGAGAGGGATTTTCATGAGAATCGACGTTCAAACGAGCCGCTTAGTCACTGCTAACGGGTCGATTGCGACGCTTAGCGGCACGCTGCCCAACCTCGACCTGGACGTTGCGCTGGCCAAGGGCGTGAAGGCCGTGTACCTGACGGTGTTCGCCAATGCAGTAGAGACGAAGGTCACGTCGCTGAACACGGAGGGTGGCACGTTCTGCGTTACCGTAACCACCACTGCCGAGCTGCCCACCGTGAAGGTGTGCGACCCGCTGGAGGCGCCGGTGGTGATCCGGTACAGGGGGCTGTGATGGCCGCACCTAAGAAAACGACGAAAAAGAAAAAGGACCAAGCCCCCGCACAGACCAAGACCGCGGCCAAAGAACGGGTGAAGAACCAGCGTGACCGCTTCGCGATCCAGAAGTCGACCGGTGAACTGGCGATGGACGACAGGCGGCTGCTCACTCTCGCACAGGCGGGGGCCAGCCCCGCCGAGATGTCCGAGGAGCTCGGCCTTCCGGCGGAGACGTGCCTGGCCCGTGTGCGCTCCCTGTTGAAGCGCAACGACGTGTGGACGAACCTCGAACGCCAACAGATGTTGATCGCCGACATGTACGACTTGAAGACGCGCGCCTTCAACTTCCTAGAGAAGTGCTTCGAGTCGGACGAGATAGCCGCCCGGCACATCGAGGCCGTCAACAGCGTGCTCAAGCAGCTCGGCGACCGCTTGGACAAGGTGAAGGAGTACAACGACGAGGAAGAGGCCAGGGTGACGAAGCAGCAGACCCGGCTGATCCTCGACCTGGTGGAGGACGCCTGGGAGCGTGTGCGAGTTCATATATCCAGCGCGTATTCGAACGGCCAGCTGCTCGATCCGGAGGCGATGGACGAGGTCTTCTATCAGGCGTTGAAGGAGGCACATGCTGATCAAAGCTAGCGCGATCGACAGCGCTATCGCCACCGTCAAGGCGCACAGGAGGCAGGACAGCTTCAAGTCGGACCCCGTGGGCTGGGCTCAGTACATGCTGGGCACGGACGAGGGGACGCTGTGGAGTAAACAGCGGGAGATCGCTCGGGCTGTGGTGGAGAATAACTCGACGGCGGTGAAGGCCGGCCACGGGGTGGGGAAGTCCCGACTTATGGCTGTTCTCATATGCTGGTGGGTCGACACCCGCTACCCCCACTGCTACGTGATTTCGACGGCTCCGTCGATGGCGCAGGTGCAGGACGTGCTGTGGCGCGAAGTGATGCAGCTGAAGGACATCGTGGAGCGGCGCTTCGAGGAGGGACTGGTCGATCACAAGCTCCCTGGGCGCATCACGATGGATGTGCAGTGGAAGGACGACGTGACGAAGCTCCCGCTGGGGCGCGGAAGGAAGCCGCCGGACAACCTGGGCGGCAACTCATTCCAGGGCATCCACGGCGACGTGCTGGCGATCGGCGACGAGGCCTGCGGTCTCTCAGGCGAGCTGATCGATGCCCTGGCGAACATCACGACGAACGAGGCGTCTCGGCGTGTGCTGATCGCGAACCCCACGGACCCGATGAGCTACCTGGGGAAGATCTTCAAGGAGGAGATGGAGAACTGGAAGCGCATGTCCATCTCGGTACTGGAGAGTCCGAACTTCACAGGCGAGCCCATGCCCCCCAATGTGCTGCAGAAGCTCACCGGGCCGTCGTACGTGGAACAGAAGAAGCAGGAGTATGGGGAGGACAGCGCGAGGTTCAAGGCTCGCGTGCTGGGCGAGTTCGCGTTCGACATCGAGGACTCGTTGATTCTGCCAGGAGATGTTGAGACGGCCTGCTTGACGGAGAGGGAGCAGATCGGCCGGCCGGTGCTCGGCGTCGATGTAGCGCGCTTCGGCGCGGACCGCTCGGTGGTGTACCTGTGCGTCAACGGGGTTGTGCGCTTCGTGGACTCATGGGCGAAGACGGACCTGGTGCACAGCGCACAGAGGGTGCACGACCTGGCGCTCCGGGAAGGCGCACATGCCGTAGCGATCGATTGCGACGGGATCGGCGGTGGTATGTTCGACATCCTCAACTCATACACTAACCGCACCTACGACATTCTGGCTGTGCGAGGGTCCATGTCGAGCCCCGACAGGGGTCGGTGGCACAACTACCGGTCCTACATGTGGGATTCGTTCAGGTACCGGTGTCGCACAGGCGAGCTGGATCTGGACCCGTTGGACATCGATTTGCACGACGAGCTTCTATCCGTCGGCTACTCGTACAATACGATGTCGGGCGGGCTCGTCCTGGATTCTAAGGACAAGCTGAAGAAGGAAGTCGGCAAGTCCCCCGACTTAGCCGACGCGGCAGTGTACGCTGCGATAACAGACCAGAACATCCGCGACGCCATCCAACAGGAGACCGTGTTCTCCGACGCGGGGGACATGATGGACGGCGACGAAGACGACTACCTACACGAAATGGGGGAGACTTTTGGATTCCAACGCATACTCGTTTAGCGACGAAGGTATCGCATTCATCAATGAAGCACAGAGGTCCTACCTCCTGGACGAAGGCGCCAACTGGGTCAGCTACGCCGATGACAAGGGACTGACGCTGGCTTTCATCCACGAGGTTGTGCACGGTCTGAGGGACATGGCCAGAGACCACCCGCTTCATAAGCGCGGCGCACAGCTGAGAACGAGCTACATCTTCGGTGATGACTTGGTGTTCAGCGACACCTCTTCGAAGCTGGACAAGTTCATCAAGTCGGAATCGGCGCAGAGGGCGCTGTTCTCCGCTTCGGCGATGGAGAGCCTGAACCTGGAGCGGTTTTGTGCGGGAAATGTGTTTCTGTTCCGTGAGGTGCACACCGATAAGCTGACGCTGGTTCCGGTGGAGGAGATCGAGGAGATTGTGCGTGACTCGTTCGACTCGTCCGTCGTGAAGTATGTGCGTCGCACATGGACCCCGGACGGTCAGAACACGACCAGTCAGTGGTTCCCGACTGCCGAGTACAGGCGCGGGGTGCAGCGGTTGAGGAAGCCGCCGAACACAGCTTACGAGGTTAATGGCAACTACGTCGTGTACATCCTGTCGTCGGGTAGGCACGCCGGGCATGCATTCGGTGCTCCCGATTCACTGGCCGCAGCGCTGTGGAGCGTAGCCTATTCGGGATATTTGCGCGACAGCGCTAGGCTGTCTAAGGCATTGTCGAAGATCGCTTGGGCGATTGTCAACAGCAACAACCAGGGCAAGCGTCAGTCGGCTGTGGAAATCTCGAATCGAGGCGACGTAGTAGGCGCCACGGCGAGCTTGGGACCGAACCAATCTCTGGCCGGCGTGGGTGTCCCGAGCGCACAGGTCAACTATGGGAACGGCCAGCCTTTGGCGGCTCTCGTGGCGGCGAGCTTCGGCATCCCGGTCATCGCGCTGCTGTCGTCACCGGGGGCGACGGGCGGCTCCTACGGAGCTGCGACGACGCTGGACAGGCCGACGATCAACGGTTTCAAACTGGAGCAGCGTAAGTGGAGGGATTTCTTCAAGCAGGTGATGATGGACGTTGACCCGTCGGTGAAGGACGTGGACATCAAGTTCCCGTCGATCGAGCAAGACCCCACGTACAGGGCCTTGCAGTCGCTTGCTACGTCTATGTCCACGGGGGCCATCCACCAGGACGAGTATCGTCAGGCTGTGCTCAACCTGCTCGCTGTGCCCGATATCCATGGCGACGAACTCCCAAAGCCGAATGATTTTCTGAAGAGTGGTAATGTGTCTGGTGGAGACGACGGCGATGCTGTGCGCGATCCAGTGGCACGCCAAGGCAACCAGGGCGCCGTCCCCGGCGGTTTCAACCAAGGAGACACCGAAGATGAAGATCAGTGAGAGTACGAACACCAGCGTTCTAAAACCCGTTAAGGGTACGCGTAAGTGGCTTGTGCGACTCATAACCGAGGGTCAAGGCTCGACCGGCGTCTATACGAAGGAAGCGCTGCAGGGCAGTTTCGCCGAGGCGTTTCCAGTCGGAACGCACATGTACATCGACCACGCCACCGAAGCTGAGACCGACGAGCGCCCTGAGGGGACGTTGACGAAGCTGGCGGCTGTGATCGCCGAGACCCCTCATTGGCAGGATGCGCCGGAGCCCGGGATGTACGCGACGATCGAAGTGGTCGAGCAATGGGCTCCTTTCATCGAGCAGGTGTCGGATATCATCGGCGTGTCGATTCACTGCGGCGCTACGTTGGTCCAGGACGACGATTTGGTGACGGCCGGTGAGCCTACGCCGCCTGTGATAGAGTCGTTCATACCGTCGCCTGTTAATTCCGTGGACTTCGTCACAGTTCCCGGTGCTGGCGGGCGCCTCGTCGAGGCGCTGGAATCGTTCAAAAACGGAAATGCTATTATGGACGGTAGCAACAATCACAATTCCGAAAGGAAGAGAATGGACAAAGAGTTCAAGGAGGCCCTGGAGGCCCTGGACACTAAGCTCTCCGCTCTCGTCGAAGCCCTCGCCGATAAGGCCAAGAAGAAGGACGAAGAGGACGAAGAGGACGCCAAGAAGGCCAAAGAGGAAGAAGAGGACAAGGCCAAGAAGGCTAAGGAGGCCATCCTTGCTCTCACCGACTCCGACCTTCCCGAGGTTTCCCGTGTGCGGGTAGCCGAGGCCATCGCTCGCGGCTATGACGCGAAGTCGATCCTCGACCGCGAGACAAAGCTCGTCGAGTCTATCCGCGAGAGCCTGTCGGGCGGCTTCGCCCCCGAGCACGTGCCCTCCGGTAAGAGCGCCGACGACTTCGAAGCCGAATTTGCCAAGCTGACCTGGTAAGGAGACCGCTTTATGGCACAGAATCACGTCAAGGGCGGGGACACCTACGAAGTCCAGGTGGACGCCGCCGTCAAGTCCGGAGACGTCGTTGCCGTCGGAAAGGTCGGGGCCGTCGCCCTCACCTCCGCCACCCCTAAGGAAGACAACAACTTCTATTCGACACTCGCCTTCGAAGGCATCGCACACCTCGGGCTGGACGGTTCCGTCAAGGTGGGGGATATCGTCACGATCGACGGCGCCACCGAGTCCGGTAAGGCGGCCAAGCCCGAGATCGCGGCCGACCCGAAGGGCAAGATCGTCGTCGGCTTCGTTCTCAACCCGCTGTCGAGCGCATCGACCAAGTACGCCGTCAAGCTGACCCAGGCTTGGCTCTAAGGAGGATATCTACATGGCGATCAACAAGAGGGAAGCCTACAAAGCGGGTATCCTGCTGCATAGGGCCCTTCACGCGGACGACATCCGTGTGCGCAACTCGGCCCGCAAGGACCTGAGCGAGGCCATCACCACGTCGGACCTGCCGGTCAACCTCGGCCCCACCATGAACAAGATCATGCAGGGCGAATACGAGCAGGTTCCGTCCAACTGGCGTGAGTGGGCCGACACCCTCGAAACCCCCGATTTCGAGACCGTGCCTTACTTCAGCTTTGACTTCACGGACGACAACGTTCCGGTCCGCAAGGACGGCAAGGGCTACGTCGCACAGGGGCTTCCCGCCGTCGGAGAGCTCGGCGAGTACCCGATCCTCGGCCTGAAGGCGGAGCAGTTCAAGCTGAAGCTGGCGAAGGCCGGTGTCCAGATCCCGCTCTCCTGGGAGACCCTGAAGCGCTACGGCGCCGACTGGAACCTGATCCCCCGGATCACGAAGGAACTCGGCCGGCGCGCTGCCAACCAGGAGTCCATCGAAGCGGCCCTGCAGCTGGTTCAGCCTACCGGCCTCAACACGACCAACTTCAAGGCGGCTAACAAGAACGTCCTGGCAGGAAACCCCGAGCTGAGCATCGAGGCGCTGGAGAAGGCGTTCGCACAGCTGGCCGTCACCAAGTACAACGGCAAGCGGATCATCATGCCGACGAAGTTCAACCTGATCGTGCCCCCGGCCCTTGCGAGCCGCGCTGAGCAGATCATGAAGGTCGTCGAGATCCGCCGCCAGAACGGCACTGAGACCCAGGTGATGGGCAACACGGTGTCCGGGAAGGTCGCGAACGTCTACGAGGTCCCCGAGCTCGCGCTCATCGCCGGCGATTACGCCGACAAGTGCTGGTTCCTCCTGCCCCCGAAGGGCACGATGCCCCGCAAGAACATCGTCAACGTGTTCCTGGAGGGCGAGACCGGGCCGAAGATCTTCGTCGAGAAGACCACGAACAGCTCAGAACTGGAGGGCTCGTTCGAGAACGACGCATACCGGACGAAGATCCGCCACCTCGTCAAGTCTGCTTTCATCGCTCCGGAGGGCACTCTGGCCTCCAGCGGTGCGGGCGCCTGATAACGATACCCGACAAGGATGGAAACCCCGCCCTCACAAGGGGCGGGGTTTCCTGCAGTGGAAAGGAGTTAAGGTGCCCGATAAGCCAAAGATAACTGTGGACGAGCTAAAGCTCTTCCTGCCCGGCATTAACCTGGACGCTAAGCTGCTCGAACGGCTGTGCGCACTGTACACGAACGTGTTCAAGGCTGCGGCTGCCGCTTTGCGCGCCTACGCAGCGAAGCTCGTGTCGGAGGGCGGGGTCGAGAACGTCAAAGCGGACGACTTCACGCTGTCTGGCGGCGACAAGAACATTGAGGCGCTGCTCGCCCTGGCTGATAAATACGACGCACAGGGGGATGCGCTGGAGAACGGCGAGGGGCTCGTGCTCGTCCCGATGAGGGGGGACGACGTGTTCGAGAGAGCGAGGGAGTTCCTTGGCCGGTATCTCTGAGGGCCGCCTGGCCATGGCGGCCAAACGCGTCGAACGCTACATGGTGGACGAGGTGACTATCTACGATGGCAAGAACATCAAATACGACGCTAAGACTGACAGCTATGATTATGGCGCAGTCGTATATTCTGGGAAAGCACGTATACAGCCGATACGCCAACCTGAGGTAGCGAACGACCAGATCGCACCCCAGACGACTAACCGTGTGCGCGTTCAGCTGCCGCGATCGACGATGTCGCTTAACATTCCAATGGCGGCCCGCATCAAAGTCGTGAAGACGCAGGACACACCGCACATGGCCGGATACCTGATGACGGTGTCGGCCGCGATCGACGCCTCGCAGTCGTTCGAGCGAACGATAATCTGCAACACGCCGATGAACAAAGCCGAGGTGTAGGCGTGAAAATCCGCACAAAAATCGGAGCCAACAAGTTTACGAAGTACGCTAAGCGCATCCAGGACTTTCGCGAATACGACTTGTTCGCCAACGTCATCGATAAGATCTCCGAGGAGATCCCGTCGGCTTTGCAGGATACGATCGAGAAGACGCCGTCCGCTCTGGTGCCGGGGAAGATCGGACGTATCTGGACGAGCCACATGCACGACAGCGTGAGCGTTGTCGTGCCGGACAACGTGACGGTCGAGTACGGCTGGATAGAGGGATCCAATAAGTTCGACGGCGGCTGGGACCATGACTACATCCTCGGCCAGGAGTACGGCGATGATAGAGTGTGGGGCATGAAGGCCTTGGACAAGGTGGCGAAGCAGGTGAAGCTCGACGAGAAGACCCGCAAAGAGGTCTACACGGAGACTCGCCGCATTTGGAAGTGGGGAGGGTAGTGACGCATGGCCAAATACATCGACGACATTATGGCAAAGGTCCGAGAGCTCTCCGGGGTACCGCCCCAGCGGGTTGTCGAGGAGGTGGCGCTCCCGGACTTCGACGAAGGCCAGAAGATGCCGTATATCGCGGTCGTGTTCGGTACGCCCGGGCATATCAGCCAGGCGACGAGCATCGTCTCCCAACTCAACGACGGCTACCGGGTGTTCTTCCTGTGCCATGTGCGAGCCCTCACCGCACAGCACGCCCGCGAGATCGGAGAGAAAATCCTGTGGGGGCTCGTGGGCTTCGAGCCGGACAACAGCGGGGGGATCACGGTCCACGGCGGTCAGGGCTTGAATTACGCCGGAACCAACCACAAGGTGGTGCAGTGCGGCTACGAGCTCTACTGCTCCTTTATCACGAACCTCAAAAACCGTATTTGATAGGATGGTGTATATGGGCCTCTACAAAGACATGAACACCGGGGACATCGGAACGTACCCGGATGACTTCGCTCAGTTCTTCGGGACGTTGGTGCCGATAACCGAGGAAGAGCCTTGTAGCGACTGTTTCATTGACAACGACAACGAGAAAAGGGGGAAGCACAGTGGCTAACGAAGTTCGTATGCTTCGCGGCAACGTGACTATTCTCTTCGCCGCTCCTGAAGCGTTCGCTGACTGGCAGCATCCTACGGCGGCGGAACTTAACGCACAATTCAGTGCGACCGACAACCCGCGCAACCTGGTGTTCAATGTGTCGTGCGCGATTCTGGACGGCTATTCGCTCGGCGAGACCGACCCGGACACGGACAATACTCGAACGATCTGCGACATCTCCGAAGTGGAGAACCCCACCCTTGCCAAGTACGAGGGGAAGTTCACCGCACTTCGGGACGAGAACGTGGACGACCAGGGCGTGTTCAACATGATCCGCGACATCACGATGAAGCCCGATATCACGCTGTTCATCGTGGAGCGCATCGGCAAGCGCCCGAACAAGCCGTTCGAAGTCGGGGATGTGTTCAGCATCTACCGCTTCCAGACCGACTACCCGGTCGACGGGTACGAGTCTAATGGCTTCATCAAGTACGAGCCGAACTTCCTTCAGAACGGCGCGTTCGTCCTCAACGAGAAGGTGGCCGCATAATGGATAAGAAAGTACTCTCCAACGAACACGTCAACGTCTGGGTTCTTCCCAAGGCGTCCGTGAGGGACATCAACGCTATCACCGTGGAGGAAATGAACTCTGCGGTGGCTATCGGCGACGCGATCAACTGGGACGACACGACGATCCCCGCCGCGAAGGCGTCGAAGGAACAGTCGTCCCTGTCTCTGCTTGACGCCGCCGGTTCTTCCTCCCGTGGCGCCGCACAGTACGAGGGGTCCCTCACGATGTACTACCCGACGAACCCCGACGACGCGAACTCGATTTATGCCAAGGCGTGGAACATGTTCAAGAAGACCCGCGTCGATCTCGTTCTGGTTGTGCG
>ERZ773057.1006-NODE-1006-length-11317-cov-4.301634_pt1 | contig 11317 bp, 12 predicted proteins | sample MGYA00580629_ERZ773057 | MGnify/ENA primary metagenome ERZ773057 (study PRJEB29015, sample SAMEA2738143) | human oral metagenome | biome: human oral; feature: human-associated habitat; material: saliva | place: China | collected 2163 ...
GCAGTGGCTATGAAAGCCTATATGAAAAATAAATTTGAGTTTCTAGGGGTCAAGACTCCAGCCAGACGGAAGCTCGCAAAAACTTTTTTCAAACAGCAGACTGACTCCGTCATTGACTGGAATTTTATAAATGAAGCTTGGAACAATCCCTATCGAGAATTGCAGTATGCCTCGCTAGATTATCTGGAAAGTCGCAAGAAACTATTGATTCCATCTGACTTGTCTCATTTGAAAAAGCTGGCTCAAACAAAATCTTGGTGGGATACCATAGACTTTTTGGACCGCTTGGTTGGATCCATCATTGCCCGATTTCCAGAAACCAAAGAGATTATTTTAGCTTGGAGTCGTGATGAGGATATCTGGTTGCGGCGCTTGGCAATTGATCATCAGCTATTGCGGAAAGAGGAAACAGACACGGAGCTCTTGGAGAAGATTTTAGTGAATAATCTAGGCCAAACAGAATTCTTTATTAACAAGGCCATTGGCTGGGCGCTGAGAGATTATTCAAAAACCAATCCAGACTGGGTCAGAGAATTTATCGAGCGGCATCAGATAGAAATGGCTGGACTTAGTATTCGAGAGGGAAGTAAGTATTTATGAAACATATTTATTTAAAATATCTGGAAGAGAAGGATTACTCGGTTTGGCTGGAAGGATTTTCCAATAGACTGCCTTCTCAATCACCATTTGATGCTGGGCTTTTAGATATGACAATTTGTACAGAAAGTTGGTTTGCGGATTTGGTGGCTAAGCACCGCGATTTCCGAGAGAAAGACCAACAGTATATTTGGGGAATTTATGATGCAAAAAGCGGAAAACATGTAGGAATGGTTAATTTATTTGTGCTGGCTAGAGACGATTTTCAATGGGCGGAAATAGGTTATACGATACATAATCAATTTTGGCGTCAGGGCTACGCCAGAGCTATGCTAGGTGAACTTAAGAAAGTCAGTCGTGAACTAGGATTTCATCGTTTAGAAGCACATGTTGATCTACAAAATATCCCTTCACAGAATTTGCTGGAGCAAGCTGATTTCTATCTTGAAGGAGTACGGAAACAATTCCAAAAAGAAGGTCAGGAATGGAAAGATAGACAAGTTTTTGTTTATATTTTAGATTAAATACCTTGACAAAACGGAAAAAGATAAGGTAAACTATATTTCGTGCGATGAGTCGATATGCAGATTTTCTGCAAATTGAAGCATGGGAGGTCATAACGCAGGAGCGGACCTTGATCAGTTGTGTGAACCTGCTGATCACACGAAAGTGCCCTTATCCCCAATCTACGGATTGGGGATTTTTCTATGTCTCTTAGAGTGGCAAGGCCATTAGTCGCAGTCGAGCTTAGAGACATTGATACTGAGACGGTTGGCGTCGTGAGTGCTATTGCTCTTGATGAAACAACTTCGCAGAAGGCAGTTGAGTCGTAGAGCAATGGATGCAGTTTTGTTCGTGAGAACAAAATCTGTAAACCTTGAAAGTTCTCATAGAGAGGCATGAGTGTTAGTGTTGTTTATCAAAATATCGCACTTATATTCTTCAGAAATATTTGCATTTTTCCTTAAAAATAGTATAATACTAACAATACAAAATTTTTTGAAAATTCAGAGAGGTTATCGCATGGGATATACAGTTGCTGTAGTAGGTGCCACTGGTGCCGTTGGATCTCAAATGATTAAAATGCTGGAAGAATCTAGCCTTCCAATTGATAAAATACGCTATCTGGCGTCTGCTCGTTCAGCTGGTAAAGTTCTCCAGTTCAAAGGACAAGACATTACCATCGAAGAGACGACTGAGACGGCTTTTGAAGGTGTAGATATTGCTCTCTTTTCAGCTGGTGGTTCTACCTCAGCAAAATTCGCTCCTTACGCAGTCAAAGCTGGAGCAGTAGTGGTCGATAACACCTCTTATTTCCGTCAAAATCCTGATGTTCCTCTGGTTGTTCCAGAAGTCAACGCCCATGCCTTAGATCAGCACAAGGGAATTATCGCTTGCCCTAACTGCTCGACAATTCAGATGATGGTGGCTTTAGAGCCTATTCGTCAGCAATGGGGGTTGGAGCGTATCATCGTGTCTACCTATCAAGCTGTTTCTGGTGCAGGTATGGGAGCCATTCTTGAAACCCAAGCTCAATTGCGCTCTGTTCTCAATGATGGTGTAAATCCTAAGGACGCAGAAGCCAATATCCTGCCATGTAGTGGTGATAAGAAGCATTATCCTATTGCCTTTAATGCCTTACCTCAGATTGATGTCTTTACAGATAACGACTATACTTACGAAGAGATGAAGATGACCAAGGAAACTAAGAAAATCATGGAAGATGATTCTATTGCTGTTTCTGCGACATGTGTCCGTCTTCCTATTTTGTCTGCTCACTCAGAGTCTGTCTACATCGAGACTAAGGAAGTTGCACCTATTGATCAGGTAAAAGCAGCAATCGCAGACTTTCCTGGTGCTGTTCTGGAAGATGATGTAGCTCATCAGGTTTATCCGCAAGCAATCAATGCGGTTGGTAAGAAAGAAACCTTTGTTGGCCGGATTCGTAAGGATCTTGATGCGGAAAAAGGAATCCATATGTGGGTGGTTTCAGACAATCTTCTTAAAGGAGCAGCTTGGAATTCTGTTCAAATCGCAGAGACACTGCATGAGCGTGGTTTAGTTCGTCCGACAGCAGAAGTTGTTTTTGAATTAAAATAAAGTGACCAAGGAAACTTGACAGCACAGGGTTGAATAATCGTTCTTTCAACCCTCTTTTCGTATAATAAAGAGAGGTAAGTTTATGGCGTATGCGGATCTGAAAAACTGTAAAATCATCACAGCTTTTATTACTCCTTTTCATGAAGATGGTTCCATCAATTTTGAAGCTATTCCAGACTTGATTGAGCACCTTTTGGCGCATCATACGGATGGGATTTTGCTGGCTGGAACGACTGCTGAAAGTCCAACACTGACACACGATGAAGAGTTGGAGCTATTTGCGGCAGTTCAAAAGGTTGTCAAGGGGCGCGTTCCTTTGATAGCTGGTGTCGGTACCAATGAAACGCGCGACTCTATCGAATTCGTCAAAGAAGTAGATGAATTTGGTGGTTTTGCTGCTGGCCTTGCCATTGTTCCCTATTACAACAAACCTTCTCAAGAAGGGATGTATCAGCACTTTAAAGCTATTGCGGATGCTTCAAACCTGCCTATCATTATCTATAATATACCTGGACGGGTAGTTGTTGAGATGACACCTGAGACTATGCTAAGGTTGGCAGAACATCCAAATATTATCGGCGTTAAAGAATGTACCAGTCTGGCGAATATGGCCTATCTGATTGAGCATCGTCCAGAGGAGTTTCTAATTTATACTGGTGAGGATGGCGATGCCTTTCATGCTATGAATCTGGGAGCTGATGGAGTTATTTCAGTTGCTTCTCACACAAATGGTGATGAAATGTTTGAAATGCTGGATGCTATTGAGCACAATGACATCAAAAAAGCAGCAGCTATCCAACGGAAATTCATCCCTAAAGTCAATGCTCTTTTCTCTTACCCAAGCCCTGCCCCTGTCAAGGCAGTCCTTAATTACTTAGGATTTGCAGCTGGTCCAACCCGCTTACCGCTTGTGCCTGCGCCTGAAGAAGATGCCAAACGTATTATCAAGGTCGTGGTTGATGGCGACTACCAAGCAACCAAAGAGACGGTTAAAGGTGTCCTGAGACCGGATTATTGATTTATAGAAGCAGTTTTAGGATTGACATAATAAAAATAATAAAGAAAGAATTGAAATTTGTGACAGAAAAACATAGTGAACGAATTGAGGAGTATAAGAATAAGCATAGACTGGAAAAACTTGAGGGGAAAAAAGTTTATGATAAGCCAGTTATCCGAACTGGTGATAAGGCAGGTTGCTATGGTTCAGGATTGATTTTACTTGGATCTGTTTTAGGAATTATTTATTTACTTCTTATACTGATAACGGATTGGGATTTGAAACTTTTCTCTTTCATCTGGGAAACACTTGCTGCGTTAGGGATAGTTTTCAGTCTTTTTGGAGCTTTTAAAATTGGTCAGTTGGAGCTGCACAGTTTGTCAATGGTGGCTGACAAAGAGAAAAATTTTGAAATTGATAAAGCTTTCAATCTTTATAACATCATTCACAAACCAACAAAGAAAATTCTACTTCAATATGATAGTGAGGATGATAGTTTAATTTCTCTGAATGCTGGAGGAGAGTTATTAGTTGAGCTCTTAAAGAGAGTTGAAGAAGAAAAATTGTCCTTTAAGGCTATTAACAAAACATTGAGTTTAGAAGAATTGTCTGAAAATCACTGGAAAATGCACTATCGTTATAAAAGACAGGACATAACATTAGAGAAATCCGATACATAATGTTTTGCTTGCTATTTAGTCGTCTTGACTTAAACTTAAAAGTGAATTCAGTATCTGATAGTTTATGAAGAACATTGGAAAAAGGATTGTCCAGGGCAGTCCTTTTATCTGGTATTTTAAGACTAAATAAAAAAGAGAGCTTTCTTTGAAAAATATTGGAAAAAATTATATAATATCAAGGTATGGTCTGGCTTTGAGATTTCCTTTTGAGCAGGCTTATAGATAATTGGATTGGCAGCAGTCTTGTTAGAGACATACATTAGATTAGAATATATAATAAAAAAGGAGTTTTTTATGCAAGTTATTAAACGGAGCGGTGAGGTTGTAGAATTTGACCCAGATAAAATTTATCAAGCAGTTTTAAAGGCAGCTCAGACAGTCTATGTGTTGACAGATGATTTGCGTCAGAATTTAGCGCAGGTTACAAAGAAAGTTGTTCTGGATTTGGAAGAAGCTAAGGTTGAACGTGCGACGATTAGCATGATTCAGTCCATGGTTGAAAGTCGCCTCTTGGGTGCAGGTTATATTACTATTGCTGAGCATTATATCTCCTATCGCCTGCAACGCGATTTAGAGCGCAATGGCTATGGAGATCATATCGCTGTGCATCTGCATTTTGAGCAAGTAAGATAAAGTTAGAAAGCCCGCTGGGGCTTTTTTTGCTCTTGAGGTGGAGAGTATCACTTTAGAATTCACCCGCTTAAATCCTAGAAATATGTTAAAATAGTTAAAGATATAAAATTTTAACAATGATATTCGTTGAAAGGATAAATTATGGCAACGATTCAATGGTTTCCGGGGCATATGTCCAAGGCACGGAGACAGGTACAGGAAAATATTAAGTTTGTTGATTTTGTGACGATACTGGTTGATGCCAGACTTCCTTTATCCAGTCAAAATCCTATGCTGACTAAGATTGTGGGTGACAAACCCAAGCTTTTGATTTTAAACAAGGCTGATTTGGCTGACCCTGTTCGTATTAAAGAATGGCAGAGCTATTTTGAAAGCCAAGGGATTCCGACCTTATCTATTAATTCCAAAGAGCAATCTGCTGTTAAAAAAGTAACGGATGCAGCTAAGAAACTTATGTCTGATAAACTGACGCGACAGAAAGAAAGAGGAATTCGCATCGAAACCCTGCGTACCATGATAGTCGGTATTCCCAATGCCGGCAAATCAACCCTCATGAATCGCTTGGCAGGTAAGAAAATCGCTGTTGTAGGGAATAAGCCGGGTGTGACAAAAGGTCAGCAATGGCTCAAGTCAAATAAAGATTTGGAAATCTTAGATACACCAGGAATACTCTGGCCTAAGTTTGAAGATGAGACGGTTGCTCTCAAGCTTGCCCTGACTGGTGCTATCAAGGATAATCTGCTGCCTATGGATGAGGTGACGATTTTTGGCCTCAATTACTTTAAGGAACATTATCCTGAGGAGCTGATAGCACGCTTCAAGCAGCTGGATCTAAGCCAGGAAGCACCAGACATGATTATGGATATGACCCAAAAACTTGGCTTCCGCGACGACTATGACCGTTTTTACAGCCTTTTTGTCAAAGAAGTCCGCGATGGCAAGTTAGGTCGTTATTGCTTGGACACGGTTGGAGAACTAGATGGCAACGATTAAAGAAATCCAGCAACGTTTAGAGTTAGTGACTGATTTGGCTGATTCTTTTCTGGCAGAAGCAGCTAATGATTCGCGCAGTGGAGTTCAAAAGGCGATTGAAAAGCGTAAAAGAGCTATTCAAGCAGAGTTAGACGAGGAACTGCGTCTGGAGCAGATGTTACGGTATGAAAAAGAGCTTTATAAAGCCGGCTACCAAGCAATAGCTGGAATTGATGAAGTCGGCCGCGGCCCTCTAGCTGGACCAGTTGTCGCTGCAGCTGTCATCTTACCACCAGAATGTAAAATTAAGGGGCTCAACGATAGTAAAAAAATTCCCAAGAAAAAACATAATGAAATCTATCAAGCAGTTCTAGATAAAGCTTTGGCAGTGGGTGTTGGCCTGATGGACAATGAGATTATTGACCAAGTCAATATCTACGAAGCGACCAAACTCGCTATGAAAGATGCTTTATCTAGGTTGAAGATTGAGCCAGATTATCTGCTGATTGATGCCATGAAGCTAGATGTCGAGATTCCGCAAGAGTCCATCATCAAAGGCGATGCTAATTCGCTATCTATCGCAGCAGCCAGTATTGTGGCTAAGGTTACTCGAGATAAGCTGATGGCAGACTATGACAAGGAATTTCCTGGCTATGATTTTTCGCAAAATGCTGGTTATGGGACCAAAAGTCATTTGCAAGGCTTGGAACGAAACGGCGTAACTCCTATTCATCGCAAGACATTTGAACCCGTAAAATCAATGTGTGAATAAGCACGGAGAGGTGAGGCATGCTAATCAGTAAAATCTTAAACAATAATGTGGTCATTTCTGAAGAAAACCAAGAAGAAGTTATTCTAATGGGACGAGGACTGGCCTTTGGTCGAAAAGTTGGCCAGGAGATTCCAGATGAGCTGATTGAGAAAAAGTATGTCTTGTCAGAAAATAGACGCCAGCTTCTGATGGAGTTGCCAGCAGAGGTCATGGAAATGTCGGATAAGATTATTTCTTTCGCAAGGGAGAAACTGCAGAAGAAGCTCAAAGACACTGCTTTTCTGGCGATGGCAGATCATATCCACGGAGTCTTGCTGCGCTTGGAAGATGATATTTACCTCAAGAATTTCCTCATGTGGGATATTAAACGCTTTTTTCCTATCGAGTTTGAGGTTGGTCAGTATGCAAAACAGCTTTTGAGCGCTTATGTCAGCAAGGAACTTCCAGATGATGAAGCAGCATTTATGACGCTGACCTTGGTCAATGCAGAGTTGGAAAATGGCGATGGAACTGCGCGTGATTTGACTATGATGATGGAGGAAACCATGACCATTGTCAAGTACAGTTTGGAAATTTCTTTAGATGAAGAAGATATCTACCTAGAGCGCTTCATGACCCATCTGAAATTTTTCTGTGAGCGAGTCCTGACTGATAATGGCCACCGTGACTTGGAGGACAATGAAATGTTTGACTTACTTAAATGTAAGTATCCCTTGGCTTATGAGACAACTAGGAAGATTGCTGAATTTTTAAAGCAAACCAGAAATTACCAAACATCAGAGGATGAACAACTTTACCTGACCATCCATTTGTCACGCATGAAAAGGAGGATGACATGCAAAGCGAATACGAAAAAATGATTGCTGGAGAGATTTACCGACCACAAGACGAAGATTTAAGAAAAATTAGAGCCCGATCCAAAGAATTTCAATATCGTTTTAACCAAGAGCAAGACAGCGACAAGAGAAGTGCTATTATCAAAGAATGGTTTGGCAGCACAGGGGAGAATCTTGCTATGAAGCCAGATTTGGTTTGCGACTACGGAATTAACATTCATTTAGGAGAAAATTTTTGTTCTAACTGGAACCTAACTATGCTGGACGTTTGCCCGATTCGCATCGGAGACAATGCTATGCTTGGTCCAAATTGCCAGTTTCTGACACCTCTTCATCCACTTGATCCAGTGGAAAGAAATTCCGGTATTGAGTACGGAGCACCAATCACTATTGGTGATAACTTCTGGGCTGGCGGAGGTGTGACGATTTTGCCAGGCGTGACGCTAGGAGATAATGTGGTAGTTGGAGCAGGAGCGGTTGTGACCAAGTCTTTTGGTGACAATGTAGTCTTGGCTGGCAATCCTGCTAAGATTATTAAGGAAATCCCTGTTCATAAAGAATAAAAGATGTGTTGGGCAAGGGGACCAACTTTTGACAACAACAAATTAAATAAAATCGTAAAGAAGGAACTGTGTTACAGTTCTTTTTTTGAACTTTTTTACGAATAAGAAAGTGAGGTGAAAAAATGAATAATTTTGAGATTTATAAAATGAAAAAAGCTGGTTTGACTAATCATCAGGTTTTAAATGTTTTGAGATACGCCGAGAGTAAAGATGGCAAGCTTTCTCTGCGAGATAAGGCTGTCGTATCTGAGTGCCGCAATCCTGCACTCTTTATAGAGAAATACAAGAGGCTTGATTTACCAGCTTTGAAGGAAGAATTTGAACTTTTTCCGTCCTTTTCTATCTTGGATGATATTTATCCTTGGGATTTATGTGAAATTTACGATGCCCCGACTTTGTTATTTTATCAGGGAAATCTAAATCTACTAGAATTGCCTAAGGCCGCAGTCGTTGGCAGTCGAGACAGCAGTAAGCAAGGAAATGCCTCTGTACAAAAGATTATCAAAGAGCTAAACAATGAATTGGTTATCGTCAGTGGCCTAGCTCGTGGAATAGATACGGCGGCTCATATGGCTGCCCTGCAAAACGGAGGTCAGACCATTGCTGTCATCGGAACGGGATTAGATGTCTTTTATCCCAAGGCAAATAAAAAACTACAAGCTTACATTGGCAAAAATCATTTATTGCTGACAGAGTATGGTCCGGGTGAACAGCCCTTGAAATTTCATTTTCCAGAGCGGAATCGTATCATCGCTGGTCTCTGTCGAGGCGTCATCGTGGCGGAAGCCAAGATGCGCTCAGGCAGTCTGATTACCTGTGAGCGAGCCATGGAAGAAGGGCGGGATGTCTTTGCTATTCCAGGGTCAATTTTAGATGGAAAATCTGACGGTTGCCATCATTTGATCCAAGAGGGCGCAAAGTGCATCACATCAGGCTCTGACGTCCTTTCAGAGTTTGATTTTTAAAACAAGTTTTCCTATAAGAAAAGTTAGCAGTTGACATCTATCAAAAAATAGTTTAAACTCTATGAGATTTATTTCTTATAGAAGGTGTCTAAATTGGTAACAAAAACAAAGAAAAAGTCTACGACCAAGAAAAATCTTGTCATCGTAGAGTCGCCTGCTAAGGCAAAAACAATAGAAAAATATCTGGGACGAAACTACAAGGTTCTGGCCAGTGTCGGGCATATTCGTGACCTGAAAAAGTCTACTATGTCCATTGATTTTGAGAACAACTATGAGCCGCAATATATCAATATTCGTGGTAAAGGTCCGTTAATTAATGACTTGAAAAAAGAAGCGAAGAAAGCTAAGCAAGTCTTTCTAGCAAGTGACCCGGACCGCGAAGGAGAAGCTATTTCTTGGCATCTGGCTCACATTCTGAATCTGGATGAGAAAGAGAAAAACCGTGTCGTCTTTAATGAAATCACCAAAGATGCAGTTAAGAATGCTTTTAAAGAGCCGCGCCAGATTGATATGGATCTGGTCGATGCCCAGCAGGCTCGTCGAGTTTTGGACCGCTTGGTTGGTTATTCCATTTCTCCTATTCTCTGGAAGAAAGTCAAGAAAGGTCTGTCAGCTGGTCGGGTTCAGTCTGTTGCACTCAAGCTGATTATCGACCGGGAAAATGAAATCAATGCCTTCAAACCAGAAGAATACTGGACAATTGACGGAACCTTCAAGAAAGGAACTCGTCAGTTCCAGGCCAGCTTCTATGGTATGAATGGCAAAAAGATGAAGCTGTCTAACAACGACGAGGTCAAAAACGTCCTTTCTCACCTCAAGGGTGATGACTTTATAGTCGACAGCGTCGAAAAGAAAGAGCGTCGACGCAATGCTCCGCTGCCCTACACGACTTCCTCTATGCAGCAGGATGCCGCTAATAAGATTAATTTCCGGACTCGTAAGACCATGATGGTGGCTCAGCAGCTCTATGAAGGGATTAACATCGGTTCTGGCGTACAAGGTCTGATTACGTATATGCGTACCGACTCGACTCGTATCAGTCCAGTAGCGCAAAATGAAGCAGCAAGCTTTATCACGGATAAATTTGGCGCCAAATATTCCAAACATGGCAGCAAGGCTAAGAACGCCTCTGGCGCTCAAGATGCCCACGAGGCCATTCGCCCTTCCAGCGTTTTCAATACTCCAGAAAGCATCGCAAAGTATTTGGACAAGGATCAGCTTAAGCTCTATACTCTAATCTGGAACCGTTTTGTAGCCAGCCAAATGACAGCAGCAGTCTTTGATACTATGAATGTTAAGTTGGGGCAAAATGGTGTCCAATTTGCCGCCAATGGCAGTCAGGTCAAGTTCGATGGCTATCTGGCTATTTACAACGACTCTGACAAGAATAAAATGCTGCCGGACATGGAAAAGGGCGATACCGTCAAACGTGTCAATACCAATCCAGAACAGCACTTTACCCAGCCGCCTGCACGTTATTCTGAAGCGACTCTCATCAAGACTTTAGAAGAAAATGGTGTTGGTCGACCATCTACCTATGCACCGACTATTGAGACCATTCAGAAACGATATTACGTTAAGCTGGTTTCTAAGCGCTTTGAGCCGACGGAACTAGGCGAGATTGTCAATTCATTGATTGTCGAATTCTTCCCAGGCATCGTAAATGTGAAATTTACAGCCGAAATGGAAGCAAAACTGGATGATGTAGAAGTTGGAAAAGAACAGTGGCAGAAAGTCATTGACGAGTTTTATCGACCTTTTGAAAAGGAAGTCGCTAAAGCCGAGACTGAAATGGAGAAAATCCAAATCAAGGATGAGCCAGCTGGTTTTGATTGTGAGGTCTGTGGCAGTCCCATGGTCATCAAGTTGGGGAGATTTGGCAAGTTCTACGCCTGCAGCAATTTCCCAGATTGTCGTCACACTCAGGCTATTGTCAAGGAAATCGGCGTGATCTGCCCGCAGTGTCAGAAAGGTCAAGTTATCGAGCGTAAGACTAAGCGAAATCGCATTTTCTATGGCTGTGATCGTTATCCAGACTGTGATTTCACATCTTGGGACAAGCCAGTTGGTCGGAACTGTCCAAAATGTGACCATTATCTGATCGAAAAGAAAGTTCGCGGCGGTGGCAAGCAAGTGGTCTGCAGCAATGGCGATTACGAAGAAGAAAAAGTGAAATAGTTTTTACATAATTTATATTATGCA
>ERZ773057.1014-NODE-1014-length-11268-cov-2.856238_pt1 | contig 11268 bp, 8 predicted proteins | sample MGYA00580629_ERZ773057 | MGnify/ENA primary metagenome ERZ773057 (study PRJEB29015, sample SAMEA2738143) | human oral metagenome | biome: human oral; feature: human-associated habitat; material: saliva | place: China | collected 2163 ...
TTTAGGTCAATATTATTTTAAAAGCAATTTTCAAATTGAAGAGCATATCAAAATATGTAAATCAGAAAAAAATAAAAAAAAAATTAATAAAATATTTGGCATTTATTTTTTAGTGCTAAAAGGAATTTTGAAGGAGGAAAAAGTGGAAAAAAGAGCAACTGTAATAACATACGGATGTCAAATGAATGTAAATGAAAGTGCAAAAATGACTCAGATGTTAAAAAAAATGGGTTATGAAATGACTGAGGATATTGAAGATTCAGATTTGGTATTTCTTAATACTTGTACGGTAAGAGAAGGTGCTGCAACAAAAGTTTATGGGAAATTGGGGGATTTGAAAAGAATTAAAGAAGAAAAATCTGGAAATATGATAATCGGTGTTACAGGATGTCTTGCACAAGAAGTGAGAGATGAATTTATAAAGAGAACCCCTTATGTCGATTTGGTTTTGGGAAATCAGAATATTGGAAGAATTCCTGATATTATTGAAAGAATTGAAAAAGGTGAAGAAACTCATATAGTTATGGTTGACGATGAAGACGAACTTCCTACCAGAGTTGACGCTGATTTTGGAGATGACATAGTTGCATCAATTTCAATAACCTATGGATGTAATAATTACTGTACTTTTTGTATAGTTCCATATGTGCGTGGAATGGAGCGTTCTGTACCAATTAATGAAGTTGTAAGAGATGTTGAGCAATATACAAAAAAAGGTTATAAAGAAATATTGTTTTTGGGACAAAATGTAAATTCTTATGGAAGTGATTTGGCTGATAAAAGTGATAATTTTGCTGAGTTGCTAAAAAGAAGTGCCGCAGTTGAAGGAGATTTCTGGATAAAATATGTATCGCCGCATCCAAAAGACTTTAGTGACGATGTGATTGATGCAATAGCAAAAAATTCTAAAATAGCTAGAATGTTACACCTGCCGCTGCAATCTGGTTCAACAAAGATTTTAGATGCGATGAATCGTGGTTACACAAAAGAAGAATATATAAAACTTGCAAAAAAAATTAAAGAAAAAATACCTGATATTGGTTTGACAACAGATATTATCGTTGGATTTCCCGGAGAAACTGATGAAGATTTTCAAGATACAATGGATGTTGTAAATGAAGTTGGATTTGAAAATGCATATATGTTTATGTATTCTAAAAGAACTGGAACTCCGGCGGCTACAATGGAAAATCAAGTCGATGAAAAAGTTAAAAATGAAAGATTGCAAAAACTTATTAGACTTCAAAATATGAAAGCTAGAGAAGAAAGTCAAAAATATTTGGGACAAACGATAAAAGTTTTGGTTGAAGGACCTAGTCGAAAAAATCCTAAAATGCTAACTGGAAGAACTTCAACTCACAAAGTTGTTTTATTTAAAAATAATGGGAAAAATTTAAAAGGTAAATTTGTAAATGTTAAAATTAATGACGCAAAAACTTGGACATTATACGGAGAGTTGGTGGAAGAATAATGGAAGAAAAAAAGAAAAGAGGAAGACCGAAAAAAATAGTTGAACAGAAACTTGGTGAAACAGAAATGGCTTTAAAAGAAGAAAATTTAATTAAAAAAAATGAATCTGAAAAAATAGAAAAAGTTGATGAAACAGAAAAAAATCAACAAGAATTTAAAAATTCGGAAAAATTTTTACAAGATAAGAATTTTCAAGAAAAACATCAAGAAGAAGAGATGATAAAAGATATTCTTTCAAAAAATGTTACCACTTTGAAAAAAATGGCAAAAGAATATAAAATTGAAGGATTTTCCGGGATGGCAAAATCTGATTTGATAAATGCTATTCTTATAAAAAAAGGCGAAGAAGAAGGAAAAACTTACGGTTTTGGAAAACTTGACATTATGAATGGTTCAACTTACGGATTTTTACGAAATACTTCTGTTGGACCAGATGTCTATGTTTCAATTTCCCAAATTAAAAGATTTTATTTGAGAAATGAAGATATTGTGTTTGGAGAGCTTAGAATACCGATTGGAACTGAAAAAAATTACGGAATTTTAAAAGTGCTTCTGGTAAACGGAGATTTGCCGGAAAAATCACTAGAAAGACCATTTTTTGACGATTTGATCCCATCTTATCCTGATGAAAAATTAAATCTTGGCTCAGGTGAAGTTTCTTCAAGAATAATCGATTTAATTTCTCCGATTGGAAAAGGACAGAGAGGACTTATCGTAGCTCCCCCAAAAGCTGGGAAAACTGTACTTTTATCGACACTTGCGAATGATATCATAAAATATAATCCTGAAATTGATGTTTGGATTTTGTTAATTGACGAACGACCTGAAGAAGTTACGGATATAAAAGAAAATGTGAAAGAAGCTGAAGTTTATTCAGCGACATTTGACGAAGATCCGAGAATCCACACGCAAGTTACTGAAAATGTGCTAGAAATGGCAAAAAGAGAAGTTGAGCGGGGAAAAGACATCTTAATTTTAATGGATAGCTTGACACGGCTTGCAAGATCTTACAACATCACAATTCCATCAAGTGGAAAATTAATTTCAGGTGGAATTGACCCCAATGCACTTTATTATCCAAAAAGATTTTTAGGAGCTGCAAGAAATATTAAAAATGGCGGAAGTCTTACAATTATCGCAACTGCACTTATTGAAACTGGAAGCAGAATGGACGAAGTTATTTTTGAGGAATTTAAAGGTACTGGAAATATGGAAATTATTTTAAGTCGAACTCTTGAGCAACTTAGAATTTTTCCGGCAATAGATGTGCTAAAAAGTGGAACAAGAAGAGAAGAACTATTAATCCCTAAAAAAAATTTGGAAAAAATTTGGGCTCTTAGAAGAGAGCTTAGTGGGATGTCAGAAGTTGAAGGGATGAAAAAATTAATTGAACTTACAAAACTATATAAAAATAACGATGAATTACTTGAAAATTTAATATTAAAAAAATAAATTTTTATGCTGCGCTAAAGATTTTTAGTGCAGTTTTTTTATAAAAAAAATTAATCCTTGAATTACAAGAATTAATTTTTAACAAATATTTTTTCTAATTTCCTTAGTTTTGTAACAGACCATCATTACTAGGATTTGCTTGAAATATGTTACTGTCAGTTCCTTCTGTTTCAGTAGTAGTTTCATCATTTGTATTTGTATCAACTGTTGTTTCATCACTACCAGTTCCAAATGCTTCTTCTTCACCTAATATTTTATCTCTAGGAATTTGATAGTTTGTAATTTTTTTAATTGTTATAACTTTATCTTTTTTAGATATTGTTCCGGAAACATTTAATCCAATTAAATCAGCTTCAGTTACTCCATATTTTTCTGCTGCGAAATTGTATATTCCATCAAGTAAGCCACTTTCATCTTTTATAGTGTAAGAAATAACTTTATTTGGAAATAAAGTTGAAAATTTAGGAAAGGAAATAAAACAGTATGTACAATAGAAAAAAAGATATAGATGAAATATTTTCAGATTTAAAGAAAGAATCGTATAAATTGTTTAATTTAAGTTCAAATATAGATAGTATAAATAAGAAAATTATTGATAAAATTTCTTTAGATTTGACAATTAAAAGTAAAATGTTAATTACAGACTTATATTCGGAAATGTCAAAAAAAACATTATTATCAAAGGAATTTGAAGATATTGAAAGAAAGAGTAAATTTTATGAAACAGATATAAAAAAAGAGATATTAGAAAAATATAAATTTCAAGTGACTAATAAAATTGACTATAAAGAAGCAAATAAATTATACACTTCACTTGGAATGGCGGCAGGAACGATGGCAATAGGTGGAATTTTGAAATATGTGTTACAAAATAATATAAATATTCCTTTTATTGTTATAATTTGTGGAGCAGTTATGGCTTTTGGAGCATCTTATTTTCTAAAACCATCGGTAAATAAAAAGAATTTAGAAAAAGCAGTAGATGAATCTTTAGATAAAACTAAAAAAGAATTTATTGCCTGGTTTGATGAAATTGAAAAATATTACAATAAAAGAGTAAAAGATATTATTAATTATTTTGAGGAGAAGTAAAATGGAGAATGAATTAGAAAAATACGAAGAAGAATTTAGAAGAGATACAGAAATTATTGGAATACAAGGCAATGAACTTTTAAAAACTTTATATCCACACTATTTTATTGGAGAAAATCAGCTTGAATCATATATTGAAAAAGATTCTTCATCAATTTTGAATAAATTTAAATATTTTAGGATAAAAAGCTGTTCTGTTGAAAAAATCGGAGATGAATTTGACTATTTGTATCAAAAAATGCAAAAATTATTTTCTGCTATTCATCCGTTAGGATTAACTGTAACATACGGAGTAGTAACAATAGACAGAATGGCTAATATTGTTTTTGGTATTAACAGTACTGAAAATATAGAATTAATAAAAAAAGTTATTTCAGGATTATTGTTAGGAATAGAATTAGAAGAAATTGAACCTAAATTTGAAAAATGTATTAATAGATATAATGGGATATTTTCAGCTATTCCTTCTTGTAAAATTGAAAATGAAAAACAGAAGTTTGATATTTCTCCTCTGATGAGAGGATTGAATGGTGAAAATTATACATTATTATTTATTGCAACTCCTGTATCAGAAAATGTAGTTTCAAAAAAAATGGAAGATTTAATTCAAATTAAGGATAACTGTTTTGCAGTAAGTAAAAGAAATATTGCTAGACAACAGGGGAAAACTAAGACTGATACTAGAACTGAAGGAGAAAGTGAAAATACATCTCATACAGTAGGAGCTTATGCTGGATTTTTTTGGGTATTTGGAGGAGGAGTTTCTTATTCACGCAATTGGTCTAAAGGAAAAAATTGGAGTGATAGTGTTTCAAATGCTATTTCAAATAATGAAACAATTTCAGGAGATGTACAAAATAGTTTTGCTTTAGAGTTAATGGAATATGCAGAAGAAGGAATTGAAAGATTCAAATTAGGAAAAACTTGTGGAATGTGGAAAACTGTGATTACTTATTCTTCAGATTCAAAATTAGCAAGAAATCTTATACAATCATCATTAAGCGGAGAAATTGCAAAACCAAATTCCAAATTATTACCTGCTAAATCATTTAGTTCTGATAATATTTCTGAAACTTTACTTATTCCAAAAGGAATGACAGATAAAGAAATGGAAAATCCACTGGCAACTTATTTAAGTTCTGCAGAATTAAGTTTGATATGTACGTTACCAACTGATAGTACGCCTAATTTTGAATTAATAAATCAAAGGCAGTATTCATTGAGATTACCTGATTCAAATGGAGAAACAATTGAAATTGGAAAAGTTTCAGACAATGGGAATATTATAGAAAATATGTGTTTTCAAATGACAGAAGATGATTTAAATAAGCATACTTTTGTCTGTGGGATTACAGGAAGCGGAAAAACAACAACCGTTAAAAATATTTTATCAAGCTGTGAAAAACCATTTATGGTAATAGAACCAGCTAAAAAAGAATATAGAAATATTGAACTTAAAAATAATACAAATGTTGAAGTTTATACTCTTGGAAAACCTGAAATAAATTGCTTACAGATGAATCCATTTTATATACTTCCAGGAATAAGTCCTCAGATGCATATTGATTTTTTAAAGGATTTATTTAATGCTTCTTTTTCATTTTATGGTCCAATGCCCTATATTCTTGAAAAATGTCTTCAAAACATATATATTAAAAAAGGCTGGAATTTAGTATTGGGGTATCATCCTTATTTAATAAACGAAAAAAGTTTCAATAATCTATTTGATATTGATAAAATGAATAAAAAATATAATCTTTCGTCACACAAATTTCTTTTCCCAACTATGTATGATTTGAAATGTGAGGTTGAAAGATACATAGAAAAAGAATTACAATATGAAGGAGAAGTTTCAGGAAATATAAAATCAGCTATAAAAACAAGATTGGAAAGTCTGTGTAATGGTGCAAAAGGATTCATGTTTAATACAAATGAATTTGCTAACATAGAAAAACTTTTAAACAAAAATACTATTTTTGAATTGGAAGGACTTGCAGATGATTCAGATAAAGCTTTTTGTGTAGGGTTACTTATAATATTTATTAATGAATATCGGCAAGTAAAAAAAGAAGAAGAAGGAAGCAAGGAATTAGAATTACAGCATTTATTAGTAATTGAAGAAGCACATAGATTACTTAAAAATATTGGTACAGAAAGAATATCAGAAAATATGGGAAATCCTAAAGGAAAAGCAGTAGAGCATTTTACAAATATGATAGCAGAAATGCGTTCATACGGACAAGGAGTTATTATTGCTGAGCAGATACCTACTAAACTTGCTCCAGATGTAATAAAAAATTCATCAAATAAGATTATTCATAGGATAGTTTCTTATGATGATCAGGAAATAATAGCAAATACGATTGGACTTTCAAGAGAGGATGCACTTTACTTGGGAATGTTAAAGACTGGATTTGCAGTCTGCCATAAAGAAGGAATGGCAAATCCAATAAATGTGAAAGTAAATTATGTTCATGATAAGTTTATTTCAGATTCAAAACTATATGGTAAAGAACCTGAAGAAAGAAAGAAGCGTATAAATTTAAGTATTATAGATTCAGGTTTGCAAGATATAATAGATGAAAAATCAATCAAATTATTAAGAACCTTAATGATGTGTGATACAGATATAGTAATAAAATCTATAAGAAAAATTAAGGAAGAAATCGAAAACAGCTTAATTTCTAAAAATATAAAATTAATTTTCCCAACTTTAGAAGAATTAAATAAAATTTTATCACAAAAAATAGTAGAATCTGTAGTAAAATTTCTAGGAAATGGAATATTCAGCCTAAATAAAATAGTATCAGAAGAATTGTTTAATAAAATAATGGAGAGTATTAAGTATCCTGAAGAAGAAAATATAGATGAATTAAAAAAAATAATGGAGAAAGAATACGAAAGACGATTAAAAGAAAAGGTCAAAGAAATTTTAATTCAAGAAATAATGTATAAAATAACATTAGAAAATATAGCTGAGATTGATATTATAAGCAGTATAAAGAATTTCTTTGTTATAATAACGGATAAAGATATTGATGAAATAATTGAAAAATTGAAAGGGGAAATAAAAAATGGAGAAATTTATTAAACCTATTGTTGAAAATTCAGTTAAACCTAATGAAATAGGTAAGTTAGAAGAATTTGGAAGTTCTGAATTGAAAAATGGTAAAATTATAGAACAAGATTTAGATTTAGTAAAATCGGGTTCACTAGAATCTTTGAATTCATTGAATCAAGAAAAGAATCTTGATTTGAATAAATTAAGTTTTCCTACCATATCTGAAAGTGACAAAACTAGGATAAGGGAGGAAACAAGATGGTCGAAAGAAATTATTGACTGTATAAAAAATATGAAACAGTATGAAATTTATAAAACTGCTGATTTAGAAGAAAAAGAAATTAATGGAAGAAAATGTTTAGTAAAGAAAAATTTAGATTTAGATTATATAGATGAAAAAACAGGATTAAGTAATAAAGAACGTATGGAAAGAGGAATGGCTCCAATAGATGAAAAAACAGGTGAAAAAATAGAACTTCATCATATGGATCAGAAATTTGATTCACCATTTGCTGAATTAACTGAAAATAGTGAACATGGCGGTAAAAATCATAAAATTTTACATGATAATAGTATAGAAAGTTGGAGACGTGATCCTGAATTAAAAAGAGAGTATAATAACATACAAAGACCTAAACATTGGAGAAGCAGATTAGCGATGTTAGAAAGATAATTAAAAAATAAATTGTTAAAAATATAATAAAAATTTAGGAGGAAAAATGGATAAATTAGTTGAATTTTTAAAAAATAATGATACATTACAATGTAAGAAAGATAATTTAATTTTAGAAGAAAATATTGAAAAATACGAAAAAAAATTAGATTTTAATTTTGGTAAGGAATTAAAAAAATATATTTTAGAATATGGTTTTTTAACTTTTAAATTTGTAGAATTTTATGGAATAAATAAAAAACAGGAATTTGATTCAGATATGGTAAAAGATACTCTAAAATTAAATGAACAATTTCCAGAAACAAAATCATTAATTGCATTTGAAAATAAGGGTGATGGAGATTATATTTTTTTAGATTCAGATGATAATGTATATGAATTTGATACAAATTTAGATAATGGAGTAGTGGCATTGAAAAAGAAATTATTTGAATATATTTTGGAGAGATTTGAAGAAATTAGTTATGAATATTAATGATATGATAAAAAAAGACATAAAAGAAATAAAAAAATATTAAGTTATTGTATTGAATATATTTATAATTAAAAGAAAGGCAAGAAATAAAATGAACTTTTTTAAAAATTTACGAGAATTATTTGAAAAAAATGGTAATTTAAAAGAAGAAAGTTATAAACAAAAAATATTTAGAGATTTTTTATTATATTTAGGATATGAAGATAATGAAATAATATTTGAACAAAAAATAGATAGTTGTATAGAAGGTCAAAAAAATAACTTATTATCAAATGTAAGAAAAGCTGATATAGTTTGTAGTGATATTTTATTTGAAATAAAATCTTCTAATATTTCTATAAATGATGGAAAAACTTTATCACAGGCAATTGAATATAATGTATTTTTAAATAAAAAAATAATATGTTTATCAAATTTTAAAACAATATTAGTTTATAATAGAAATAATGAATTATTATTTTCAGGAGATTTAATAGATGATAGTATAGAAGATTTGGAATTTAACTTAGTTGCTTTATTAGGGAAATTCAGTCTGTATAGAGGAGAAATACTAAGAAATTTAGAAGATAGATATAATACATTTAAGAATTGGATTAGTTTTTATAGAAATAAAGAAAAATTAATTCAAAATATAATGGATATTACAAGAAAAAACAATTATAATATACTTCCATTATTGAAAAAAGGAGAAAATAATAATATTTATCTGAAATTTGATTCAAATGACATCAAAATAGACGTTTGGACTGAAATTTTAAAAACTGAATTACTAAATAGTGGTTATGAAATAATAGATTTTCAATTAGGTTTGTTGAGATATAATATTTCAGAATTAAATGAAAATTTTCCATATAAATATTTTACAGGAAATAGTAATTATGTTTTAAAAGATTCATGGTTAAAAAATCCTTATAATAATGAAAAAATTAAATTCATAAAAAATGTAGAGAGTGTTTTCGAAGAAATGAATAGCACTTTTAATAATATAAATAGAATAATAGATGAAACAATAAAAATAGCAACTCAAATCTTAGATTATTGTTATTTAAATCATAATTATTTAATATAAAAAAAATATAAAAAAATAATTTTAAAAAAGATTTCTATGGGGTTATTATTTAGTTGATTGTACTTAAGTGATGGTACTTGATTTATCACTAAAAATTTTAATTAACAAAAATTTAAAAAAAGGAAGTAATCAAAATGGCAAAAATAATTCCAACAAGCCTAAAAGAATCCAATTTTCACAACAGTTATGGAGAGTATCAAATATACAAGGCACTCTTAAAATTGCCTGATGATTATATTATTTTTTATTCTTTGCATTGGAGTAAAAAAGAAAAATATAGAGTTTCTTGGGGAGAAAGTGATTTTACCATTTTTCATCCTAAAAGAGGAATTCTAGTTATAGAAGCAAAATCAGGAGAAATTTATTGCAAGGATGGAGAATGGAGTCAAGTTAATAGCAGGACTAAAGAGCGAAAAAATATGAAAGATCCAATGGTACAAGCAGAGAGAAGTAAATACACATTTATTGACTTATTAGAAAAAAATATTAATTCGGGAAGGGAATATCGTGTGGAATGTGCAGTATGGTTTACAATGGCTGAAAGTTATAACCAATTAGGTACGTTACCACCAAACTACAGTGAAGGCAATCTGCTTATAAAAAAAGATTTAAATAATATTGAAAAGGCAATCAGAAGAGTTTTTGACTACTATAATTTTAAGGAAAACAGTCTTTATGATAAAAATGATGAGGTTAGTGTGATTAGAACTCTCTCTCCTGAATTTAATGTAATTATGAGTATTTCAAATATAATGGAAGAGGCTGAATATTATTTTAATCGAATGACAAGAGAACAAGTTAGGCTTATTGAATATCTAGATGAACAGCGTGTTGCAGCAATACAAGGTGGTGCTGGAACTGGAAAAACTATGCTGGCAATTGAAAAGGCCCGTAGACTTTTACAGAATCCAGAAACACGGAATGATAAAGTATTATTTTTATGTTTTAATGAATTTTTATATAAATATTTATTAGAAAAATACAAGGAAGAATTGCCAAATACGTATTTTTTTAGTATGGATAAACTAGTAAAAAAACATTATAAGATAAAAGGGCAGTACTCAACATTACAAGAAAAATTAGATTTTTTAAATAACTATAGCGATTATGACTGGGATTACAGGCATATTATTATTGATGAAGGTCAGGATTTTGCACATGATGAAATTAGTGCCCTATATACAATTGCTGAAATAGAAGATAGCTGCTTTTATGTTTTTTATGACAAAAATCAACTTGTAAATAAGGAAGGTTCTATTTCGATACTTTCTACAGATAGAATTGAATGCAGGCTGGTATTGTCTATAAATTGCCGAAATACAAAAAGTATTGCTTCTTCCTCAAATAAAATATTAGGAATAAAAAATTATAAATTGCATGATAATGTACAAGGTACAAAACCAGTTTTTTATATTATTTCTAAAAGAGAACAAATTTTGAGTAAATTATATGATGAAATAAAAAAATATGTAAATGATGGGATACCAATTTCTAAAATAGTGATATTAACTGTAAAGACAGAAAATAAAAGTATTTTAGCAGGACACAGTAAAATTGGAAATTATATTTTAACGCATAATCTTGGAGAAAAAGGGATTTTGTTTACAACAGCCAGAAAATATAAAGGATTAGAAGCGGCAGTTGTGATTCTTATTGATATTGAAAAGGAAATTTTTAATGATAAAATTTATAGAAAAGTAATGCATGTTGGAGCCTCTAGAGCTAAATATTTTCTAAGTTATATAACATATTTAAGTAAAGAAGATAAATTAGATATTTGTGAAAATATGGCTGGAAAGAAGATAAATGAAAAAAATTGTAATGTATTTATAGAAGATACATTAGATGTAGAAGTTAAAGAAATAATAGATTAGTTTTAGTTTTTTTGAATATCCCTTTCAATTTAAAATACATAAACAAAAAATTGACAATTATGTTAAAATATACTAAAATATTGTTGTAAAATTTAGAAAATC
>ERZ773057.1023-NODE-1023-length-11207-cov-5.354376_pt1 | contig 11207 bp, 11 predicted proteins | sample MGYA00580629_ERZ773057 | MGnify/ENA primary metagenome ERZ773057 (study PRJEB29015, sample SAMEA2738143) | human oral metagenome | biome: human oral; feature: human-associated habitat; material: saliva | place: China | collected 2163 ...
TAATACAGAAAAAATCCCCGAATCCCATTACCGGGATTTAAGTGGGGATTCTTCTGGAAACATCCCCTCAGAGGATGAACCTCTTAAGGGGGGGATATTAATAACTTCACTATAGCAAACAATCTTCAAGATATCAACGATCAATAGCCTGTAAATTTCTTAGAAGACAGGTAATAGGGCGGGATACTCTCTATGAGGGCAACATAAGAAAAGCCCCTGTGTCGCCAGGGGAACTTATCGAACCTGGTTATAACACAGAGGCTTCTGATCGCAATATAGCACGAGAAGCCCAAAATATCAATGACGAGAATGATCACGCCACAATAAGAAAATCCCCCATGGAGCCAGCAGGGACGAACCCGTCAACTGAGTTACACCATCTAGGAGATTCTCGTGTGGATAGTGTAACAAATAATACAACAGGACTCAATACTCTTTATGAAGGTAACGTGCGAAGCCAAGAAAAAAGCCGCCCAGGCGACCTTAATGGCGCGCCCCGTAGACAAGCCGAACGGGGACTGGGCGACTTTTCTAATGAAAATATAGCACGAGAAGTTCAGAATGTCAATGATGAGAATGATCACACCACAACAAGAAAAGCCCCTGTGTCGCCAGGGGAACTTATCGAACCTGGTTATAACGGTGAAGTATCACTAAAATCTGCATATAAAAAACCGCTAGCCAATTCACTAGCGGACGTTGAGCGTAACGTGGTTTCGGGCGAATCCGCTCAGATAACTCCGAACGAAGACGCCCGTTTAGCACCAAACAATCGTTCGATTGAAGTTGCCGATAGGCAGCTCGCTGACAACTTTACAGGTGCTACGACTGATTATAGTGTAGCAAATAACAGTAGAAATGTCAATGAAGACGTTAAATACAAGCTCAATCCAGAGCATGAAGCCCAGGTGATAGCTTATAACGAGCATATAACACGTTTACGACAACGTGAAGAATACTTGCGTGGTCTAAAACGCTCCAGCCATGATTAACCTACGTAAAGCTCAAGAGCAGGCTATATACGCTAGAGATCATATCGGTGAGGTAGATAAATTAGGCAATGTGTTAGCTTATGATATTTCAGGCATAAGAAAATCGACTGGGCGCGGACTCGATGGTTCCGCTATTAGCGCAGATGCGCTTGACCAGTCGATTGACAACTCTAGTATACCAAACAATCCTCAAGATGTCAATACAGATAACCGTTATCAACACCCTCTTCAAGAAACTATTAACGAAATGGAAGCCAACCCTAAGCCTAAGATGACTAGGGAGCTAAGAGAGGCTATAGATGAGTTTATATATGAGAATATAGACCGCAACCAGTACAACAACAACGCTATCGTGTAGGAGCTATCTGTCGAGATGGCTGGCAATCACACGCTACTGGAAGAGGAGCTTGCTCACACCGCGGTGGAGTAAGTGAATGGCTGTATGAATAAGAGTACAAAGAATAAGGTCATCGATTTTCTTTCTGGCATATTAGTGATAGGAATATCAATACTTGTAGCGTATGCGGCGTATACATGTAGTAGCTATTACCTTGGCAATTCTAACAAGACAGAATCGAACCATACTCAACACAAAAGCATTAATTCTTCAGGTATTACCAGACCAAGTAGTAGGTATAATCCTATTGATGAAGATGAACCTGATGAAGATGATGTATATTACGAAAATTGTACTGAAGCCCGCGAAAACGGAGCTCAGTCAATCCGTGAGGGTGAACCTGGTTATCGTGAAGAATTAGACAGGGACGGTGACGGCGTAGCTTGTGAACCATGGCATGGTAGGTAGTTGACAAACTACCCCTGTTATGCTACAATGCAACCATGAAAAAAGCCGTAATCATCACTGCTATTCTGGCGCTTGTAGTGGGTGGTGGTGTGCTATGGAAAATTAGAGAAAACCGCTTAGCTGCTAAAGCAGCTTACCTAGAAGCTAAAGCAACTGAAGGGCAAGCATACAATAAAGGATTTACACCTTCTAAATATGACGTTGGTCCACCAGATGCGCAGGAAATTCTGGAACTGGTGAATCAGGAACGAGAAAGGGTTGGCGTTAAGCCATTAGTAATGGATACCCGCATGAACGCCAGCGCTCAAGAAAAGGCAGATGATATGATGAACCGTAATTATCGAGATCATATATCACCCGAAGGAGTACATGGCTATGAATTAGTGTTTAAGTATGTAGTCAATGAATGTAAATATGCAAGTGAAAATATTTCCTGGGGAACAGGCGGTAAAGCGGGGACATCCAAGGAAGTATTTAACGCGTGGATGAATTCAGAACCGCACCGCAAAGCCCTGCAAGACCCTAAATACACCAAAACTGGTGTAGGCGTAAACAAAGATATTGCCGTCCAACACTTCTGTGAGCTCAACCAGTAGTTAGTATATAGCACAAACCCCAAATCTCCTTATTAATAAGGAGATTTTTTCTTATGCAAGGAAATGAATCATATCGTCAGTACCTTCAATATCACGCAAACAATCACCCATCAGCAACCAAACGAGCAGAAGCTCAAGCCCTACTAAATGTCACTGGAGATGACGGTGGACTTAACGGTTACTTCCTAATGGGTAACGGCACTAACAATAGGGGTCAAACTGTCGGAGAACAAAAGTCTAATGGCTACACTGCATCATCCCTCAACCGTTCAGTAAATCCGTGGTGGATGAATTCATATGCTAGTTGGCAAAATAGATACAACAAAAAAACAGGCCTACCGCCTGAATCTTTTGCAGAAACATTTTAGCTAATGCCTTATTTTAACCTGTAGTGTTATATTGAAGTACCGAAACGGTACAGTAGAAGTATATACAACCAGAGCAATATTGTAAACCCCAAAAGTAAGAGATATACTGAAAATAATTAAACAAGGACATCACAATGAAACAATCATATTCTATAGGTCTAGACATCGGCACAGGTAGCGTAGGATGGGCAGTCATCAACGAAGATTTCAGTCTGCGCAGACATAAACATCAGAACATGTGGGGGGCAAATTTATTTAATGAAGCCCAAAAGGCTGAACTAAGGCGCTCATTCCGCTCATCACGCAGAAGGCTCGCCAGAAGAAAGCGACGTATTTCATTATTGCAACAAATTTTCAATAATGAAATCTGCAACGTCGATCCTAATTTCTATCTACGTCTGACAGAATCCATGCTCTATATAGATGACAAAAGCTCGTCCTTAGATCTTGACGCCAACATATTATTCTCAGATCACACATTTACAGATAAGACGTATAGGGAAAAATATCCGACAATTTACCACTTACGCAGCGAACTATTTCACAACCCAGAAAAACAAGATATTCGCTTAATTTATTTGGCATTACATCACATTATTAAATATCGCGGCAATTTCTTGATCGAAGGAGGAGTAGACGGCGTAATTTCGTCATTCGATAGCCAAAACTTGCAAAAATTCATGGAGTTTATTGGGGCTGGAGATAAAGAAGCTAAGCAGATTAAGTCCATCTTGCTGAATCAATCTCAAACGCGAAGTGCTCGAAAATCAAATATAATTCAGCTACTACAACCTTCTGCTGACAATAAAAGCATTATAAGCGAAGCTGTCGGTGCAGCAATTGGATTAAAATGGAATGCAGAGAAATTATTTGACGACAAATCCCTTGAAATAAAAGGAGAGTTCTCTGATAAGAATTACGAAGATCAGCGAGACGACATAGCCGCAGCAATTGGCGACGATCGATATGAGTTGGTAGAAACCTTAGAATCGGTCTATCAATGGACAATTTTCAGTCAGTTTATCAGGAAAGATAGCTGCCTGTCTGATATTATGGTCGAAAAGTATAACGCTTACCGCCAGGATTTATCAGACCTCAAAGGGCTATTCCGAGATTTTCTTCCTGAAAAAGAATATAAATCATTTTTTCACGGAGATGCTTCAAAATTTGATTTATACAACAGGCACAAGATTAACGCAGATGATTTATATAAATCAATTAAAAAACACTTAGGCGAATCGGCTAAAGATGATGCGCAATATCAAAGATTTGAGAAACGGGCAGAATTGGGTGAATTTCTATCCAGACAGCGAATACGCGACAATGGTGCCATACCGCACCAAATTCATCAGTACGAGCTTGAGAAAATTATAGATAATCAAGCAACCCATTATCCGTTCTTGGCACAAAATCGCGATAAGATTATTAGCATTTTCACATTTAAATTGCCGTATTACATCGGACCATTAAAAACGGGTGGTGATTTTGCCTGGTCAATCAAAAAGAAAGATGGCGTAATTTATCCGTGGAATTTTAATGAAATCATAGACGACGAAGCTTCAGCTGAAAAATTTATCGAGAGAATGCGCAACAAGTGTACATATTTACCAGATAAAGATGTACTTCCCAAGAATTCATTACTTTATCAAGAATATGAGTGCCGAAATGAACTAAAAAATGTAACAGTTAACGGGAAAAGGTTGAGTCCAGATATCCAAAATCGCATAATTGACGAGCTATTCACGAAAGAAGATTCCGTTAACTATAAAAAGCTTGCAAAATACCTTTACGATAATCAAATATACGACACTAGTTCGCTAGTTATTTCCGGAACAGCCGACGATAAATCTTTCATGTCGTCACGAAAATCGCACATAGATTTCACTAATAAAATTGGGATTGAAATCACGCCAGAAAACAAAGCGGCAATTGAGGAAGTAATAAAATGGATAACCCTGTTTGAAGACAAGAAAATCCTGTCAAAAAAACTACAAAAATATAGTGACATTTTTAGTAAAGACCAGATTGATAGTATTTTGAAGCTAAAATATACAGGCTGGGGAAGGTTATCCAGTGAACTGCTTGATGGAATTGCAGCACACACTCGTTATGGGAAAATGACGGTCATTGAAGTAATGCGTCAATATTCTGATAATTTTATGCAAATTATCCAAAGTGACCGATATGAATTCAAAAAAATCATAGAAGACGCTCTTTTGAAAGATGCTACCCCAGAAATCACCTATGATGATATTAAAAATCTCGCAGCATCTCCGGGGATTAAGCGCGCCCTCTGGCGAAGTGTTCGGATTATAGATGAAATTGTCGATACAATCGGCTATGGTCCGAAACTGATTAGCATTGAGATGGCGCGAAGTGAAGAGGATAAGGTCAGAACAAAAAATCGATATTCTCAGCTAGAAAAGATGTATAAAGAATTATACGGAAAAGAATATAATAAATCTGATATAAAGCCTCAACTGGAAAATTATAAAGATTGCCTTGATAAGAAAAAATATTACCTGTACTTCTTGCAAAATGGCAAATCTGCATACTCAGGTAAAAAACTAGACATTGAAAACGGACTTAAAGATTGCGAAATCGATCATATTTTGCCACGCTCATTGACAAAGGATGATTCTCTAGACAACACCGTCTTGGTATTGCGAGAAGAGAATCAGCTAAAGCTTGACGACTATCCAATATCGCCCGACGTTCAAAAAAAGATGTTGCCAATCTGGATGTCTTTAAAAAACGCCAAATTTATGTCACAGCTCAAGTTCCAGCGATTAACTAGCCAGAAGCAGCTATCAGACGACCAGATATATGGCTTCATTAATCGCCAATTAGTTGAGACACGACAAATTACCAAACACCTGGCTAGAATGCTAACCGAAAAATACAAAGACTCATCAACAGAGGTGTTTACTATTCGCGCTGGCATGAGTTCCGAATATCGCCGCATCCACGATTTACCAAAATGTCGCGAAGTAAATGACCTCCACCACGCAAAAGATGCCTACTTAGCGGCAACTCTAGCCCAATATGTAAAAGTTCGCTATCCAAAGCTTGACAAAGAGTTTATCTACGGAGAATATAAGAAATTTAAATCCGACAAAAAGAAAAATAACAGGGAATACGGCAGCTTTATTTTATCGTCAATGAAATATGATTTTACCAACACGAATACCGGTGAAATTGTCTGGCAAGGTAAATCATCCTGTGAAATCATTGATAAAACGATGAAATACAATGACTGCTTGATTACGAGAAAAACCGAGATTGGCGATAATCAATTCTATGATCAAACCGTCTACGGCAAAAACTCAGGCAAGAAGATGATAGCAAGAAAAGCTCACCTACCAGTCAACAGGTATGGTGGATATTCTGGCAGAAAAGCAGCTCACTTTGCAGTGATTAATTATTTAAAACAATCAGGCAAAAAAGAATCTTCCGCAACCGAGATAATCAGCATTCCGGCGCAAATATACACCTTAGAGAAGACTCACTCAGGGTCGATAGATAAATATATCCAAGATAATTATAAAGATGCCGTAGTGCTTCTACCAAAAGTACCGATCAACCAAAAAATTGAATATGACGGCAACGAACAATTTATAGTTGGCGGTAGTGAAGTTACTAACGCCAAACAATTAAAACTTCCTTATGATATCGAATATGCCATTGCAATAGCGCTAAAGCGCGGAATTCCACGCGTTACGATTTCAGAAGAACAAGCCGACGAAGATGATAAATTACGCGACAAACGCAATAGACAAATCGAAAAAAGGGATAAGGTTACTGATGGAATAAATCGCTTTTGGAAAGTTTATTCTGATAAGCTCGCTAATCAATATCAACAATTCGGAGAGGCGGGGAACAATGCTCGCAATGCGACACCGGAATATGACAAACTGTCAATAGACGACAAGATAAAGGCTATTAAACTAGCACTAAGAGCTACCCGCGCCGGGTCTGAGCGTGCTGACATGCAAACAAACTTTCCAGAGCTAAAGCTACCAAATGGGTTTGGAAGAATGAAGGACAAAAAACTCAATCCCCTAAATGTTACCTTCGTCTACGAGTCTATAACTGGTCTACACTGTCGAAAGCTAAACGGAAAATCATTAGGTCATAAGCGTTAAAATATGTCTTGGCGAACCGTAATCGTCAAAAATCGCTGTAAATTAAGCTATAAAAATGATTATATGCTTATTACTAGCGACGGCAATGAAAAAACACTCCACATAAGTGAAATTGGCACTTTAATAATTGAAAATACCGCTGTTAATCTGACGGCTTATCTACTGTGCGAATTATCTCGCTATAAAGTCAAAATGATATTCTGCGATCATCAGCGTAATCCGTATGGAGAGATAATTCCTTATTACGGGTCTCACAACGCAAGCAAACAGATGTCAAAGCAAAGCCAGTGGTCGCAATCGACCAAAAATAACTTATGGAAAACAATCGTCACTCAAAAGATAATTAAGCAAGCTCAGACGATCTATAGAGAAACTGGCAATAGTTCCGCCTGTGAAACACTAATGAACTTCGCTGCGAACGTATCTCCCGGAGATCTCACCAACAGGGAAGCTCATGCAGCCAAGCTCTACTTCAAAGAATTGTTTGGTCCAAAATTTTCACGAGACAGCTCTAATGATATAAATGCGGCATTAAATTATGGCTACGCTATTCTTTTATCCGCCTTCAATCGAGAGATTACGGCTGCTGGATATTCAACAACTATAGGCGTCAATCACTGCAATGAATACAACCCGTTCAATCTTACTTGCGACCTCATGGAGTCGTTCAGACCTATAGTCGACAGCGAAGTTTACAAATGTCGCAATTTTGCATTTGATGACTTCTTTAAGAGTAGACTGATTGAAATTCTTAACCATAAAGTTGTTATCCTCGGCAAAGAACAGTTCCTATCAAACGCTATCAGTATCTACGTGAAGCTATTTTTCAGGACAATGGAAACAGGGGACGACGAACTACCCGAATATGAATTAATATAACTATGAGAGTACGCTATATGAGAATGATTATATTCTTCGACTTACCAATGACCAATGCTAACGAGCGCAAAACATACACCACTTTTCGCAAAAGACTCACTCAAGAAGGATTTGTTATGATGCAACAATCCGTCTACACTAAATTGGTACTCAATTCCACAAACGAAAAATCAACTCACGACAGAATCAAAAAAATAATACCAGAAAACGGCATAGTTCAATTATTGACCGTAACCGAAAACCAATTCGCATCGATGGAATATCTGGCTGGAAAATATGATGAATTATCAATTCAAAATACAGACAGGACAGTAATTTTATGAGAATTAAAGTTTCAGGATTCGACAATGCAGTATCAATACCAGAGAACGGGGGAATTGCGACACTAGCCATCCACAATGATTTGTTTTTTAGAAAAATTATAGAAAATATACTTGATACATACACAAAAAGAGAAGAGAATAATCGCATTGTAATTTGTGATGATAACTGTAATCCGCTAGACATAACAAAAGGCTCACTAATAATTACCGACATATATTCATACGATCTATCCAGTCGAACTATTACTGCGGCGTTATATAAAAACATTCAGGACAACAGCGATATAGATCAGACAAAAATAGAGCAAATAGAATCGAGCATATTTGACATCCTTGATAATATAAATATCGATTTCTCACAAAATTTGAGTTACCAATCGACCATTTCCATGAATGATATCTTAAAGATGGCGCACGTGGGGCTGGAGGTAAATTTAAGGAATAACTATATTGATAGACTTTATGGTATTATAGACTCAGCGCAACAATTATTATCAAAACAGCTAGTAGTTTTGGTCAATCAGCGCCAACTATTATCGCATAGCGAGTTGCGGGCTCTTTTACAATACGTAGAAGATAATCATTTTTCAGTACTTTTTATTGAAAAAATCTGTAAAGACAAGTTAGACGGCGAAGGACTTTTGTCCATAGATGACGATTTTTATGATTTTAGTACTAATTCACGATAATACCAGGTAAGCGCTACCACGTTTACCTCTGTAAAACCGCGCACATGAGGTTTTACAGTAGTGTTATATTGAATAGTACTGAAACATATGTTCTAATTTCAACCGCAGAACTGGTGTTTTACAGTAGTGTTATATTGAATAGTACTGAAACTAAGAAGCAATGTGCGTTGAAGCGGAAAAATGTTTTACAGTAGTGTTATATTGAATAGTACTGAAACACTCCGCGTACAAAGCCTCCGATTGTGCTTGTTTTACAGTAGTGTTATATTGAATAGTACTGAAACAACTAACAGTGATTATCGCGATATCGTTATGTTTTACAGTAGTGTTATATTGAATAGTACTGAAACGAGTGTAGTGGAAATCAGCTCAATCTGGTGGTTTTACAGTAGTGTTATATTGAATAGTACTGAAACGGCGCATCCCAGAGCCACCAGCTGATAGTTGTTTTACAGTAGTGTTATATTGAATAGTACTGAAACGCAGGAGGCGCTACTTCCTACAATTGCCGCGTTTTACAGTAGTGTTATATTGAATAGTACTGAAACACAATTAGCGCCTGTGGTTGGCGAACTGCTGTTTTACAGTAGTGTTATATTGAATAGTACTGAAACTACACAGCGGAGTGACGGTTTTGTCAAGGTGTTTTACAGTAGTGTTATATTGAATAGTACTGAAACTAATCAATAATCTTCTTAAACATCGTGCTTGTTTTACAGTAGTGTTATATTGAATAGTACTGAAACAAACGATAGCACCGTTTAGTCGCGCCTCACGTTTTACAGTAGTGTTATATTGAATAGTACTGAAACTGTAAGAGGCTACATAAACTAAAGCCCGATGTTTTACAGTAGTGTTATATTGAATAGTACTGAAACTAGTTGTATAACATGATGTTGTATATATCTGTTTTACAGTAGTGTTATATTGAATAGTACTGAAACCACACGAAAAAGAAGCGCTAACGCGCCGCTGTTTTACAGTAGTGTTATATTGAATAGTACTGAAACCTGAGACACTTCGTGAGAGAGGTAGAAAAGGTTTTACAGTAGTGTTATATTGAATAGTACTGAAACTCAAGGATAAACTGGATAACGTCATAGAGCGTTTTACAGTAGTGTTATATTGAATAGTACTGAAACTCTTGAAAATAAGTACCTAATCATGAGCTTGTTTTACAGTAGTGTTATATTGAATAGTACTGAAACATCACCTCTGGCAATTGACGATAACTTCTGGTTTTACAGTAGTGTTATATTGAATAGTACTGAAACGTGCGTCGCTGTTGCTGATTTTGACGGGTCGTTTTACAGTAGTGTTATATTGAATAGTACTGAAACCTGTGCTTAACGGAAAGAGAAAACATCACAGTTTTACAGTAGTGTTATATTATATCTAAATTGTTAGGGAACTATAACGAAAGGCGATATTATTGATTTTTCAATGACGGTTGTAGTAATATGGCAATGTAAGACAGCAGCGCCCCCTTATGTTAGGGCAAGCGGGCTGTCTTATTTTATTTTGACTGATGTATTACCCTTAAACACCACCAGAACTGTATAAATGTCTAAATTGTTAGGTAGCTATAACCAAAGACAATATTAATAACAACCATTTATTGATTTTTTATGATGGTCGCGGTAATATGTCAACATAAGGTGTATGCGCCCCGGGTCTGGTCTCGGAAAGCGGTACGCCTTATTTTATTGTATGTTTAAGCATATTGCGGAATCTAATAAATAGTGATAAACTGCAAACACATGGTTTAAGCATCCATGCTCTCTTTCCACCCTCTGAAAATGGGGGTGGATTTTATTTATGTACGGCGACTCCATATGGTAAATTATCATTTTCAGGATAAATTTTACATAAAATGCATGCAAAATGATTACATTATGAGTGCAATTTTGCTATAATAGAAGCACTCAGGCGAGACACATTAAGAATTAGAGGATACGTCATATTATAATGAATCGCAAACCCGAAAAGATAATAAAAATATAAGCTTAACGCCTCGCTTGGCGCTAGGGTGCTCTAAAGAAAGGAAAGACTATGCCAATAGTAAATCGAATTGTAAAAAAGAATGGCAAGATCATCAAATCTAAGGTTGAGATACCTACGCCAGTTTATAATGTACGAATCAAGCAGGAAGTATATGAACGCTTAGTTGTGCTAGCTGCTGAAAATGGTCGCAGCATAACTGGTGAGATAAACTGGAGGCTTGGACAATCTCTTAAAAAGTAGTATGATGGCTGAGCAGTTGTTGTTGTATAGACACCTCAAAAATGAGGTGTCTTTTTTGATAAGGCACATTTTACTGGCAATCAAAATAAGACAGGGGAATACCCCTACTGTGATTTAAGGCAGGCGAATGGAACAGTGAAATAATTAAGCACAGAATCACCCAAGC
>ERZ773057.1025-NODE-1025-length-11196-cov-3.124046_pt1 | contig 11196 bp, 8 predicted proteins | sample MGYA00580629_ERZ773057 | MGnify/ENA primary metagenome ERZ773057 (study PRJEB29015, sample SAMEA2738143) | human oral metagenome | biome: human oral; feature: human-associated habitat; material: saliva | place: China | collected 2163 ...
CGTCAGGACAAAGTCAAGACGTTACAAAACAGATATTATGCAAAGACTATGCGTAACGCTGTTCGCAAGTTGCGCAACATGACGGACAAGGAAGAAGCTACAAAGCTCTATCCTACCGTACAGAAGATGTTGGACAAGTTGGCTAAAACCAACATCATCCACCAGAATAAGGCAGCTAACTTGAAGTCTGCCCTCTGCAAGCACGTTGCAGCTCTGGGATAAAAAGAAATCAATTCAGTCATAGCTGAGACACATAGGAAAGTCACAGTCCACACGGACTGTGGCTTTTTGCGTGTTATAGGTTTCACAAATAGTATTTTTTACAACTATTTATTTCTACATTTAAAGGAAAAATTGTATCTTTGCATAAAAGAAATTGCATAAGGCAAATTAAACAAGTATGCTTTACTTTGCCCTCGTTTGCACTATTTTTGCATAACAAAAGAACAATCTAACAAAGATGGCAGAAAATCAAGAAAACGAGAGTAACTACTCCGCCAGTAATATTCAGGTCCTCGAAGGCTTGGAGGCAGTGCGCAAGCGTCCTGCCATGTATATTGGCGATATTAGTGAAAAGGGACTTCATCATCTAATTAACGAGACCGTCGACAACTCTATTGACGAGGCGATGGCTGGCTATTGCAAGAATATTGAAGTAACCATCAACGAGGACAACTCTATCACTGTTGAAGATGACGGTCGTGGAATCCCTGTTGATGAACACAAGAAACTACACAAGAGTGCTCTTGAAGTCGTCATGACAGTCCTCCACGCAGGTGGTAAGTTCGACAAAGGTTCGTACAAAGTCAGCGGTGGTCTGCATGGTGTTGGTGTGAGTTGTGTGAACGCACTCTCTACACATATGAAGTCACAAGTATTCCGTGATGGAAAGATTTACCAACAGGAATACGAGAAAGGAAAGCCACTCTATCCCGTAAAGGTCATCGGAGAAACCGACAAGACGGGTACTCGCCAGCAATTCTGGCCTGATGGAGACATCTTTACCACAACGGTATTCCAGTGGGACATCGTCGCTCGACGCATGAGAGAGCTGGCTTATCTCAACGCAGGTATAAAGATTACTCTGACAGACCTACGTCCTGACCCAGAAACAGGTAAGACTCGCACGGAGGTTTTCCATGCTAAAGATGGTCTAAAAGAGTTCGTCCGTTACGTAGATCGCCATCGTCAACATCTATTTGATGATGTTATCTATCTTAAAACAGAGAAACAAGGTATCCCTATTGAGGTTGCTGTGATGTATAATACGGACTATACGGAGAACATACACTCCTATGTTAACAACATCAACACTATTGAAGGAGGTACTCACTTACAAGGTTTCCGTGCAGCATTAACCCGTACATTAAAAGCTTATGCTGACAATGACCCACAGATTTCAAAGCAGATTGAAAAGGCAAAGATAGAGATTACAGGTGAAGACTTCCGTGAGGGACTGACTGCAGTCATCTCTATTAAGGTTGCAGAGCCACAGTTTGAGGGACAGACAAAGACTAAATTAGGAAACTCAGAGGTATCTGGTGCTGTGCAACAAGCTGTAGGAGAAGCGCTGACAGACTACTTAGAAGAGCATCCTAATGAGGCTAAAATGATCTGTAACAAGGTCATTCTTGCAGCAACAGCCCGTGTTGCAGCTCGTAAAGCTCGTGAAAGCGTACAGCGTAAAAACGTCATGAGCGGTGGAGGTCTACCTGGAAAGCTAGCCGATTGTTCAAATAAAGACCCGAAAGACTGTGAGATATTCCTTGTGGAGGGTGACTCTGCAGGTGGTTCAGCCAAGCAAGGTCGTGACCGTTACACACAAGCTATCCTCCCACTTCGTGGTAAAATCCTAAACGTAGAGAAGGTTCAACGCCACCGTGTGTTCGAAGCTGAGTCTGTAATGAACATTATTCAGTCCATTGGTGTACGCTTTGGTGTTGAAGAAAGTGAGGGTGAATTTGAGGCTAATATTGATAAACTGCGCTATGACAAGATTATCATCATGACCGATGCCGACGTCGATGGTTCTCACATCGACACACTTATCATGACACTTTTCTATCGTTATATGCCAAAGGTTATCGAACAAGGACACCTCTATATCGCTACCCCACCACTCTATAAGTGTACATTCAAGAAGGTAAGTGAATACTGTTACACAGAGCAACAGCGTCAAGCTTTCCTTGATAAGTATGGAAATGGAACGGAAGATGGCAAGACAATCCACACACAACGCTATAAAGGTCTTGGTGAAATGAACCCAGAACAGTTGTGGGAAACGACTATGGACCCTAAGACTCGCCTTCTAAAGCAGGTTACTATAGAGAATGCTGCAGATGCAGATGAGATCTTCTCTATGCTTATGGGTGATGACGTAGAGCCTCGTCGTGACTTCATTGAGAAGAATGCAACCTATGCTAACATTGATGCATAAGCTTCTCTAAGTAGATTCTACACAGCTTCTAAAGCATATTTTCATAGAAATAAACAACAATAAGATATCAAAAAAAAGATCCCCTCCTCATGAAACAAGGAGGGGATTTTTTATTCCTTTTGAGGAACTTTCTACAATTAATACACTGACTTTTCTTACCTAACTAATGAAACAATTTCTACTTTTTGTCACCCTTTTAGGACTTACATCCACCATAAACGCACAACAACAATCCATGCTTTTATGGTACGATCACCCTGCACAATTCTTCGAAGAGAGCTTACCTATGGGCAATGGGAAGCTCGGTGCTCTCGTATATGGTGGTACTAAGAATGATACTATCTACCTAAATGACATAACATACTGGACAGGAAAGCCCGTCAACCCCAATGAAGGAGCAGGAAAATCAGTATGGATTCCACGAATCAGAGAGGCGCTTTTCGCAGAAAACTATCGTCTTGCGGACTCTTTACAGCATTATGTACAAGGTGAACAGTCAGCATCTTACCAGCCATTAGCGACCTTTAACCTCATAAACCTTACTCCGGGAGCTATACAAAACTATCGTAGAGAACTTAATATAGACAGTGCTATGGCGCATGTCAGCTACCAACAAGATGGCGTAACATATAAAAAGGAGTATTTTGTCAGCCAATCAGATAGCTTGATAGCCATACGTATCACTGCAAACAAGCCCGGAAAAGTAAACTTTAAGATAAGTCTTACGGCTCAAGTACCACATAAAACAAAGGCGTCTGACGGACAATTGACAATGATTGGACATGCAACTGGCAAGGAAAACGAGACTATCCATGCTTGCACCATTGTACGTTTAATCCATAAGGAAGGGCAAGACAACCACACAGACAGCACCCTTACAGTAGAAAATGCAGACGAAGCAACCCTCTACATCGTCAATGCTACGAGTTTCAATGGCTTCAACAAACATCCAGTTGATGATGGGGCGGATTACATGAACAATGCTATTGATGCAGCATGGCACACGAAAAACTTCACATATAATGAATTCAAACAACGCCATATCAACGCTTATCAACGGCTATACCAACGCCTGAACCTTCAATTAGGACATGATAAGTACGACAATAACATACCAACCAATGAATTACTAAAGAAGTATTCTACACCACATACACCCCTATCAGTAGCTGCACAACGCTATCTTGAGACCTTATACTTCCAATTTGGACGTTATCTTCTGCTCTCTTGCTCTCGCACACCTGGTGTTCCTGCCAACCTACAAGGGCTCTGGACACCCTATCTTTTCTCTCCTTGGCGTGGTAATTACACCATGAACATCAACTTAGAAGAGAACTATTGGCCAGCAAACAGTACCAATATCAGTGAGACTATACAACCTCTCTTCAGCTTCTTAAAGGGCTTAGCGGCAAACGGAAAGTACACTGCACACAACTTCTATGGGGTGAATGAGGGATGGTGTGCGTCCCATAACAGTGATATATGGTGCAAGACAGCTCCAGTAGGAGAAGGAAAAGAGAGCCCGGAATGGGCAAACTGGAACCTCGGTGGAGCCTGGTTAGTAAATACTCTTTGGGATTATTACCTCTACACACAGGACTTTCAGATGCTAAAAAGCACAATCTATCCACTTATGGAGGGTGCTTCTCGCTTCTGCAAGCAATGGTTAATAGAAAATCCTAAGCATCCAGGAGAACTCATTACAGCACCAAGTACGACCCCAGAAAACGAATATCTCACAGATAAAGGCTACCATGGAACTACCTGTTACGGAGGAACTGCCGACTTAGCCATCATCCGTGAGCTGTTTGAAAACACCCAACAAGCACGTAGAATACTAAACATAAAGCCTGATAAACAACTCAATAACACCTTAAAAAGACTACATCCCTACACCATTGGTGCTGAAGGAGATCTCAATGAGTGGTATTATGACTGGAAAGACTATGACCCTCAACATCGACACCAGTCTCATCTCATCGGACTTTATCCAGGAATGCACCTGCAAAGGCATGCTATTCAGACTAAAGATTCAAGTCTTTTAAAAGCTGCTAAGCAGACTTTAATACAAAAAGGAGATGAAAGTACAGGATGGAGCACAGGTTGGCGCATCAATCTTTGGGCGCGATTAGGGGACGGAAAGCATGCTTACGAAATTTATCACAGACTTCTCAGCTATGTATCTCCAGAAGAATACCATGGACCTGACGCCGTTCACCGTGGCGGAACCTATCCGAATCTCTTCGATGCCCACCCTCCTTTCCAGATTGATGGGAACTTTGGAGGCACAGCAGGAGTATGTGAAATGCTGGTACAAAGCACCTTAGAGATCGTAAACAACAAGCCTGTCTATTACATTCATCTGCTTCCAGCCTTGCCTCATGTATGGAAAGATGGCGAAATAAAGGGTTTAAAGACACGTGGAGGATTAACTATTGACATGCAATGGTACGACCATCAAGTATACGCTTTACACATCAAAGCTGATGCAGATGTAACCATAAACCTCCATTATAACTGCAAAACAGACTCTGTCAGGAGATTAAAGAAAGGAGAAAAAATGTTCTTCAGAGCCATTGATGGAGCCTTATAATGTTCTTTTCTTCTACAAAAGAAGAACGAAAAAAAGAAATAAATACGTATATTTGCAGGCAAAAACGAAGAAATAATGAACAAGAATATTAAGCTTGCAGAGGTAAATGTGGCACATGCAAAGCATGTTTACCCTGAAGGAAAGTACATAGATAATGACTTGATACTCTTTGAGGACATCGCCAAAGTGCCTCTTCCTTCAAGTTCTTCACGTATGAAGAGCCTCTTCCTCGCCCTTTGCACCAGTGGCAAAGCACGCTACACCGTTGACACAAAGCAACATGAAGTCAGTGAAGGAGACGTTATCATCATCAGTGAAGGACAAGTGGTAGGCGATTATCTACTATCACCTGATTGTAAAGGCATCGCTCTTATCATGTCCTATGACTTCTTTCACAACACTGTAAGCGGTATTCATGAGCTGTCAGCTCTTTTCCTTTTTGCACGTACTCATCCTGTTTTCCATCTTGATGCACAACAAAGCAAAGATCTACAGAATGATATTGCACACATCAAACAGAAGATAATAGATGTCAATCACCGCTTTCGACGGGAATTAGTGATGACAATGCTGAAGGCTCTCATCTATGATATGAGTAACATCATCTACCGTTTCCAGCAATTAGAAACCGAAGGACAGACACGTGCAGAGGTCATTTTCAGAGAATTCATACAAGCTGTTGAGAAGAATTTCCATACAGAACGACGCGTAAGCTGGTATGCTAAACAACTCTGTATCACATCAAAATACCTTTCAGAGACCATCCGCAGCATCAGCAAACGTACACCGAGCGACTGGATTGACTCCTATGTAACACGTGAACTATGCGTAATGTTGAAGAACAGTACGCTAAGTATCAAGCAAATTGCAGATGAAATGCATTTCGCCAATCAAAGTTTCATGGGGAAATACTTCAAAGAACATGTGGGAATGAGTCCTACTCAATTCAGAAGAAGTTGACAGACGGATGATCAAAAGAGCTCATAACTCATAGTAGGAGTAGCATGCTGACATGCAGATAACTACTGTTCTTCAGTCTGGTCACCCATCAACTGGTCAGCGACTTCACACAATTCATCATACCATTCCTTACCAAATCGACGTGTAAGGGGTTCTTTTAGGAATTTATAAAGGGGAAGATTCAGTTCTTCTCCTTTTTTTCTTGCATCTGAACAGATGCGCCAATGGTGATAATTGATACCACATGTGCCGTTACCAAAGTCCTTTACACGAATCGGATATAAGGAACATGAGATGGGTTTAACGAACCCTGTCTTGCCATTTCGGTATGATCGTTCCAAAGCACATAGGCAACAACCATTCTCATAACACGTGAAAACACAGTCCTTACCACCAACAATACTCGTTACCAAGTCACCTTCTACATCCGTATAAGCAACACCTTGCTTATCAATAACAGCTTGGGCTGAAGCTGAAAGATCACTCCAGACGGTATCCAAGGCATTCTCTATCTCCATTGTTTCATCCATAGTCACAGGCGCGCCAGCATCGCCTTCTATGCAACACTGCCCATGACACTTATCCAGATCACAACAGAATTTCACCGTCAGGATATCTGGTGAGACCAAAACATTCCGCACCATAAATATGTGATCATACACGTTTCCCATCTTCCTTTCGCTAAATTATTTCATAACCAACAACACATCACCTTTTTACCATTCAATAGGCTGTATACCATGCGTCGTTAAGTAAGCATTACAACGTGAGAATTGATGTTGTCCGAACCACCCACCACGATTGGCTGATAGCGGTGAAGGATGCACACTCTCAAGCACACAATGGCGTTGTTGGTCAATCAATGCCTTCTTACTACGTGCAAATCCACCCCAAAGCATAAACACTAAGTTCTCACGACCATCACTCAATGCCTTGATGGCAGCATCCGTGAAGGTGCCCCACCCTAGCCGTTGATGACTGTTTGCAGCATGTGCACGAACAGTAAGCGTAGCATTGAGCAGGAGGACTCCTTGCTCCGCCCATCGTGTAAGGTCGCCAGATCGACTTACAGGCTTACCCAAATCGTCTGCTATCTCCTTATATATGTTTACCAAAGATGGTGGAATCTGCACCCCATCTGGTACGGAGAAGCTAAGTCCCATAGCCTGACCAGGCTCATGATAAGGGTCCTGACCGATAATAACAACCTTGACCTTTTCAAAAGGACACAAGTTGAAAGCATTGAATATCAACCTTCCAGGAGGATAACAAGGAAACTTTTGATATTCCTGCCTTACCTGTTCGCACAGCTGATGGAAGTAAGGTTTATCAAACTCTGCACCTAACCGTTGCTCCCATGATGGTTCAATCTTTACGCTCATAGTGGAATTATTTATTGCAAAAGTACGACAAAGTTCTGATAACAACAAAAAAGTCGTGCCTTTCAGCACGACTTTATCTTATCTTAAGTTCCCAATTACTGCTCGCTTAACTTTCTTATTTTCTGCTTATACTTCATAGCTTTCTCCGCATCCTTTAGTGCCTGACTCTTCACCTTCTCATTCTTTCGGGCATTTTGATAACTTGTTTTAGCCTGTTTATATGCCTTCTCTGCAGAGTTTAAAGAAGCTTTTGCATCCGCTGTACGTGCCTTTGCATGCTTATACTCTACCTTTGCATTGTTAATACGGTTCTGCAACTGTGCCTTTGACATTGCATTATAGTTAAAACTACGGTTATCTTGTGCGTGTGTTGCACATGCAACAAACGTAAAAACTACGGCTAATAACAATACAATCTTACTTAACTTCATAATTTTACTTATTAAAAATTAGACCTTAAAACCAACTTTATCCTACAAATAGGAAATCTTATGAGCACAAAATTAACAAGAAAAGTACAACAAATCATAGAAATAAAGTATAAAGATATGTTTTTTTGAACTTATTAACTATCCTAATTCAAATCTCTAATAGATACCCATGTAACTATCAAACTTATGTATTCCTTACACCTTATGGTTCTTTTAATATGAAATTAGATAGATTCTATGAAGGTAAAAACCAACATTTAAAATCATGAAGAGTACAATAAAAGGTTGATAACAACAAAAAAGTCGTGCCTTTCAGCACGACTTTATATATCTCAAATAAAGGTTTACTTCTGATTTGCCTTGCATTGTTTCTTGCAGAGTCTTCTCTCTTTTCTAGCTTTTTCCCAAGCCTTTACCTTAGCTTTATCCTTACGATAAGTGTTTCTTACCTTCTGTTTTACATTGTCATAAGCCTTCACTACTTTCGCTTCTCCAGCATGTAGATCTTTCTTTCCAACTGCTTCCGCATGCTTAACGCCAGCTTTTACCTTCTGAGCATCCTTCTTAACTGTTGCTGCAGTTGCCTTTTCTGCATGCTTAACATCAGCTTTTGCCTTATCAACCAATGTGTCAATACGCGCTTTCAGGGTCTCATGTTTCTTCTCAGTCTTTGTTGTTTGTGCCTGTACACTAAGTGAAGTGAAGGCTGCCATTACTGCTACTGACAATGCAATCTTACGTAATACCATAATCTTTTCTTATTAAATAAATTAAACATTAAATTCTATGTCACCAAAAGAATCTCATCTTTCATAGACACAAAGATAGCGAAAAACAAATCTCAGAAGACACAAAAGGCACTTAATATTCGTTCATTTTAGTTTAATTAAGATTTAAGTTACTAGCAAATGAATTATCAATCATTACGTATACTCAATATAGTTACAAAGCAGATGATTCACTTAAAAGTTCAAATAACCCAACCCATAGTTCCAAACTAAGCCAATCAAAACGCACGGAAAAGACTCCCTTAGGATGCAGAAAGACACATATAAACTACGGTAAAACAATCTTACATTCCGAAAGACATAATAAAGAACAAAATAAGAGGAAATGCTTTTTTATCAACTTTGTAACCTACAAATTATCAATCAGTTATAAACCGGCTTATAAAAGGGCGTCTTTTACATTGCAAAAGGGCATCTTTTACACGGTAAAAGGGCACCTTTTGAAGTGCAAAAGGGCATCTTTTAGAACGTGAAAGACGCCCTTTTAAAAACCAACAAGGAATTTATATTACAAAAAAGGAGAATCAGTTTCTTATATAACAAAGTGAATATAGATTCTCTTCTATTATATGATTAGTTCCTTACCCACATACTGATGAAGATCAACAGAGCACTTTAAACGGATAAAAACAAAAAAAGCCGTACCTTTCGGTACGACTTCAATTGTTTTAAAACGAGGATTTACTCCTTGTTTTCCATAATACTACTTCTTGGAAACACGCTTTACTCTTCTTGCTGTTTCCCACGTTTTTACTTTGGCTTTACCCTTGCCATAGGCGTTCTGAACGGTCTGCTTTGCTTTATCAAAGCCCTTTTCGACTTTCTCAAAACCAGCATCAGCCGTTGCTTCACCAATGCTTCCTGCACGCTGAGCACCTGATTTTACAGTATTAACATCAGTGCCAACCTTGTCAACAGTGGTCTTTGCAGCCTGCTTTACATCAGATCCTACTTTATTAATCAAAGTATCTATACTCTGTTTTACTGTATCCTGAACCCTTCCAGTATTGTTTGTCTGTGCTTGTACACTAAGAGAACAGAATCCAATCATCGCTGTTAATGATAATACAATCTTACGTGTGTCCATAATCTTTTTACCTTTTAAGTTAAACATTAATACTTTTCTCGCGAAAGAAATTACATCTTCGCAGAAACAAAGGTAATAAAAAAGAATCCCAAAAGCCATAAATAGCTTTTGGGATTCTATTATTTTAGTCTAAATTATACTTGATTAATCGGTAATCAAGTTCTCACCTGTCATGTCAGAAGGCTGCTCCAAGCCCATGATATGGAGGATAGAAGGAGCCACATCAGCCAGACGACCATCCTTTACAGTTGCTGAATTGTTGTCAGTAACATAGATAAATGGAACTGGATTCAGTGAGTGAGCAGTATTAGGTGTACCATCTGGATTGATAGCATTGTCTGCATTACCATGGTCAGCGATGATGATTACTTCATAACCGTTAGCCTTTGCAGCCTCAACAACATCCTTTACACAGTGGTCAACAGCCCATACAGCCTTTGCAATAGCGTGATAAACACCTGTATGACCAACCATATCACCGTTTGCAAAGTTCACAACGATGAAGTCATATTCCTGTGTGTTGATTGCACCAACAAGCTTATCTTTCACTATGTAAGCACTCATCTCTGGCTGTAAGTCGTAGGTTGCAACCTTTGGAGAGGCTACCAAGATACGATCTTCACCCTCATAAGGCTGTTCCCGACCGCCATTGAAGAAGAATGTCACGTGTGCATACTTCTCGGTTTCTGCTGTATGAAGCTGACGTTTGCCCAGTCGGCTGAGGTATTCACCCAACGTATCCATTACATTCTCTTTAGGGAAGAGAACGTGTACACCCTTGAAGTTAGCGTCATATGGAGTCATACAGTAATACTGCAGGTCCTTAACGGTGTGCATACCCTCATCAGGCATATCCTGTTGGGTAAGCACCTGTGTCAATTCCTTTGCACGATCGTTACGGAAATTGATGAAGATGACAACGTCACCTTCCTGGATTGTTCCGTCAACTGATGAGTTGTTGATTGGCTTGATGAACTCATCTGTGACATCAGCAGCGTAGCTATCCTCAACAGCCTTCACCATATCAGTAGCCTGAACACCCTTACCCTCAACGAGAAGATCGTATGCTTCCTTCACACGATTCCATCGTTTGTCGCGATCCATTGCATAGAAACGACCTACAATAGAAGCGATATGTGCACCATTGGCGTCACATACCTTCTGAATGTCAGCTATAAAGCCTGCTCCACTATGTGGGTCTGTATCACGACCATCCATAAAACAGTGAACATAAACGTCCTTTAGATTATATTCCTTACCTATCTCGATGAGCTTGAAGAGGTGATCCAATGAAGAGTGAACGCCACCTGTAGAGGTAAGACCCATCAAATGAAGCTTCTTACCATTCTTCTGTGCATAGCTATATGCCTCTACAATGCCTGGATTCTTCAGTATATCACCTGTCTGACAAGCCTTATTTATCTTTACTAAGTCCTGATAAACAATACGACCAGCACCAATATTCAAGTGACCAACCTCTGAATTACCCATCTGACCATCAGGAAGACCAACGTCTTC
>ERZ773057.1028-NODE-1028-length-11173-cov-103.004317_pt1 | contig 11173 bp, 10 predicted proteins | sample MGYA00580629_ERZ773057 | MGnify/ENA primary metagenome ERZ773057 (study PRJEB29015, sample SAMEA2738143) | human oral metagenome | biome: human oral; feature: human-associated habitat; material: saliva | place: China | collected 2163 ...
GATCCATGGTGGTCTCCCACAGTTCGTGGTCGTTCATTTCGCCGAGGCCCTTGTAGCGCTGGATGCCGCCTTCCTTGGGCAGTCGGCGGTTTGCGGCGGCGCCGGCGGCGAGGAGCTTGTCGCGTTCCTTGTCGGAGTAGGCGAACTCGTGTTCGGCGTTGGTCCACTTGATGCGGTACAGCGGGGGCATGGCGATGAAGGTGTGGCCGCCCTCGATGAGGGGTCGCATGTAGCGGAAGAGGAGGGTGAGCAGCAGCGTGGCGATGTGCTGGCCGTCGACGTCAGCGTCGGCCATGATGACGATCTTGCCGTAGCGCAGCTTGGAGATGTCGAAGTCTTCGCCGATGCCGGTCCCGAAGGCAGTGATGAGGGAGCGGATCGTGTCGGAGGACAGGGCGCGGTCCAGGCGGGCCTTTTCGACATTGAGGATCTTGCCGCGGATGGGCAGGATGGCCTGGCGTTCGGGGTCGCGGCCGCCGACGGCGGAGCCGCCTGCGGAGTCGCCCTCGACGATGAAGATTTCGCACTCGGAGGGGGTGCGCGAGGAGCAGTCGCGCAGCTTGCCGGGCATGGAGGCGGATTCGAGGACGCCCTTGCGGCGCGTGGCCTCGCGGGCCTTGCGGGCGGCGACGCGGGCTGCCTGGGCGGCCTGGCCCTTGTTGATGATGGCCTTGGCGTCGGCGGGGTGGGCGTCGAGCCAGTCGGTGAGCTTGGAGTAGACCTGCTGCTGAACGAAGGTTCGCGCTTCGGTGTTGCCCAGCTTGGTCTTGGTCTGGCCTTCGAACTGCGGCTCGGTGAGCTTGATGGAGATGACGGCGGTCAGGCCTTCGCGCACGTCGTCGCCGGTGAGGTTGTCGTCCTTGTCGCGGATGATGCCCTTGTCGCGGCCGTAGCGGTTGACGAGGGAGGTCAGCGCGGTGCGGAAGCCTTCCTCGTGCATGCCGCCTTCGGTCGTGTTGATGGTGTTGGCGAAGGTGTGGACGGAGGAGGAGTAGGCGGTGGTCCACTGCATGGCGATTTCCACGCTCATGGTGCCTTCGTCGTTTTCGGCTTCGAAGTCGATGATCTCGTTGTTGATCGTGTCGGACTTCTTCGCGGAATCGAGGTATTCGACGTAGTCGCGCAGGCCGTGCTCGTAGCGGTAGGAGACGGTGCGGTGGCCCTTGGTCTTCTTGTCCGAGGCCTCCTCGCCGCCGGCGATTTCGTCGCCTTCGTCGGTGGCGAATTCGCGCTCATCGGTCAGGGTAATGCGCAGGCCCTTGTTGAGGAAGGCCATCTGCTGGAAGCGCTGGCGCAGGGTTTCGAAGTCGAATTCGACCGTTTCGAAGATCTCGGGGTCCGGGTAGAAGACCTGGGTGGTGCCGGTTTCGTCGGTGGCTTCGCCGCGTTCGAGGGGGGTGATGGGCGTGCCACCGTTGGCAAACGACATGCGCCACACGTATCCCTGGCGGCGGATTTCGGTGTTGACACGGGTAGACAGGGCGTTGACGACGGAGATGCCGACGCCGTGCAGGCCGCCGGAGACGGCGTATCCGCCGCCGCCGAACTTGCCGCCGGCGTGCAGGATCGTCATGACGACCTCGACGGTGGGCTTGTGTTCGGTGGGGTGCTCGTCGACGGGGATGCCGCGGCCGTTGTCGACGACCTTGATGCCGCCGTCTGCCTGGATGGTGACCTCAATGTGGTCCGCGTATCCTGCCAGGGCCTCGTCGACGGAGTTGTCGACGACCTCGTAGACGAGGTGGTGCAGGCCGCGTTCGCCGGTCGAGCCGATGTACATGCCCGGGCGCTTGCGTACGGCTTCCAGGCCTTCGAGGACGGTGATGTCCGATGCGCCGTAGGACTGCTCGCCTTCGGCGGTCTTCTCGTTGTCAGCCACGTGGCTCCCCTCGCATTGCGCGAAAAATAGATGTTTAACCTTGTAGATTCTACCAAAAATGGGGCTTGTACCCGTGATTGACAGACCCGGAGGGTTACTTTACAAACTGTGAGATTGCAACGAAATAGTGACTGTGATCAGTCGCATTGCGGCTGTTGCTGTGTGCGCATGACACGGGGCCGCCCTCCCGGGTGGGAGGGCGGCCCCGTCGCGCTCATGGGCGCTGAGATGACTGTGAGCTAACGGCGCGTCCGTTTGGGCGCCAAAGGACTCGTGTCAGGCACTCGTTGCAGCGCCGATCACGGCTGCCAGTACCAGTCCGGGATGTCTGCATCCCAGTTGTCAAAGTCGGTCGTCTTGAAGGTGACAACCTCGTTGGGGTAGGGGAGCTTGTAGGCCTTCTGGAAGGTCTTGGTCTGGCCGACGGGCACATTCACGAAGATGGAGGAGTCGTAGCCAGCGGGCTCCTTGCCCTTGGCGTAGTAGGCGGGGCGCATGTCAATACCCTTCTGCTTGAGAGAAGGGGTGTTGAACAAGTCGGACTGCTCCTCATTGGAGTTGTTGGTCATCGAGTAGGTAACGACGATGGTGTCGGAACCTTCCTTATCGGCGGGGCCCTTTTCGATCTTCGTGATCTCCATGTGCACGCCCGACGACAGATCGACGGAGTAGCTGCCGTTCTGGTGGGCATTGTTCGGGTTCGGCACGCCGGTCGGACCCGTTGTCGGCTTGCTAGTCGCGGAGCTCGGGCTGGGAGCCGGAGCCGAGGTGCTCGGGCTGGGAGCCGGAGCCGAGGTGCTGGGGCTGGGGTCCGTGGTGGCCGAGGTGGTGGTGTCGTCAGCGTCCGGCTCTTCCTCATCCTCACTGCTCATAAAGAAGTAGAGACCCACAGCGACGAGGATGAGTACCAGGACGCCCGCGATGCCGCCGATGATCAGCGGAAGCTTCGACTTCGGTTCCTCGGGCGTCATGCCGGCCCCGTACTGAGCGGGGTACTGGTCCATGTAACCATTGGACATTTGCTGGGTCTGGTCCACGTAGCCGCCCTGCGCGTATGCGTTCGGGTCAGCCTGGCCGTAAGACTGCTGCGAACCAGGGAAACCACCCTGGCCATTTCCCTGGTTCCAGGGATCCTGGCCCCCGGGAGCGTACGGGTTACTCATAGTGACTCCTCATAGAAATCGCACTGGTGTGCGGGATGACATTTGGAAGCGTAGCAAAATCTGACCGAAATGTGGAGTGCTGCTGACACACTTCCATCTGTCGAACAGTGCCTTGCGCGCGCTTCCGCGCCTATTGAGCCCTATCGATCAACCCGGAGACCCTGTCGTCATAAGGGGCGCGGGGCTCAGGATGTGATCGATTGAACGTCAACAGAACAGGATAGCGCCTTTGTCACATCGCCCTCAAGGGGCAATATAGTGATGCGCACCATAGTTTCAGGGCGTTCCGCGTTACTTTAGGCGGGGCACAACACCCATTCGTCGGTAATGTTCGCCCTACTCCACTGCCGGAACACGACTGGCTCGTCCGGGTACAGGTACTTGACGGCGACCGTGACCTGCCGAATCTCTCCCGGCTTCATTATGTCGTTGGAGGCGGAATCGCTCTCTCGCCGAGACTCGTTGTCTTCCTCCTCGAAGCGAGCCGAACCGAAATAGGTTCCCTTCTGACTCATGGTGGGCTGAAATTCGTAGGGATATTTGGACGTTCCGGACGTGTTCGTGATGGTGAATGTCAGCACCAGCGTCTGCGCACCATCGTCGTCGACCGGGCCACGCTCAGCGGAATCGAGTGTGACGTGCCCCAGGTTGTCGGGCAGATCCCGGGAATATTGGCCGGTCGAACATTGGTCCAGGCCCGGAGGTTCTTGCGTCGTTGAGCGGATGATAAAGATTCCCGACGCGAAGCCGCCGATGAAGAAAAGAAGGAGCACAGCAGCGGCGCCAACGAGAAGCTTTGTCGTGTTTTTGCGCCTCAGTTGGCGAGCTAGCTCGGGGGTGACCGGCTTGTAGGTTCCGGTATTGCCCAAGCCGCTGGATCCTTGCGGCATCATCGGATTGTCCATCATGTGTCCTTCACTCATCGTTCGCGCGCCGCACTAGGACGGCTGCCAGGTCCACGTGGACAGCTCATCGCCGTCCCAGCCGAAGGTGACGGGGTCACCCACATACACGTACTTGAAGGCGAGCGTGCCGGTCACGCTCTGGCCAGGTGAGACGGAGTCGATGCCGACCGTGTCATGAAAGTCGGCTGGCGCGCCCATGTTGGTCGTCACATAGGCGGAACCCAACGGGGTTCCCTTTTGAGACAGTCCCGGAATGTACTCGTGAAACTTGCGGTCCTCGTCGGTGTTGTTCACGACCGTGACATCGACGAGGAGCGTCTGGGCGCCATCTGCATCGAGGGGCCCGAGACGGAAGTTGTTGCATGTCACGTGGAGCGTGTTGTCGTACAGGTCCAGCGTGTACTCCCCGGAGTTGGACTGAGCCTGTGACGAGTCCATGTGTCGCCATGGCGATTGATACGTGAACCCGGCATACATTCCAGCGCCGAAGAGTGGAATGACTGAGAGGACGGTAATTGTAACGACGACGATCTGTGTGACGAGGGGTACGCTCGTGCGCGGTGTGATGATGGGGGGTGGTCCGAGGTAGTACGAGGGGTATCCGCCCCCGTGCATCATCGGATATCCGCCGGTCGGTGGCACCGGCTGGTACCCGCCCTGACCAGGGCCATACTGGGTTGGCGGTCTGTGCATGTTGCTCATCTCGCTCCTCGTCGTTCCTCCGTTGGAAGGGCTACGTGAAGAAGCCTAGCAAAGGATGGCCGACCGTAAAAAGGGCCACCTTCCAGGTCTACCCGTAGTCCGCCCGGGGTCCCCGGCCTCGTACCACGTAGGGGCCCTTCTTCCAGGAGGGGGCGACGGGCCCCAGGATGACGAGCTGTTCGACGACGCCGGAGCCGACTTCCTCGGCGATGCGTCGCTCGATCGTGGGCAGGAGGAGCTGGAGCTGTTTGGCCCAGGCGGTGGAGTCGGTGCGCACCACGAGCTTGTGTCCCTCGAAGGTCTCGATGCGCGCGTGCTCGGCGACCTGAGGTCCGACGATGGCGCTCCACGAGGCGATGATGGACCCCATTTTCGTGGGTGTGTCCCACTCGCGGGCCTTGATCGTGCGCGCGAGGATCGCCCCCAGGGAGTTGGCCCGCCGGTAGCGCGGGCGCATGGCGGCCATGCCGGGGGAGCGGCTCCACGAGGCGCCGGTAGCCTCCAGGGCTTGGCGCAGCGCGGCGAGGTCGCCTTCGGGGTCCTCGTCGGTGGACGAGGCCGGGGCCGGCACCCCGTTCGCGTGGCCGTAGGCGGCGGCGCGGGCGGCGGCGCGCGCCTGGGCGCCATCGGCGTCGTCCGCGGCGAGTCGGCCGAGCCCGTCGGTTTCGATGGCCGCGTATTCGCTGGAGCCGTCGAGGCTGCGGCGTGGCCGTGTTTCGTCGAGTCCCCAGGAGGGCAGGGTGGAGCGCGTGTAGCCCAGGTTTCGGGCGACGCGCTGGGCGCGTTCGAGGGCGCGCACGACGAACTCGTCGGAGTCTTCCTCGGGGCCGAGGCCGTCCGTGCTGTCCGGGTCGAGGCTCGTGTTGTCGCCGCCCGGGTTTGACGCGGGAGACGAGCCCTCGCGCTCACTCATGGTCGGCCTCGTCGATGACGGTTCCGAGCTCGGGGTCGAGGCGCACGTGCAGGGCGTGGTGGTCGAGGGAGGGCGGCAGGTCGCCGGCGACCGCGCAGGTGACGATGATCTGTTCGGCTTTCGAGGCCAGGGCGGCCAGGCCGGCGCGGCGGGAGGAGTCGAGTTCGGCGAAGACGTCGTCGAGGATGAGGATCGGGGTGTCGCCGTCGTCGCTGAGCAGCTCGAAGGCGCCCAGGCGCAGGGCGAGGGCGACTGACCAGGATTCGCCGTGGGAGGCGTATCCCTTGACGGGCATCGAGCCGAGGCTGAGGGTCAGGTCGTCGCGGTGGGCGCCCACGAGGTTGACGCCGCGCTCGGTTTCCTTCTCGCGCACAGACGTTAGGGCGGCGAGCATCCGCTGCGTTTGCGCCTCGACGTCGGTCAGGTCCGCGGTGGCCGGGTTGTCGGGGTCCGTGCCGATAACGCGGTCGACCGAGGCGTCGAAGGACAGGCGCAGGTGGCGTGGCGAATCGGCCACGTCGTCATAGGAGCGGGCCGCCGGCTCGGTCAACTCGTGGGCGATTCGCGCGCGGGTCGCGGTGATGCGCGCGGATAGCGCCGCGAACTGCTGGTCCCACACCTCGAGCGTCGACAGGTCGGGGCGGGCGCCTCGCCGGACCGAGGCCTGGGCGGCCTTCATAAGGGCGGCGCGCTGGCGGGCGACTCGGTCGAAGTCGGAGCGTACCGAGGCGTGGATGGGGGAGAGCTGGGTAGCCAGGTCGTCCAGGAAGGATCGGCGCACCGACGGGTCGCCGCGCACGAGGGACAGATCCTCGGGGGCGAACACGACCGTGCGCACGATGCCCAGGATCTCGCGGGGCCTCACCTGCGCGCGGTTGATGCGCGCCCGGTTGGCCTTGCCGCGCACGATCTCCAGCTCGATGACCTGCTCGCGGCCCTGCGCCACCACCCGCGCGCGGATGACGGCACCACCCGGGGCGGCCTCGGCCTCGTCGATGGGGATGCGCACGAGCGCACCCTCCGCGCCGACCCTGTGCGACGAGAACGTGGACAGGTAGGCGAGCCCCTCGACGAGGTTCGTCTTGCCCTGACCGTTCGCGCCCACCAGGACCGTGGGGCCGGCGGGCAGCTCGACGACCCCATGCTTCCACGAGCGGAAGTCGTCGAGGGCCAGGTGGGAGACGCGCACGTCAGATGCCGAAGCGGATGGGCATCAGCAGGTAACGGAACTGCGTGACCTCGCCCTCGTCGGCCTTCTTCTGGCCGGTGATGACGGCCGGCTTCGTGGGGTGCGTGAAGCCGAAGCGCACGTAGTCGGTGTCCAGGACCTGCAGGCCGTCGATGAGGAACTGCGGGTTGAAGGCTGTGGAGATGTCGTCGCCGTGCAGCGTCGCCTCGATGGCCTCGGAGGCCTGCGCGTTGTCGCCCTGGCCGGCCTCGAGGACCAGCTGGCCGTCGGTGAAGGCAAGACGCACGGAGGTCTTGCGCTCGGCGACCAGCGACATACGCTTGACGGCCTCGAGGAGGGCGTGACGGTCGACGACCGCCTGAATCGGCGTGGACTCGGGGAAAAGTCGACGCACGGCGGGGTAGTCGCCGTCCATGAGGGTCGAGGTGGTGCGGCGACCCTGGGCGGTGAAGCCGACGAGGGACGAGGCTCCGGGCTGGGATTCGCCGGAGAGGCCGACCTCGACCTTGGCGCCCGAGGTCATCGACTTGGCGACGTCCTGGAGGATGCGGGCCTTGACAAGGGCAACCTCTTCGATCGAGGTGTCGGTGGGCTCCCAATCGAGCTCTCGCATGGCGAGGCGGTAGCGGTCGGTGGCCAGCAGCGTGATCGCCGGGCCGTTGATCTCGATGCGAACGCCCGTCAGCAGGGGCAGGGTGTCGTCGCGCGACGCGGCGATCGACACCTGAGAGACGGCCTGGGACAGCGTGGAGGAGTCGATCGCGCCGATGCCCTTGGGCTGGGCGGGAAGCAGCGGGTACTCGTCGAGAGGCATGACCGCGAGCGTGAAGTGCGAGGATCCGCAGACCAGGTTCACCTTCTGGCCGTCAAGCTCGACAGACACGGGCTTGGAGGGCAGCGACTTGGAGATGTCGGCCAGGAGGCGTCCGGACACCAAGACCTCGCCGGCCTCGTCGACGGTGGCGGGGATGTGCGAGTTCGCGGAGACCTCGTAGTCGAAAGAAGACAGGGTCAGCTCGTCGCCTTCAGCCTTGATGCGCACGCCGGCCAGGATCGGCGACGCCGGGCGCACGGGGAGCGCGCGAGCGGTCCACGACACTGCTTCGGCCAGAACATCGCGGGCGACGGTGAACTTCATAGCTGCCTCCAAAACACAAAACGGAACGAGAACTACTTTACCCACAAGTGTGCCCACGTGGGGCGCAACCGAAGGCTTGGCACTCGCGCCGTCAACGCCTCATCGGCGCTGTTGTTGGACGGAGACCTGTGAAAAAAATTTTGTCATTCGACTCTCCCTCCATCATAAGGGTTGTGAGTTCTGTGGATAACTCATTTTTTCGTTGGGAAGTCTTGAAATTACATCGGTGTAATGAGGTGGACAAATCTGTGCACTGCGCACGTGGACATGTGGACGGGCGAAATAACAAGTTTTCGTCATTCACAAAGACCCCTGTTTTCTCCACAGGGTTTGCCTGTTCATCCACGCGCTGTCCACAGATCCTGTGAACGGGGCGCGGGCGCCGACTTTCGTCAGCGCCCGCGCGGGTTTCACGACTCCCTGGCCTTCTGCTTGATGCGATTTGTAAGCTCGGACACGTGGTTGAAGGTTTCGCGCTTTTCCTTCATGAGCTTGGAGATCTTCTTGTTCGCGTGCATGACCGTTGTGTGGTCGCGCCCGAAAGCCTGTCCGATCTTGGGCAGCGACAAGTCGGTGAGCTCGCGGCACAGGTACATGGCGATCTGGCGGGCCTCGACCACGTTGTGGCTGCGCTCCGACGATCCCATCTGTTCGATCGTCACACCAAAGTAGACGGCGCACTGGCTCATGATGAGGCTGACCGTAATCTCGTTGTCGTCCGGGTTGGACACGAAGTCCTTGAGCATCATCTGCGCCAGATTCAGGTCGATGCGCTCCTTGTAGAGGGACGCCCACGCGCCGATGCGCACGAGCGCACCTTCCAGCTCACGGATGTTGGAGGAGATGCGCGAGGCGACGTACTCGAAGACCTCGGGGGTGACCTCCAGGCCCTCGGCGTCGGCCTTCTTATGCAGGATCGCGATGCGTGTTTCCAGGTCCGGCGGCTGAACGTCCACGAGCAGGCCCGAGGAGAAGCGCGAGCGCATACGGTCCTCGAAGCCCTTGAGCTGGGCGGGAGGCAGGTCGGAGGTGAGCACGATCTGCTTGTTCGCGCTGTGCAGCGCGTTAAAAGTATGGAAAAAACCCTCGACCGTCTGTTCCTTATCGCCGATGAACTGGATATCGTCGATGAGGAGGATGTCGAGCTCGCGGTAGCGGCGGTGGAAGGCCTCGACCTGCGAGTTATCCGTCTTGTTCAGGCGGATCGCGTTGATGAACTCGTTCGTGAACTCTTCGGAGTTGACGTAGCGGACCTTCAGGTGCGGCATCATCGACAGCGCGTTGTGGCCGATGGCCTGGAGCAGGTGCGTCTTACCCAGCCCGGAATCGCCATAGATAAAGAGGGGATTGAAGGCGGTGCCCGGGGTTTCCGAGGCGGCCAGCGCGGCGGCGTGCGCGAAACGGTTGGAGGGGCCGATCACGAAGGTATCGAAGGTGAACTTAGGGTTCAGATGCGTGGGACCGGCGTCGGTGGGGGAGGAGACCAGCGCTGGGGATCGCCCCTCTTTCCTCTTCTCCTGGTACGAGGCCGGTGCGGGGGCCGGGGGAGCGGGTGCGGGAGGGGCCGGCTCCTCCCGAGTTGTCACGAGCTCCAGCGAAGGGTCGACCGTGATCGCGATGCGCACGGTACGGCCCAGATTCACCGACAAAGCGGTCGTCAGCTTGGACTGTGCCTTCTCCTCGATCCACTGCTTGGTGAAGCCGTTGGGGACGGCCAGGAGAATCGTGCCTTCAATATCCCCGAGGGGCCGCGCGGAGCGCAGCATCGACGTCGCGACGGGGCCCAGCTCGTCTGTGGGGACCGTGTCGAGGGCCGCAGCCCACGCGCGTGTGAGGGAATCCGACTCCACGACAACCTCCGGACAGAAAATACGGTGAGTTCAGTCACGACTCTGGAGTGATGTGCGTGACCCTATGACATGTCCTGAGTGTAGTCCGCACACATGCTTATACACAGACTGGGGATGGAGCTGTGGAGAACTATCACAGAATCACATGGCTGTAGTTACAACTTTGAGTCCGCAGCGTGATGCGGAAAGCAAAAATACGCACTGCCTGTGGATAACTTTCGTCATCCACCGTTGTGGACGAGGTTGCTCCACAGCAATTTCCACAGCTGTGGAAACTGTGTGTGACGCGGTGGGTAACCCCGCCGCGTTGACTAGGCGCGCCCATCCGCTTAGTCTTGGAACTTGTTTGCGCCCATTTCGGGCGTGCGTCCCCGCTATCGCGCCCCGCGCGTCGATAGCCCAACCGATCAACGAGTGGGAAACCACTCCCCGCCGAGGAGAATTGCCGTGACCACCAAGCGGACCTTCCAGCCCAACAACCGTCGTCGTTCCAAGACGCACGGCTTCCGTCTGCGCATGTCGACCCGCGCCGGCCGCGCCATTCTGGCTGCCCGCCGTCGCAAGGGCCGCGCCAAGCTGTCCGCCTGAGACACCCCGGTGCTGCCGCGCGCGCACCGCATGGTTGACCCAGCGGATTTCACCGCCGCGATCCGACAAGGAGCACGCGCAGGGGATCCGCTGGTCGTCGTCCACGTCCGAGCCGACGAGGAGCGCAACAGCCGCCTCGTCGGTTTCGTCGTACCCAAGCGGGAAATCAAACGCGCCAACGGACGCAACCGCGTCAAGCGACAGCTCCGTCACCTCATGCGCGAGCGCGTCGACGACCTGCCGGAAGGAACCCGGCTCGTCGTGCGCGCCTCCTCCAAAGCCCTCGGCGTGCCCTCCACAGAACTCGGCACCCACCTCGACCGCGTCATGGAGCGAGCGTGGCGCAAATGGAACGCGCGATGACCGTCGTGAGGCGAGTGCTTGTCGCACTCGCCTCCGCGCCCATCGTCGCCTACCAGCGCTACATCTCCCCGGCCCTCGGCCCCCGGTGTCGATACGTGCCCACCTGCTCCAACTACGCGCTGACCGCGATCCGCGTCCACGGACCCATCAAAGGTCTGATCCTCGCGTCCTGGCGGTTGCTTCGATGCAACCCCTGGAGCCACGGGGGAGTGGACCACGTGCCCGACCGCGGACGCTGGAAGCCCGACCCGTGGATTCCACCCGAGGACTGGGCCGGGCACGACAACTGGGAACGTCCCGCCCCCATGGGACTGGGCCCCGAATATGACCTGACCGAGCAGCCGACAACGGCCTCGGACAACTAAGGAACAACGAAACAGCGGCGCGAAGGCGCCACGGCGAAAGCGAAAACTATGTTCGACGCAATGCTCCACCCCTTCGCGTGGGCGATCTCCTACGTGTGGGTCTGGATCCACGACCTCC
>ERZ773057.1039-NODE-1039-length-11117-cov-2.943319_pt1 | contig 11117 bp, 9 predicted proteins | sample MGYA00580629_ERZ773057 | MGnify/ENA primary metagenome ERZ773057 (study PRJEB29015, sample SAMEA2738143) | human oral metagenome | biome: human oral; feature: human-associated habitat; material: saliva | place: China | collected 2163 ...
TTTTCCGCACACTATCAGCCGATATCCGAAAGATTCAGCTATGTCCGCAGTCGAGTCCTCTCCGCCATCCGCTCCGAACACCACGCATCCTACGAAGCCCGCCACCCCCACTCTCGTGTCTGTGGCGGGTTGGGTTCTGCTCGCTATCGCTGTGGGCTGGCTGGTGCTGATTGCGTACACCGGCATCTCGTATGCGACTACCCATTTGGCGCACCTGTCGACCTGGCGCGCCCAGTCGCTGGTGGATGCGCAGGCGTACTATCCGGTGCTTTTCCTGATGGTCAGCGCGTTCGGTAACGTGACCCTGCACGGCTTCTGCACGGTGGCGTATCTGCGTGGTTACCGGTGGGCGGCATTGGTGCTGTCGGTCGCGTTGGCGTTGGGTGTGTTGGCTTCTTTGCTGATTATGCTGACGGTGGCGGCTCTTCTGGGTACGTTGAATGGTGCGCCGAGCCAGGACGTTGAGCTGCTGCTCAGTAGCGCTTCGCCGCTGTACACGCCGGTGTATGTGGCTGGCCCGTACATGCTGGTGTGCGTTGTGGCGTTGGCGCTGGTGTGGTCGCGTCAGTCGCGTTCTTACATGGAGGCGCGCCGTGATTGGCGTGTGCGCCGCAGCGAGGATTACCTGATTTAGCCTCAGAGGTTCTGGCCGCGGCTCCTGCGGCTCACCGATAACTTTATTTATCCAACCACTATTCACCCAACCACAGTTAGGATGACTCGTGCACCCTACTTCCGAACCTGCGCACGAATCCTCAACGCAGACGAGCCCCGGCGCCGCCAAGCGCACATATGATGAGAGGGCGGCGTTTGAAGAGGTAAAAAGAAACCTTGGCATAGTTGGCGACAAGGAACAGGAATATAACCGGGGACTGGAGCTTCTTAGTAAAGCCTATTCCATCGGTATGACGCTCATTCTGGTGTATTTCCTCCTGGACGCGTACCAGATTCTCGTGACTGCGGGTCGTAGTGTGAACATCGGCTCGTTCCTTAGTTATGCCCTGCCGAAGGTTCTGCCTGACGCCCTCTTGGTGATGCCGTTCCTCTGGTTCGTTCTGGACTGGGTCAAGGACGGGTACATTAATCCGCGCCGCCTGACGATGCTGTACCTTCTGCTGTGCTTTGTGAGCGGTGTGCTCTCGTTCGCGGGTGTTTTTGGTATGTCTCAGGTGCTTTTCCCTGCGTTCACTGCTTTGGATTCCGCATCGCATCCTGCTGCTGCTTCGTCTATCGTGACGCAGGTTCTGGTTGCGGTCATTACGGCGGGTAGCGCTGTTCTCATGTTCCTGCTGACTCGCCCGGCGGTGGGTGCGGTTCCGAGCCGTGCAGTGATTCGCAAACAGATGTGGGATATCGAGAAAAACACCTCGGGTGCTGAGGATGAAGAGCTGACTCGCGAGGATGTTCTTCGTCAGCTTGAGAAGGAAGAAGGCCCTGTCAAGAACTCTACCGAGCAGCTGTTGCGTGAGCTTTCTGCCGATTATGCGCTCTCGAATGATCCGGTGGAGAAGAAGCGCCTGCTGGATGAGATACAGCAGGTTCAGCGCGCCCAGAAGGCGGGCGTAAAGCCCCATCTCGGCGGCGCCTCCGCAGGGGAATCGGATAAGCCTAACAAGCAAGCACACGAGGGCGCGAAAGCTACCGCCGGCTCTACCGCCCCTGCCGCGCCTGAGGTGGTGCTCCCGCCGCGGCCGAAGGCGCTACGCGGCGTCATGTGGTGTTTTATTGCCATGCTGGTTGTGGAAGCAGCCCATAAAATCTTCCTGTACATGATCGACGGGCGCTCAGCCCGCGGTGTTGAGTTGTGGGTGGGCTTCATTATTCCCGGTGTAGCGCTCCTCCTCGTTGTCCATGCCATACCGATATTTATCCTCTGGCGACTTTGGCGGGGCCGAACCTGGGCGTATTTCATCATCTTTATCAGCTTTGCCTACATTGCTATCAAGGGCCTGATAGATTTTGTGAACACCTTCCTGACGACCGGCTATCTTTCCCGGTTGCTGGATGGCACACAGACATGGAGTTCTCAGTACTACGCAGCAGCTGTGCTGTCTGGGAATGTTGCTGACACCTTGATTACGCTCCTCTCCATTCTGATAGTTGTGCTGCTCCTTAGCCGTTCCACCAGGTTGTATGTGGCTACTGCGAGGTTGGCGCGGTTGAAGGCACGCGAACAGGTGAACGCTGGCGATGCTCAAGTTGTTGGCCATCAGGATGCAGAAATACGTGCTCGCCTGGACGAAGAGCAGACTCGTCGGGAAGAGAAGGAAGCTAACCGACGGGCTGAGGAGGCGGTCGCTCAGCAGTACAAGACAACCCGCCGCACGGATGCACGGAAGAACTCCCGCAACGAACAGCGCGGTTACAAGGATACGTCCGTGTACACCGAGGAAGGCTACCGCCTCAACTAGGGTGGGATGCCCCTCCCTATGGGGAGACTCTTTGCTACCCGCCCTGCACTACACTGCGCTGTAGCGTGCGGGGCGGGGTACGAAGAGAAGAAAGGAACAATGATGTCAGAACGCACCCCAAAACAACCGTTGAACGACCCGGAGTACACGGTTCCAGAATACAGCGTGCTGCTTGCCCTCCGACGAGGCTAAAAACAGCACAGCAGAGGACGATGCCGCCTCTCATAACGTAGCTTCCGGTAACGCCGCCTCCACCAACGCCGCCCCCAGCGGTGCGGTAGACAATAACGCGGCAGAGGATAACGCACCCGGCGACAGCACCCCCGAGCAAGCCACTACCGACTACCGGGAGGCGACCGCCGGCTACACCGCGCCTGTCGCCTCCGAGCAGGTAATTCCGAAGCGCCCGCAGGCTATGCGTAGCGTCATGTGGTGCGCAACCGCCATGATTGCGTTGAGGGTTCTTAGCAGTTCTCTATCAATCCTGCTCCCAGACCAGTCGTATATCGATTTTGAGATGGTGATGAGTGTCCTCTTCTCGATGCTGGCGTTCACCCTCCTCGCCTCCATCATTCCAATCTTCGTTCTCTGGAAGATTTGGGAGGGCCGTGAGTGGGCGCGTGTTATCACCATCATCTACAGTGCTTTGATGGCTGCTAACGATGTAATTACTTTTGCGACACATTTCACGGATCCAAGGTATTTCTCTAGGCTGATGGGTGGGTCTCAGTCTTCAGCCTCTTACGTGGCGGGTACCGTTAGCAACATTATGATGATTGCCCTCTATATTCTGATGATTGTGCTGCTGACTCGTGCTCCTATTAGGATGTACACACAAATCGTTAGCGGGGCACGTGCGCTAGAACGCCAGCAGATGCTGTCTGAGACGAGGCAGGCTGCCGGTCAGGTGCCGGCAGAACTTCGAGAGCTTTTCGCTGACGATGAGGATGACGAACGCACCTCATCAGGGGGAAATAACCCTCGACCCCCGCACCGTAGCGCGGGATGGGGAACGTAGAAAGGAACACCAACGTCAGGAGTTCCGGGGCTAGCCCTCGAAATGGTGTACGTGGTTACCTGGATACCTCTGAATACGCTGAGAAAGGGTACTGCCTTCCTAGGGTGCGGCGCGCCTCTTTATATTCTTAGGGTAAGACTCTTTAACGCCCGCTCCGTGGCACTGTAGCGCGGGGTGGGTGCCAGAAGAGAAAGTGCCAGGGGAGAAAGGAACGACGATGTCAGAACGTATCCCGAAGCAGCCGCTGAATGACCCGGAGTACACGGTTCCCGAATACAGTGTGCTGTTGCCCTCCGAGGAGGCTAAAAACAGCACGGCAGAGAGTAACACCGCCTCCAATAACGTTGCCCCCAGTAGCGCGGTAGACACTAACACGGCAGAGAATAATGCACCCGGTGACAGCACCCCAGAGCACGCCACTACCGACTATCGGGAGGCGACCGCCGGTTACGTTGCCGCCTCCGAACATGCGGGGCGGGTACGCCCGAAGGCTCTGCGTAGCGCCAAGCGGTGCACCACCGCGATTATTATTCTGTCGCTTTTCACCACTATCCAGCTCTTCCTGCTCTTCGGTAAACCAATCGCCGGTGTGGAGACGCTACCTGACCTTGTCCTGCGTATGCTAGGGTACCCTCTCATCTTTGTTCTTATCCAGATTTTGCTTTTCTGGATGACCTGGAAAGGACACAGGTGGGCACACATACTTACCCTCATGTACAGCGCCTACGAGGTCTTGAGTCGCATGTATTGGTTTGCGCAAGATTTCCTCGTGGACTCCCGCTATATCACCTTGTTGATGGATGAGTTGCAATCCTCCGACTCTGCAGATTTTGCGGTCGCTCTTCTCATCCGTACCGCGATTGGTGTCTTCATTACTATCCTCTACATCCAGAATATTGCGTTGCTGACTCGTCCCCCTGTTTGGGCGTACACGACTGCCGGCAGCACGTTGCATAGTCAGGTGGTTGGTCAGAATCCGTCGGAACCTGACGCGAACTCCAACGAGGGCGGGAACCGCCTCAACTAGGATGTTTACCTCAAACAGCGCCACTACCACCAAAAGGCTCAGAGCATGAAAGGGTGGGGATACTAAACGGTATCCCCACCCTTTCGCGTTAAATATCGCAATCTTCTAGCTGGTAAAACCCTTTGAGTTACCTAAAAGGTTCCAGGCTTCGCATAAAAACTCTACTAGGCTCGAAGAGCTTACCCTATACTGAAAAAGTATTATTCTCTCAGCTAACTACATCAAACAACTCTTTTAGGTATGTTTCAAGCAAATCTGCCTAAATAAGCGCAACAATCACCGACTGACGCACCACAGTGCGAGCATATGAGAGAAAGAACGACGATGTTTAACAATACTTCCGGTGCCCCCGCGGGCACACTGGCACCGCAGGCAGGTCAGCCCGCAGCACCGAACTTTCCGGCACCGAATTTTGTGGCACCCGCCGCAGTGGCGCCTCAGCTTCCGGTTCCTGCAGGTGCCCGCCCTGTGCATAGTGCTCCTCGCCTTCAGGCAACCAGCAATCTTCCCCCTCGCCCCGTTGCCATCAAGATTGTATTCATCTTCATGATAGTGTTCCTGTCTACGTATCCCCTACAGCCTGTTGTGGGTCTAGAGTTCACGTTTATGTATTTGCTGGCAGGCACGACCATGGGGCTTACGATGATCTTCCCCATTGTTTTTGGAGTATTCGCCGCTGGGCGCCTCAACGAGGGTTATGAGTGGGCACGAAAGGCGATTATTATCGAGGGCGCACTACGCATGCTTCTGGATATTGTGTTTGTAGCTCTCTTCTCTCACGTTTTATGGGACAACGACAACCAATCAGCAATGTATAAAGTGATGTTTTTTGGCCCCTTGATGTCCCTTGAAGTCTTGTACGCGAAGCTAGCCTTTGATTTCATCAGCCGCATCGTGATCATTGTTCTTCTCTGCCAGCCGCAGGTGGGGCAATACATCAAAACGTGTGAGAATCTGCGACGCATGGGCGTAAAGTAACCTCGCGGAGGTGCCGCCGGCTTCCGGGACGTCACCTCCACCGGGCTTGAGAGAACACAAAAGGGTGGGGATACCAGACGGTATCCCCACCCTTTCGCATCCCCGGCTCACAGCCGAGAAGAACTCACGTATTACTCAGCAGATTCCTGCTTCGCCTTCGAGCGGCCACGCAGGTACTCGATAAAGACCGGCACCACAGAAACCGCCACAATAATCACAGCAATGTACTCAATGTTGTTGTGCACGAACGGAATACCGCCCAGCAGCACACCCGCCAGACCAATCGAACCAATCCACGCAACCGCGCCAACAACATTCCACAGGTGGAACTTCTTACGGTCGTACGAAGAAATACCAGCCGCAAGAGACACAAAAGTACGGACAATCGGCACGAAACGACCCAGAACCAGAGCCAAGCTACCGCGCTTCTGGAAGAACTCCTCGGTAGTGTGCAGGTTCTTGGTGCTCAGAATCTTCGCGTCATCCTTGAAGATCTTACGGCCGTAACGGGCACCAATCTGGTAGCCAACCTCAGCGCCAGCAATAGCAACCAGCACCAGGACCGGGAACGCAACCCACAGGGACAGGCCCATCTGCTCATGCAGCATACCCAGAGCAAAAATCAGGGAGTCACCCGGAAGAACAGGGAAAAGAACACCGGACTCAATAAATACGATAATTGCCGAAACAACCAGAACCCAGGGGCCGGTATCGAGCAGGAACTGCTCAAGGTTGAGGCCCAAGAGCGCAACCGGAAGATGCGCCAAAGCGGTGGCAAGAAAAGTCATGAAAAATCCTGAACTGTGAGTGGACCGCACGCACGGATCGGCGGCGGAGTAACACCAGCATAGAAAGCATACCTATGGTGACCATTGTGCAAAACTATGCGGAGGCTGTGTATTACTGGCACAATTCTACCGGCATTTACGCCGGATGCACGGGTCAGCGAGGCGTAAATCTCCGCACCGGTGGAACCGAAACAGTGCGAGGTGATGCGGCGCTCGCACGCCTCCCCAAGTAGTGACCGTCCGCCAGGCTAGAGGATGCGGGGTGTGACATGATGGGAAGAGAGCACGGCGCGTCGCGGCGTAGCGAACGCCCCAACCACCCACCGTTGGAGAGAACATGAACCCCCAGCAGTCAGCTTACCGCCCCGCCGACCCCCTGCATGGCGATTCCCTGCACGCTGAAGCCCGCGACGTGTTGCGCCGCCTCACCGGTGTTACTGATGCCGAGTTCCACGACGGACAGTACGAGGCGATTCGCGCCCTCGTAGCTGACCGCGCCCGCACCCTCGTCGTGCAGCGTACCGGCTGGGGTAAGTCCGCGGTCTACTTCATTTCTTCCCTGCTGTTGCGTGCCCGCGGTATGGGCCCGGCGCTTATTGTCTCCCCGTTGCTTTCCCTCATGCGTGATCAGGTTGAGGCGGCGTCCCGCGCGGGAGTGCGCGCCGCCATGGTGAACTCCGCGAACGTCACCGAATGGGATGAAATCCGTACCCGCCTCGAAGCTGACGAGCTCGACGTGCTCCTGGTGGGCCCTGAACGCCTCAATAACCCGGCGTTCCGCGAGCAGTGGCTACCGTACCTGCTGCCGCGCCTGGGTCTGCTCGTTATTGATGAGGCGCACTGTATTTCTGACTGGGGCCATGACTTCCGCCCCGACTACCGCCGTATTGGTTCGCTCATCAAATCTCTGCCGGCGGGTGTGCCGGTGCTGGCGACTACCGCAACCGCGAATGACCGTGTTAGCCGCGATATTGCCGAACAGCTCAGTGCCGATACCAGCGCACCCGTGCATGTGCTGCGCGGTCCGCTGTCCCGCGAGTCCCTGCGCCTGGGCGTTCTGACCCTGCCCAATGAGGCGCAACGCATCGGCTGGCTACTCACTCACCTGAACAGCCTGCCCGGTTCGGGCATTATCTACACGCTGACTGTCTCTGCGGCAGAAGATACCGCAAACGCCCTGCGTGCCAGCGGCTACGAGGTACTCGCCTACACCGGTAAAACTGACCCGGATGAGCGGCTGGTTGCGGAGCAGGCGCTCAAGGAAAACCGGGTGAAGGCTCTTGTTGCGACGAGTGCCCTCGGTATGGGTTTTGATAAGCCCGATTTGGGTTTTGTCGTGCACCTGGGCGCGCCGTCGTCGGCGGTGAGCTACTACCAGCAGATTGGTCGTGCCGGCCGCGGTGCCGTCAATGCGGATGTTCTGCTCCTGCCCGGTCGCGAAGACCGCGCCATTTGGGAGTATTTTGCGACCGCCTCCATGCCTGATGAGGAGCAAGCGCTGGCTGTTTTGGATGCCCTCGCCCAGTCCCCGGAGGGGTTGAGCATTACCGCATTGGAGGCGCGCGTTCAGTTGCGCCGCTCCACCCTGGAGCTTCTGCTGAAGGTGCTGGACGTTGAGGGCGCGGCAGTGAAGGAAGGCAACTACTGGCGTCGTACCTCTTCGCCGTGGCAGTACGATAGTGCACGTTACGCGGCGGTGGCGCAGGCGCGTGTGGTGGAGCAGAACGCCATGCTCGAGTATGAACGCACTAGTCAGTGTCGTATGCTTTTCCTGGCTCAGCAGCTTGATGATGCTTCCGCGACTGCGTGCGGTCGTTGCGATGTGTGTGCGGGCCCCTGGTACCCGGTTGACGTTCCCACTGAGGCGCAGCAGGCGGCACAGAGTAGCTTCAATACGGTGGGCGTGCCCCTGCAGCCGCGCCGCATGTGGCCGAGCGGGCTGGATCAGCTGATGGGTGCGGATGCGCCGCGCGGTCGTTTGTCTAAGGATGAGCAGACTGAACCCGGTTACGCCTTGGCGCGTTTGAGCGACATGGGGTACGGTACTCGTCTGCGTGAGCTTTTGGCGACGAATGAGCTGGGTGAGCCGGTTGATTCGGAGGTCCCTGCCGAGCTGGGTCGCGCCTGTGTGAAGGTGCTTGCTGCGTGGGAATGGTCTGAGGCGGGTCGTCCGGTGGCGGTGTTGACTCTGCCTTCGCCGGTGCGTCCTCGTTTGGCTCAGTCCCTGGGTAGGGGATTGGCGTCGGTGGGTCGTCTGGTGGATTTAGGCCGGGTATCTCTGGTGGGGGAGCCGCGTTTCTTTGGCGGTAATAGCGCGTTCCGTTGTGCGGATGTGCTGCGCTCGTACCGGGTGCCTGCAGAAGTTCTGGACTATGTGCGTGAGCATCGGTGCCCTATTCTGCTGGTTTCTGATGTGGTGGATTCGCGGTGGGCGTTTACGGTTGTGGCGCGGGAGCTGCGGCTGACAGGTGCTTCTGCGGTGTATCCTTTCTCTTTGGCCGCCACCCATTAGTTGCGCCTATTATCGTTTATTTATTCCCCTGACGAGGTTGTATGTCATATTCGGAATATTCAAAATTGACGGTCACAGACGGTTCTTCCGCTGTGCTCAGCGATATTCCCGCTCGCCCCGAACACGGCGAGTGGATGGTGCGCGCCCTCGCCGAGGGTGCCGCCGCAGGTGAGCGTGGCGAGATCCCTATTGGTGCTGTCGTGGTGGACGAGCAGGGCGTCATTATTGGTTCGGCGGGCAATACTCGCGAGCGGGAGCATGACCCCAGCGCCCATGCGGAGGTGAATGCGATTCGTCAGGCGGCGGCGCATCGTGGTCATTGGCGCCTGGACGGGTGCACGCTCGTGGTGACGGTTGAACCGTGCCTGATGTGTGCCGGCACGATTCTGGCGTCGCGCGTTTCGACGGTGGTTTTTGGCGCCTGGGAGGAGAAGACGGGAGCTGTTGGCAGCCGTTACGATGTGCTGCGTGACGGCAGGGTTGCTCCGGCTCCCGAGGTGTATGCGGGGGTGCGTGCTGATGAGTGCGCGCAGCTGATGGTGGACTTCTTTAAGGAACGCCGCTCCTGACTTCCTCTAAGCCTCACCCTTAAAATGGTTTGTATAACGCGAAAAGCCGCGCAGAGGCTGCGTGGCTTTTCGCGTTATTTGTACGAAAAACCCCATTTATTTGAAAAATACTTCAAGAATTTCAAAAATGACCCCTGTTTTTCAAGAAAAGCCCACTACATCACACACAACCGGGTCTACCATATATAGGCATTGGAGCCTCCGCCTGCCCGCGCCTGTCGTTTAACACCCCGCGCGGTGCCCGCGGAGGACTCCCAGAAACTCACCCGAACCGTCCATTCTCTGAGGGGATTTAACCGTGTTAAGAGTTGACAATATTTGGGCAAAAGGGCGCCACACTCCGCTTTTTGACCGCACCACCTTCTCAGTGGGCGAGGGTGAAGTCATTATTGTTCAGGCGGATAGCCAGCTGGAGCGTACCTCTCTTGCGTTGGCGCTGACTGGTCGCCTTCCCCTGTCCGGCGGCACGATTAGCTGGAGTAAGGGCGATGATGAGCCTCGCCGTATTTCGATGAAGCGTTTGCGTGCTCTCAGTAGCGTGGTGGATTCCCCCGACGTGACTGCTCCCGAGCAGCATATGCGCGTGCACGATTACGTGTCGGAGATGCTGTCCTATAACCTGCCGATTTTTGGTCGTCCTCGCGCGAGCCGCTGGCTGGCTGAACGCGGCCTGGAGGAGCTGGACGGGCTGTGGATGGATGAGATTAGCGGCGAGATGAACATTGAGCTGATGGCCGCTTTGGCGAAGCATAGTCCCTCTGACCTGCTGGTTTTTGATACTCCTTCCCGCCATCTGAACCACACGTACATGTGGCTTCCGTATCTGGAGGAACTTGCCGCGGATGAGGACCACCCGCGCACGGTGGTGGCGGTTGTGCCCCATATTTCGGAGTCCTGGCATGGTGCGCGTGCTGTGGTCGGCCGTGCCCCTGAGGAGAACGCGCCGGATCCTGTTGAGGGCGAGGTTGAATCCTCCAATGATTCCCCCGAACATGGCGAAAACGCTGAGAAGGAGTAAGAATGACTGTTCTGCGTGTTGCACTCGTTGAGCTGAAACGCCTGACCAGCGGTGTTCTGCCGGTTTTGGTGCTGCTTGCGATGTCCTGCATTCCGCTGCTGTACGGTGCCCAGTACCTGTACGGTAACTGGGATGCTTACGGCCATGTGAATGGCATTGTGGGCGCCCTGGTGGTTGAGGATGAGGGCGCGACGGATTCTGAAGGTAAGCAGGTGAACACCGGCGCTGATGTGCGCCAGTCCCTGCTGGATGCTGGCACGTTTGATTGGCGTCAGGTACAGACCCGCGCTGAGGCTGTTGAAGGCGTGGAGAACGGCACCTATGACTTTGCGATGGTGATTCCGAAGGATTTCTCCCGTAATCTGCAGAGTGCCGGTTCGTTCAAGCCTGATGCTGACGGCAAGACGGGCACTATTGATCCGCGTGCGGCGGGTATTGAGGTCATTACGAATGATGCCAATAACTATGTGCTGACGAATATTGTCACGAAGGCGGGCACTTCGGTGCGTGATTCGGTGGCGGAGAAGGTCGGTAATTCTACGGCGAATTCACTGTTGGCTAGCTTCACGACGATTCATTCAAAGATGGGTGAGGCTGCTGATGGTGCGTCGAAGGTGAATAATGGCACGGTGAAGCTGGCCGATGCAATTGTTCAGCTGAAGGATGGCACCGCCACGGTGAATGATGGTGCCGTGAAGCTGAAGGATGGTACTTCCTCCCTGGCTGATGGCCAGTCCCAGTTGTTGGATGGTCAGAAGCAGTTGGCGGAGGGTGCTGGGAAGCTTGCTGATGGTGT
>ERZ773057.1045-NODE-1045-length-11054-cov-10.460769_pt1 | contig 11054 bp, 8 predicted proteins | sample MGYA00580629_ERZ773057 | MGnify/ENA primary metagenome ERZ773057 (study PRJEB29015, sample SAMEA2738143) | human oral metagenome | biome: human oral; feature: human-associated habitat; material: saliva | place: China | collected 2163 ...
GTAGCTTTAAATATTCTGATATTAATTCTATATATGATGGAAATGGGCTCAGTCTTGTAGATAGAGATGATTATATGAAATTTCCAGCGATTATTAATGATTCTGACGGCTTTACTTACGTTAGAGAGGGGCCTTCTAAAAAGTATAGGGTTAAAGGTAAAATATTGAAAAATGATATTTTTTTGTATACGCCTGTTTTAGACGGAGATTGGTATAGGGCCTACTCTAAAAATGGTAGTGCATACCTTGGATATGTATATCGCAAACGGATTCTACCTTATGATAAATGTCCTATTAATATAAAAAAGAAAATGGAGAAAATTATGTTTGACTAAGTATCCTATATCTTTGATGTTTGTAATTAAGTCAAAGAATATGGCTTGGTAATAAATAACTAAAGTTTCCCACCCCTTCAAACACAGACTTTTCTCATTCCCCTTTGCCTGTCGTTCCCCTAATATCCATTGACTTTTAACACATGACTAACTGAGGTTATTCAGTGTGTCCATATACTTCATTCCATTTTTCTAATGCTTCAGCCATTACGAGGATTTTGTACATTGCTTTGTTATTACCGCTGATTGTAGCCATAAGGTGCTGGGGTGTCACTCCAAGCGTTTCTCCAATGACAGGCGAGATAACAAGTGATCAATGCCAAACTTATCAAAAAGATGAAATAAATCATCACTTATTCGAGTTTTAACATTCAAAAGTTTGGATAACCCACTTATTTTCTTTATTTTTGCTTCCATAATAGTTTTGTTGTCTTGTCTTTAAAATCAGTCGTTTAGCGATTACTAATTTACAAAGAAAATTCGACAAACTGTTATTTTTCTGTCTATTTATTTGGGTGGGAAACTTTAGATAAGCAAACAAACAAATGCAATGTAAACAGCCAATGCTGCTGTCATAAATGCATTTACACCAGGTTCTATAGATTATAGCAATGGAGCAGATTAATGGGATGGTTCAGAACAAGCAATGATTCCTAAGGAGTTTCAGAATAAGCCATCAAATGGTACTTTTATGTATAAATGAACGTCATGGGGTGGAGTATGCATGATAAGGAGTATGCATCGTGGAAAAATGCTGTAAATAAAAAAATGGTAATGGATTATTTAATGTTCCGCAGAAAAAACTGCAGGATACAATTATGGAGGTATGAAGAATAAGGGAAGAATTAGGATTACTTCCACTGCACAATATGAATTAACTATTTTTTGGAGGACTCTAAAATGATTTTATTTTCAAATTTATGGCTTCGAAGAGCGTTTTTTTGCATTTTACTTTGTTCTTGTCTGCAAGATAATAAAGCTCAAAATGTCTGGAAACTTTATTACAATACAAAAGAAGTCCAGATTAGGAGTTATACATCTAAAGGACAGTTGAGACATCTTGTGCAAAGCGACGACGATGGGAATAAGGCCGATTCTGTAATTTATAAAAAGAATATTTATGTTTATTCTTTTGCAAAAACAAAAGTGTACAAGAACTCTGATCTTCGTGTCATAAATTTCTATTCTAAATTTAAACTGCATAAGGAGACTTTTTTGTCTCCTTATGTTAAACATGCATTCCTATTAGAGGAGTATATTTCTGATTTGCAAGACATCTATGAATCCATTCTTCCGAATGGTGATGAAGTTTCAGATCATATATTGATTTCTATAAATAAAAATAGCACCCATATAACATTTCGTAATCTGAATTGTCGTTTTAATGTTTTATTTAGTCCTGTAATATTACAATCTTATTTGTCCTACGATATAATAAAAGACATAAAGCTATATACTAATTTCGGAAGGCTCTCGAAAATAAGTTATATTTTGGAAGGGCATATTCTCAATATCTTTTTTAATTATAAACATAATTCAATTAAGATAGTAATAGAATCATTATCATCCTATGATGATAGAAAAGATGAATATATTTATGAATGGAAAAGAGATACGTAGGGTCTTGCTAATTTAATATAACTAAAGTTTCCCACCCTTTAAAACACTAACTTTTCTCATTTTCCTTTGTCTGTCGTCCCCCATATCCATTGACTGTTAACTCATGCCTAACAGAGGTTATGCAGTGTGTCCATATATATATCATTCCATTTTTCTAATACTTCAGCCATTACAAGGATTTTGCTCAACTCTTTGTCGTTGCCGCTGATTGTAGGTATAAGGTGTTGGAGCGTCACCCCAAGCGTTTTTCCTAAAATGCGAAGAATGTGCTCGATACAAGCAAGAAATCTCTTCCATAACATGAGTGCCATGAGATATTCCTCCATATCCGAAAAGAGTTCGACCATGGTTTGATGTTTTGTGAATCTCTTTTCCAAAGCCATGACAGTATATGTAAGGTAACACAGCGTTAAATCGGCTATATGATTATTAAAGTCGCAACTTTGATAATTTTCCAATCCGAGCTACTGCTTAGTCTCCTCCCTTTTCCTGATGTTGTGAAAAATTAAGGGTTTGGTTGTCTTGCCGTCAAAGAATGCACAAAATAGCTGTTTGTAGCCCAATACACATCTGCCTTTTACATGATTGAAAACACGACTAATACCCTGCATTCTCACGCCATTCTTCCTAAGCATGGTGTCATCTATAATGAAAGGCGAGATAACAAGTAATCGTTGTCAAACTTACCAAAAAGATGAAATAAATCATCACTCATCCAAGATTTATCACTCAAAAGTTTGGATAACTCGCTTATTTTCTTTATTTTTGCTTCCATAATAGTTGTGTTGTCTTGTCTTTAAAATCAGTTCTTTAGCGATTACTAATTTACAAAGAAAATTCGACAAACTGTTATTTCTCTATCTATTTATTAGGGTGGGAAACTTTTGTGTTATTAGTAAACCTTTAATCTGAAATAAAAATGAGAAAGTTAAAAAACTTCACCTTGTCTTCATCTTGCAAGGCACTCAACAATCAAATGATGATTGAAATTGTAGGTGGTGCAAACGAGAAGACCTGCTCATTCAACTCTTCACAAAGTTCATGCTCTGGCTCATGTGATTACGATGGGCATCAAGGCTCCTGTGCCTATGGATCTATTGGATCATTCACAGGGGGGGGTATTGCTACATCGCCTAATTTTAGTTTGTTGCACCATGCTCGTATGAGTATGGTGCAACAATAAGTTCAACTTTAACAACAATCCTAACAATGTTACGTAAAATTACATTATGTTTGATGTCTTGGAGTTTTTCTGTGATGCTCTATGGACAAGTCAAAGATAGCATCGCTTCTACTTTTTTAGTTGCCCATTATGATTATACTTGCCGGACTTCTGACAATAAGGGAGAAAATCATATAGTGAACTATGGGCTTACCCTGCAAGTAGCTCAAGATATGGCGTGCACTATGGGACAGAAGCGCCACGATGGAGAAAATGACAGGAGTGAGCAACTACTCTATGTGCCCACGACTTGGCAGAATTATCCTGAGGGAAATATAACATCTGTCGAGACCATTCCACCTTATCACTATTTGACCACGGAAAAGATGGTCGAGATAAAATGGACGTTACTAACCGAACGCGATACCATTTGCGGACTACCTTGTCAGAAAGCAACTGGAACGTATGGAGGAAGGGAGTGGATGGCATGGTTTACCGAAAAACTGCCCACTCGTTTTGGTCCATGGCGATTAGGAGGTCTGCCTGGTCTGATTGTCCGTGCGATGTCAGCCGACAGTATTCATCGTTTTGAATGTAGTAAGGTAGAAAACGTGAAAGAAGCTATTACTTACACTGTGCCAGAAGGTAGTATAAAGTCTGCACGTGCCAAATTTGTTAAGTTACGCAATCGCATCTTTGGGAATCCGAACTACGTTTCTAATCCATCGTATTACATTAAGCCTACAGAAATAGAAAGTATGGCAGTGATAGAGGGATTGGTTGTATTAGGAGGGACACCGATTGAGATGAAACCTGCTAAATTTCAACCTTTAGATTTCTGATCATTATATGACTCGTTTTTGGTACTTCTTACTTCTCTTAGTTGCCCCCCTCAGTGCTGTGAATGCTCAGACACAGACAATAAGTGTGAATGGACAGGCTCGTTGCGGTACTGAAAAGGTTGTAGGAGCTCTTGTGACTCTGCTTCAGCCAACGGACTCCAGTATTGTTGCCTATACGACAACTGACAAACAAGGTTTCTACACCCTAAAGGCTACGACTCAACTCAGCGAAGTGCTCCTTAGTATCTCAGGCTTTAATATCAAACGGAAAACGACTCGTATAAAAGCGCATTCGCAAACATTTGACTTCCATGTCAAGGAAGAAAACAGAATACTGCGTGAAATCGTGGTTAAGTCGCAAAAACTGTGGGGGAATCGCGATACGCTCAACTATCTCGTTTCTGCCTACACGCGTGGAAAAGACCGTTCCATAGGTGATGTGCTGCAGAAACTGCCTGGCATCACCATTGAGGACAATGGAGTGATTAAATATCAAGGCAACCCTATCAACCATTTCTACATTGAAAACCTTGACATGTTGCAGGGACGTTATAATCTTGCCACACAGGGTATCAAAGCCGAAGATGTCGCCACAGTACAGGTATTAGAAAATCACGAACATATTCGTTCGCGAAAGGATCAAACTCCCTCCGAGCGTGCAGCGATCAATCTAAAACTTAAAGATAAAGCCAAGGGGATATGGAACAAATCTGCCAATTTAGGTGCTGGACACAATCACGATCAAATATTGTGGGAGGCTATGCTCCAGACTATGTACTTCGGTAAGGGCAAGCAGCATATGTTGCGTTATAGTGGTGACAATCTGGGACGTTCCATAGAGATTGGCACTGACCATTATGGTTTCTCCTCAGAGGGAAACTCACGTATGGTTTCACTTGTGGAACACTCCTCATCGCCAATAGGCAATAGTTTGTTTGGCTATCGCCATAGCATCAATCTCAACAATTTAGCAAAGCTCTCCGACAGCATTACGATAAACTACAACTTCAATTACAGTCATAACTTCTCGAGAGGGCACTCTTTCTCACAAACTACTTACTTCTTGCCGAATGGTGTGAAGCAGTTGCTGATGGAAGATATAGCCGATCGCACGCACACTCATTCGGCGAATGTACAATTCAACTACGAGATGAACCTTCAGCAGCGCTATCTCAAGAATACGTTCTCGCTCTGGGGACGGTGGAATGAAGGGCGAGGAGATATTCTTTCCGCCCATCAGTACCAAGCTGCGATGTTGAACGGAACTATCGGAGATTCCTCCATTTCACAAACTTTGCACTATCGTTCGTTGGGAGTGACCAATTGCACCCATTGGGTGTACCGCACGGCAAAGGGAGGAGGTTTTGAGTGGACCTCTACCAATCGAGTTTCAAAGACTCCACAAACCCTTATCATTGCTGGCGAGAGGGCTGCTCATCAAGACATAGAAATCACTGCTATCTCCACAATCAATAGTTTTAGATTGTTGCGCGACCTTCGTTCTTGCAAATGGACACTTTCTTCCTCGGGAAATTTGAATACCAGCTATACTATACTCACTTCAGCACTCACTCATCCCAATACTCCTGTGGCTCCTAATGGAGATATGAATCACATGCATGCCAGTGTAGATTTGGGACCCGTGGCACAATACACGAGTGGTGCTTTCCAATCCAAGCTCAGTGTACCCGTAGCTTTGACCTACACCGCCCTCCACAACGCTGCTGTTGAGGGCGAGGAAACGGAGGCTCACCGCCTGCATTTATATTTGCAACCTTCGTTTTCTTTACATTGGAAAGCCACTGATAACTTTACGCTCAACGCTAATGCTCACTATTCAGCCAGCGAGACTCCTTGGAGAAAACTTCTCACAGCCAACGTGATGCAAAACTATCGCAGCCTTTCGCGCTATCGTGCTACACTCGACAACAGTTACGATGCAGGTGCTTATTTCAAAGTGGCATTCAAAGACATCTTTACAAGTGTGTTTGCCCATTTGGAGGGCAATTGGCAGCGTTCGTGGAGTGACATCGCCTATGGAACTACCCTTGATGCGCAGGCGCATACGATTGTCGAGGCAGTATATATGCCCAATCATAGTAATCGTTACATGCTGACGGCTTATGGACGCAAGGACATTGATTGGCATACACTACAAATAGAACTCTCGGCTACGCGCTCATGGGGGAAGAGTGAAATGTTGCGCCAATCGGTACTCACCACTTATCGCACCACAGGCTATGCCCTTCAAGGTACACTGGCTTTCGATATTGCGAGTGGATATCGCTTGGATTATAGAGCCACATGGCAGCGACAACGTTCGACGAGTCCTCAACATACATTCACCTTCGACGAACTAAGTCAGCGTGCTGAATTGAGCCTCCGCTTGTGCTCTTCGCGTCTATTCTTGAGTCTCCACGCCAGCCATACACATAATAGCAGCTTGACCTCAGAACGTAAAGACTATCTTTTCATGGGTAGTAGTCTGCAATTTAAGCTGTCAAAGAAGGTGGAATTCAACCTCAACGGTGATAATCTCACGAATATCCGCAGTTATAGATCTCGCTCCATTGGAGATATGGAGAACTACTATTCAGAGTATTATCTTCGCCCATTATCCATTAGCCTAACAGCACATTTATATTTATAATGCCTCCTCGTTTTTCTTATTTTAAACAGCCTTCGAACTGCGGTCCAGTTTCATTGCGTATGATTGCTCGATTTTATGGTATTGCTTATGCTGCAGAGATGTTGAGAAAGCATTGTCATATATCTTGATATGGGGTAATTATGCGAGGTATAGATGAGTGTGCCCAATATATCGGTTTTGAAACTATGGGGTTTCTCTCTCCTTTGAAAAATTAGCAGAGGAAGGTGTGTTACCGTGTATTTTACATTGGAACCAGAATCACTTCGTTGTGTGTTACGGAATTACAAACGATAATGGAAAATATAATATATCATTAATGTCCCGATTTTAATGGGACACTAATGACTCGAGAACAAAGATGTCAAACGTGCCATAAAAAAGGACAAAAATATCTTTGAGAATGATAGTATTTAATAAAAAAATGATGTTCCTTCTGAAAAGACAGCCTATTTCAAATAAGCTGTCCAAAGGACTTGCGGATCTTTTAAAAGAAGGAATCACTGTCAATGGACGATGTATTTTCTTTAAACGTTTTTATGTCAATAATCCACATATAACATTAGATTTGTTTGATGATATGACGGCATATGAATGTTTTCTCAATAATGTCCACATTGAAGATTTTTGTCGTAAGGATATCTTATCAAATGCTTTTATTTTCGCAGATAGATTGGGGAATATACTAAAAGAAATGAAATGTGAATATGAGATTATATTAACCATAGACAGAGAGTCATGTGTACTTACATTCCATGCGTTGCATGAATCTGAAGCAGATTGGATGGATCTCTGTAAAATCGATGATTATAAATGTGGAATAGCTTTTTTTAGGTCTCAAGGGTAATGCTCCGAATCCGAGGACACCAAAATAAAAGATTAGTTACTTTATTGGTAGTAGGGCGAACTTTTTATAATAGTGTTGTGTGTCAAATAAGTAGTTTTGTGGATACTTGGATTTTATTTTTGATTGTTGCAGCATGAAATTTATGAAGAGGAATATAAACAAATACGGACACACATAAGCGTGTGTCCGTAAATGATTTTAGGGGTATTAGACGTGAAGTCTGTCAGCCCTATTAGTAAGTTAAAGCGTTTTTACAATAATGTCTGTTATGCGTTCTTAGTTTCAGTAACCGATTCTTTACATAACTTCTCATTTGTTGTATTAACTGTATATTTATCTTCTCCTGCATAGAAACGGCGGTGTGCTTCCTCCTGGCGAGGTACAGAGAAGTTACTAACACGTTTCATGTAACCAATAATGCGAGTGAGATAATCAACATTCTTAGAATGACAATGTGGACATTCGTGCATATAACGCTTGTCGATATGACCGCAGTCGTTGCAGATAGTGTTAGGAATATTGAATGTGAAGTAGTTGCAACCTTCCTGTGCAGCGACACGCAACAACTGGCGATACTGTGGCTCAGAGAGGTGCTCCTCGAGGTTCATGTGAAGGGCAGAACCACCAGTTAGATGTTCAATATATGGTGCTCCATGTAGCTTAAACTTGTCAAGAATTGTCAGTGAGTTGTCTTCTACACGATAGAAATAGCTGTTATAGCAGTTACGTGGAACGAAATAGCCATCTTCGGCATCCCATTTTGCATGCTTTACACCAACATTCTCTGCTGGAATCATCTCACAGTTGAACATTGCTTCTTTAGTTCGGAAAGCCTTGTTCTGTGTTTCTATCAATCCAAGTACAGTCTGTACAAACTTCTTATAGTCCTCATTTGGTGTGATGTCAAGTCCCATGAATTCTGCAGCTTCTACGAGTCCATTGATACCAATAGTGAGATATTGGCGGTCAATGTTGATGTATCCCGCATCAAAGAGTGGCAGCATGTGATTGCGCAATAACTCTTTCAGATTCTCATTATATGCTAATTGAACCTTATGGCATAATACGATGATATGATTAAGATACTCCTTGTAATCAAGGTTGTTGTTGACAGCATATTGTATACAGCGGTTGAGGTTAATGGTTAAGACACTCTTAGAGCCTGTTGATACGCCACCAGCACCAAGTGTATAGGAGAATCCATTGTCTTGAATTTCATTACGTAGACGACAACATGAACTGAGTGAGTCGGCATTATCGCTCATATATGTGAAGAAACTATGCCCTTCTGAATACATCTTAGCGGCAAAGTCACCCCATTCCTTATCCTTACAATCACCATTCTCTGCTAACAAAGCCATTGTTTCAACAGGGAAGGTGAGAACAGTCTTTAGTCGTTCTTGATTGAACCAAGTCATGAATCGCTTTTGTAACCATGATAAACTCTCCCAGTCTGGTTGTGAACCATCAGGGAAATAGAAGTTCCCGAAGAGTGATTCAAAGTAAGGACGATCATAATAAGAGATATTCCAGAAAACTGCTTGATAGTTACGTGCTCCCGTAGGTTGGTTCAAGGAATAGACTATCTGTTCAAAGTAGTCTGTAATAACCTTGTCTATCGTACGTTTTCTGACGCTCAAGTCAACTACCTCATCGGCATGTTCCCAATAGTCTTTACCATATTCTTTTTGGATAAAGTAGTTCATATACATCAAGAACTCTGGTGTTGCACAGGCACCTGCAAGCATTGATGAAACCATGAAAACCATGTTTATAAATCCACCGCAGAAGCTTTTTAGATTTGTAGGTGCTGTAGAATTTCCTCCGATAGAGGTTGTACCACCAATAAGCCATGGATACATTGTGATAGAAGCACAATAGTTGGCAAGGTTTGTCTCATCGTTCTTATATATAAAGTGGTGGGTTAGGAGATTGATATATTCATCAGCTAAGTCCTTACCATACATCTTCTTAATACGATCAACAAGTAGTCTGCGGTTGAGACGAATGAATCCTTGCTTAGGGAGTTCACCAATAAGTGTTGCAATGTTTTTGTGTTCGACATTAGCATTGGCGTCAAACTTTGAGCCAGTGGCTGCGTTGGTGGCAATGCAATAGTCTGAGAGGAACTTCATCTTTTCAAGTGTTTCGCGGTCTTCTGTGTGCTGCTGACGATAAACAATGAAGCTCTTTGCTACATTGTAATATCCTTCTTTCATCAATGCCAACTCAACTTGGTTTTGGATATCTTCTACCTTGATGTCATTTTGAATATCAAGATTAGAGATAATCTTAGATAATACACCTAAATCAGTTGGTTCGTTAACACTTGCAAAAGCCTTGAGTATGGCGTTCATGATTTTGTCGAGGGAGAATCTTTCCTTTGAACCATCACGTTTAGTGATTGTGAAGTTCTTTATTTCCATTGCTATTTTAGTTTTTAGACGTTTATTATTTTATATGTATTTATCCTCAAAAAAGTATAAGTTAGATACCAATTTTCTCTTTAGAAGTTGTCAGTTTTGGAAAACTTTTTTCGTATTCAACTTTCAAAAGTTTCCCGTTTTGATAAACTTTGTGCTGCAAATTTAAGTAAAAGTATTCAATCGACAAAAGATTATTCGACTAAAAAATATTGGATAAATTACTAATTTTTGATGCTTTTTCGTCTGCATTGTAGACGTATAAAAGGGTTGGCGATGATTTCATCTGATGAAATATTTTTTTTATGAGTGAGCTCTTTTAATTTTATTAGGATGGTTATTCGTTTTTCATAAGTCGACCTCTATTGTCGTATCATTATATAGGAAATCAGCATGATTTACGCTTAATTTTATTCACTTTCTTATCTTTATAGTGTATTTTATATGGTTTTTATGGTTGAAGTATATATAAATAATGTAATTTTGCAGTTCGAAACAAGAAAGTTATGAAAGATATATCATTGATAGCCTTTGATGCTGATGACACACTATGGGAGTGTCAAACTTACTTTGAGGCAGTGGAGAGAGAATATTGCGAGATACTAAGCTCATATTCTTCTGCAGATGAGATCTCAAAAGCTCTCTTTGCTGTTGAGACGGCTAACATGCCTCTTTTAGGGTATGGTAGTAAGGCTTTTATATTGTCATTGCTGGAGAATGCAATAGAGATAAGTGATGGGAAACTAAAAGCAGAGGAAGTTAAACGAATCTTAGCATTGGGAAAAGAACTCCTTCAACTGCCTGGTAAGCCTATGAAAGGAGTCGTTGAAACTTTGAAGGTGTTGCGTGAATTAGAGAAATATCATTTAGTAGTATTTACTAAAGGTGAATTACTTGATCAAGAGAATAAATTTCATCGTTCGGGTTTGGCCCCATATTTTGAGGATATTGTAGTTGTTTCAGATAAGACGGAGAAGTCTTATCATCAGTTGTGCGAACGTTTTTCGATTGGTGTAGGGCAGCTACTGATGGTTGGAAATTCTTTCCGTTCGGATATAGAGCCTGTACTAAAACTTGGGGGGTGGGCTGCTCATATACCTTTTCATACAACTTGGCAACATGAGGTGATAGAGGAGTACGAACATCCTCATTTGTTGAAATTAGAGTTCTTTACGCAG
>ERZ773057.1047-NODE-1047-length-11033-cov-30.835854_pt1 | contig 11033 bp, 10 predicted proteins | sample MGYA00580629_ERZ773057 | MGnify/ENA primary metagenome ERZ773057 (study PRJEB29015, sample SAMEA2738143) | human oral metagenome | biome: human oral; feature: human-associated habitat; material: saliva | place: China | collected 2163 ...
GAGCCGGGTTCGTCCATCATGCCGGGCAAGGTCAACCCGACCCAGTGCGAGGCCATGACCATGGTCGCCACCCAGGTCTTCGGCAACGACGCGACGGTCGGCTTCGCCGGCTCGCAGGGCAACTTCCAGCTCAACGTCTTCAAGCCCGTCATGGCGTGGAACGTCCTGGAGTCCATCCGCCTGCTGGGCGACGCCTGCGTGTCCTTCGATACGCACTGCGCGTACGGCATCGAGCCGAACTACGAGAAGATCAAGCACAACCTGGACATCAACCTCATGCAGGTGACGGCCCTGAACCGCCACATCGGTTACGACAAGGCCTCCAAGATCGCGAAGAACGCGCATCACAAGGGCCTGTCACTGCGCGAGTCCGCCCTCGAGCTTGGCTTCCTGACCGCCGAGGAGTTCGACGCGTGGGTGGTTCCCGCCGACATGACGCACCCCAGCGCCGCCGACGAGTGATCCGCTTCAGGCGCGCTGACGTTTCGGCCCCGGTCTCGCATGAGGCCGGGGCCGGTTTCATCTGCACGAGGCCGGGGCCGCTTGCACATTCGAGCCCCGTCCACTCTCCGCCGGCGCCACCGTCACCGACCTACGCCACCGACCGACGCCACCTACACGGTTCCCCAACAATGTCGCACGTAATTCCCCAACTTATCCTTCAAGTTTTGAATGTCCATCGTTGGCAGTTCAAGGAAAAAGGTAGCACTCTAAAACTGACCCAATGAAATTACGTGCGAGAATCTTGGGAAGGGCAGAGGGGATGCGCCGGGGCAAGAGGGACCAAGATGAAATAAACCTCCAGGTCACGCAGTTACGTGTCATGTAAACAATCGGAGAGGACCATGACGCACACACTCACCACCTACAACGAGGCCGTCCATACAGCCCTGCACATCCTGGCTACAGATATGGGCTACGAGATTCCCCCTTCGGACACGTCGCAGGAGCGCGCATACCTGCGAGCCCTCATGAACCTGCGCGATCCCGCTCCCCTGCCTGATGACTACCCGGAGGCCGAGGCGATTGTCCTCGACGCCGAGCGTGAGCGGAAAGGAACCGTGACCTGGGAGAATGCCACGGCCTCGCCGGTTCATCCGAGAATGGCGCTGTGGCGCGGCGACATTACCCGCCTGCAGGTCGACGCGATCGTCAACGCGGCAAACTCAGCGCTGCTCGGATGCAGGACGCCGGGGCACACCTGTATCGACAACGCGATCCACAGCGCAGCCGGGCTCGAACTGCGGCAGGCATGCGCCGAGGTCATGGCTGAGCGCGCACGCGGCGACGGCTCCTCGGGATTCCCGACGGGAGAAGCCGTCCTCACCCCCGGTTTCCACCTGCCCTCGCGCTTCGTCATCCACACGGTCGGCCCCATCGTGAGCGGAGAGCTCACTGACGAGCACCGGGAGGCCCTGACCCGCTCGTACCGGCGATGCCTGGAGGAGGCGGCAGCACATGGGCTCAACACGGTGGCGTTCTGCTGCATTTCCACGGGTGTCTTCGGCTTCCCGCAGGAGGAGGCGGCCCGTATCGCGGTGTCAACCGTCACCGATTTCCTTGACTCTGGCACCCCGGGCGCGTCCGAGCTGCGCGTCATTGTCGACGTCTTCGGCGACCACGACGAGGCCCTGTACCGCGCCCTTCTCGGACTCTGATCCCATCAACGATTGAGGAGACACCATGAGCCGACCCACCACCCTGCGCGAGGCCATCGACAGCGCTGACGCGATCCTCATCGGTGCGGGTGCCGGCCTGTCCGCCGCCGACGGCGACAATCACTCTGGCCCGGTTTTCGATGAATGTTTCGCGGATTTTCGCGCCGAGCGCGGCATCACGGACGCCTACTCGGGCGGCTTCTATCCCTTCCCCACGTCGGAGGAACGCTGGGCGTTTTGGAGCCGCATGATTTCCCTGCTGCGCTACGAGGCCGGCCCAGGGCAGGTGTACGCGGACCTGCTGGGCCTCGTGCGCGGTCGCGACTACTTCGTGATCACCACGAACGTCGATCACCGTTTCCAAAGTTCCGGCTTCGACAAGGAGCGCTTGTTCTACACGCAGGGCGATTACGGGCTGCTGCAATGTTCGGCGCCCTGCCACGACGCGACGTACGACAACGAGTCGTGGGTGCGTGAAGCGGTGGCCAGTCAGGAGGGCATGCGTATCCCGTCGGAGCTGGTCCCCCGCTGCCCGAGGTGCGGGGAGGAGATGACGACGAACCTGCGCGTTGACAACCGTTTCGTTCAGGATGATGGATGGATGGCGGCTGCCGGTCGTTATCAGGACTTCTTGGAGCGCACGTCGAGCGTCCGCGTGCTTCACCTTGAGTTGGGCGTCGGTATGAATACGCCGAGCATCATCAAGTTTCCGTTCTGGCGGCGTGTGTTCGACAATCCGGAGGCGACCTACGCGTGCGTTGCGCTGGATGCTGTGGCTCCCGCAGAGATCTCGGATCGTTCGCTCGTCATTCGCGGCGACATCGCCGAGACCCTGGCGAGCGCGCGCGAATAACGAACCGGACCTCGTCCCTACCTCTGGGCGCGCGCCTTCTTACGCATCCTCACGATCGTCGAGGCGATGATGGAGAGCAGGAAGATGTTGAAGAGGATCGCGCCGACGCTCGGGGAGACGAGCGTGGCCACGAGGCGCCCGACGGGGGCAGTGGCCGCCGCGGAGGCGCCAACGATGAGGCCGACACGCAGGTCGACCATGCGGTGGCGCAGGTTGGTGACGGTGCCCGCGATGCCGGTGGGGATCATGACGAGGAGGGACGTGCCGCGCGCGATCAGGTCTCCCGCGCCGACGGCGAGTTCCATGCCGGGCACGATGACGGATCCGCCGCCCACGCCCACCAGGCCGGAGAGGATGCCGGCGCACACGCCGACCAGGATCATGAGCGCGCACGAGGCCGGGGTCAGCGAGACGACCCCCTCACGCGTGGGGACGTGCAGGTATTGGGAGACGATGACGAAGAGCGTGAAGCCGATGAGGATCCAGGGCAGGGAGGGGGCGGGGAGGCGGCGCAGGAGCCACACGCCGATTTGGGAGCCCGCGAGCGCGCCGAGGGCGAGGAGAGCGGCGCCCGCCCAGGAGACCTCGCCGTGGAGGGCATAGGTGCCCGATCCGACGGCGGCGGTCACGATGATGGCGGCAAGGGAGGTGGCTGAGGCGCGGCGCTGGTCCATGCCGAGGACCGCCATGAGGGCTGGCACGATGACGAGGCCGCCACCCACTCCGAAGAGCCCGGAGAGGAATCCGGCGCCCACGCCCGTCGCGATCACGAGGAGGATGCGCCGCAGGGCGAGGGACTGGGAGTCGGTGTGGGCCATGTCTCTACTGTAGTCCTGGGGTAAAGCGTCTTCTGTTTCGGGGCTTCACCCCGCGCGAAACGTGTGTCCTCGTCCTGTTCGCGGCGGTTTGCGCGGGCGTAGACTTCTGACATCGACGAAAGGAAATGCGATGTCCAACGTTTTGATTGTGTCGGGGCACCCCCGCACCGGCGATGATTCGGTGGCGAATAAGACGATTCTGGAGGAGCTAGCCTCCCTGATGCCGGGCGTGGAGATCGATCATCTTGACGAGCTGTATCCCAATTACGTGTTCGATGTTGAGGCGGAGCAGAACAAGCTTGCCGCGGCGGACGTCATCGTGTTGCAGTATCCGCTGTGGTGGTACGGCTGGCCTGCGCTGCTGCAGAAGTGGATGGAGGACGTGTTCGTGCGTGGCTTCAGCCACGGGTCGACGGGGACGGCGCTTGCCGGGAAGAAGCTGGTGGTGTCGGTGACGACAGGCGCCGGCGAGTCCTACTACTCCGCACAGCCGGGCGGTTTCGACCGCTTCCTGGCTCCAGCGATGGCGACGTGCGCGCTGACGGGCATGGAGTTCGCGGGGAGCCTGCCGCTGTTCGGGGTCTCCTACGCGAATCGCACGGATGAGGCGGCGCGCGCCGACATGGTGGAGCGTTCGCGCGAGCATGCGGCTCGCCTCGCGGAGTTTGTTTCCGCCCTCTGAGTTGCCCCCTGCCGTCAGGCGGGAGACGAAACCTGCCCCGGCCTCGTTCCTGTCACGAGGCCGGGGACGACTCGTCTTTGCACCAAACCTGACGGTTGTATCCGGGGTTCGCGTCTACTTCTTCTTTTTCTTCGGTGCGGGCAGTTCCACCCACATCGCATCGACGACGTCGTGCAGCGTGTCGCGGTCCTCCAGCTCGACAAGGAGCATCTCCTTCGCTCCCTCGTAGGGGGTGGCGCGCGGGGCGCCGGGCAGGAGCCGTTCGGAGGCAGGCGTGACCTTGAGCAGGAAGTGGTCGTCGTAGATGCCGCCCACGACCTTGCCCCGATAGTAGAGGACGTATTCGCCCATCATCTTGCGGTGCGCCACGTCATCCAGCTCGCCGAGCAGGTCGAGCACGAACTCGAGGTATTGGTTGGTGGACGCCATCGTTCATCCTTTCTTTCCGGCTCGCCACCGTGGAACTCGGTCCCGCGCCGCGACGAGCGACTGTCCTGTGTTATCGCATTGTAGTCGCCTCATACGTGGCCTCCTCGCGGGCGTCGTTCATTGATCGAGGGCAGGGGCCTGGTGACTAAACGCGGCCGAGCCCGGTGAAGCGTTCGACCCAAGCCCGAAGAGCCTCGAGGACACGGACGCGCACAGCTTCGCGCCCGGCTCCTGCACCAAAGCGCCGCATGGGCGGAAGGATGGAGGACAGGCCGGTTCCTTCATCGTTCACATAGCCCTCACGTAGCGACTCGTAGGCAAACTCGCGCGCCCCTTCGCCCAGGCGTTCAGCCTCGATGATGGCGGCCAGTTCTCCCTCGCGTTTCGCGGCAATGAAGGCCTCAAACTCGGTGGGGACATCCCCGTTGATGGAGACCCTGCGGTAGAACTCCTCGATGAGGTCCCGTTTTCCGCGCAACATCGGTGAAGAGGACAGGGCACGTGCAATGTCGACGGGGATCTCGCGGTCTTCGCCATCTCCCTTTTCACCTCGGTGGTGTTCGACCAGCATGAGGATGTAGTCAACGTTGATGTCCACCTGTTTGACCAGTTCCATCTCAAAGACCAGGTCGTCAGCGATGGGTTCTTTGTCGGCCCGAGCGCGTTCACGAGACTCGTTGTACAGGTCCAGGTAGATGCTCCGGTAGTCTTCGAGGTCACGCGACGGGATGGGGTCGTCGCCTTCGAAGTCGTCGAAGGCGGTCAGGATGTTACGCAGTCGGAGGACCTGTCCCATGAGGATGATGAAGCGCTTTTGTTCCTGCTCCGAGGCGATCGACCCGACGGGGAGGGGGAAGTCAGCGCGCAGCTGATCCATTGTCTCCAGGTAGCTGGACAGGTATTCACCGTAGGGGCGCAGCAGCACTTGTCCACGCGCGTCTTTGTTGCCGAAGAGGGCGATCGCGTCTTCGGTGGCCTGTTCAAGGTTTCGGAAGCACACGATATTGCCGTAGGTTTTGACCGAGTTGAGGATTCGGTTGGTGCGTGAGAAAGCTTGGATGAGGCCGTGGGCGCGCAGGTTCTTGTCGACCCACAGGGTGTTAAGTGACTTGGAATCGAATCCGGTGAGGAACATATCGACGACGATGACCAGGTCGATGCGTTTCTCAGTGAGGGCACGAGATAGGTGCTCGTAGTAGTGCTCGAATCCCGAGGCATCGGTACCGAAGTTGGTCCCGAATTGCTGGTTGTAGTCGGCGATCGCGTCGTCGAGGAAGGCACGGTCATCCTGGGAGAGGGCCGAGGGGTCCATGGATTCTTCGGCGAGCAGGCCTGTGCCTGGCGCGTCAGCGTTGGGCGCGTAGGAGTAGATGATGCCGACGCTGCGCCTGCGTGCGGGCGGAAGGTCGGCCTGCTGGCGCTGGAATTCGAGATAGTAGGCGCGCGCTGCCTTGATGGAGGACGTAGCGAACATGGAGTTAAAGCCGGTCACCCGCTGGTCACGCAGCTGGTAGGAGGCGTGACGCTTTGTCTTGTGGTCGAAGTGCTCGAGGATGTAGGAGACCACGGATGAGATGTGTGCCGGGTTCATGTAGGCACTGTCAGTGTCGATGCCCTCCACCTCGCGGTTATCGATACCGTCGCGTACTCGGAAGGTGTTGACGTAGTCGACGCGGAAGGGCAGGACGGTCTTGTCCCGGATGGCATCAACGATCGTGTAGGAGTGCAGCTGGTCCCCGAAGGCCTGCTCAGTGGTGCGCAGGTTTGCTTTCCCGCAGCTGGAGGCATTCTCCGCGAAGATGGGGGTACCGGTGAAGCCGAAGAGGTGATAGTTACGGAACGCCCGCGTGATGTCGGTGTGCATGTCGCCAAATTGGCTGCGGTGGCACTCGTCGAAGACGAGGACGACGTGCCCGTTGTAGATGGCGTGTCCGCGGTTTGCCTTGACGAAGGTAGAGAGCTTTTGGATGGTCGTGACGATGATCGGGATGGATACATCGTTGATTTGTTCGGCGAGCTGTCGAGTGGACTGGTTCGCGGAGACGGTGCCTGCGGCGAAAGAGTTGTATTCCTTGATGGTCTGGTGGTCCAAGTCCTTGCGGTCGACGACGAAGAGGACCTTGTCGACGCCTTCCATGCCAGCGGCGAGCTTTGCAGTCTTGAAGGAGGTGAGGGTCTTTCCGGAACCCGTCGTGTGCCAGATGTATCCTCCGGCTGCGACGGTGCCGGTTTGCTTGTTCATGGCGGATGTCTTGATGCGCTGGAGGATCGCTTCGGTGGCGGCGATCTGGTAGGGCCGCATGACGAGGAGCTTGTCAGAGGTATCGAGGACGCAGTAGCGGGTGAGAATTGCGAGGATGGTGCGCTTGGCCAGAAAGGTAGCCGCGAAGTCGGTGAGGTCGGGGATCTGGTTGTTGGCGGCGTCGGTCCACCAGTTGGTGAATTCGTAGGAGTGGGCGTTGGCGGCGGCGACTTCGCGCCTGTGCCCGACGTTTTCGCGGATGTGTTGGAGGCGCACGGTGTTGGAGTAGTACTTGGTCTGGGCGCCGTTGGAGATAACGAAGATCTGTACGTAGCCGAAGAGGCCGTATCCGGCGTGGAAGGAGTCGCGCTGGTAGCGGTCGATCTGGTTGAAGGCTTCGCGCAGTTTTTTGCCGCGTCGTTTGAGTTCGATGTGGACGAGGGGCAGTCCGTTGACGAGGATGGTGACGTCGTAGCGGTTGGAACGCAGCCCCGTGTCGACTGCGTACTGGTGGATGACCTGCACCTTGTTGCGGTGGATGTTGGTCTTGTCGATGAGGCGGATGTTCTTGGGCGTGCCGTCGTCGCGGGTGAGTACCTGCACGTGGTCCTCCTGGATGCGCCGGGCTTTGGCGACCACGGGGTTGGCGTCAGCCGAGGAGACATCGACGATGTTGTGCTGGTAGAAGCGCCGCCATTCGTCGTCGGTGAAGTGGTAGTCGTTGAGGGCCTCCAGCTGGGCACGCAGGTTTGCTTCGAGGCCGGCCGCGTCGTGGATGTCCGCGTACTCGTATGCCTGGCCACGCAGCTGGTTGATGAGGGCGTCTTCGAGCGAGCCTTCGCTCTGGTAGTCGCGTTCCTCCTCGTGGGTCGGCTCGTACAGGCCGACGACCGTGAAGTCGTCGGCAAGGACGACGGGTTCGATGCGGGGGCGAGGTGCGTCGGTGGACACTCGCGTTCCTTTCTCTGCGGGTCTCGGTCGAGGCCGGGGCTGGGTCTGCGGGAGGCTTCCCTCCCGCCTTCATGAGGTTGTTTCGATGCTAACGTGCCCCGTCCTCATCTGCGTCCAGGCTGCCTCGTTTCTGCCCCTAACTGTGTCCTGCAAGCAGCCCTTCGATCCTATCGATGAACTGGCCGACTCCAAGGCTGTAGTTCAAATATGACTGCCGAATCAATTCTGCACTCCCGGCCTTCACCAGAACGACATTGTCGAACTTCGGTTCTGCAACAAGCAACTGATCCTGATCACCTGCCATAAGCGCTTCCTTCTCGAGACGTTGATATTCCTCATTCGCTTCTGAAAAGCCCGGGAAGCCGACGATATCAAAAAACTGGAGATCACGGATCAGGCAAAGAAGAAAGTACTCATCGTGTTCGTCTGCATCTGTCGAAACAACGATTCCGCTGCGTGCAGCAGCAAGCTCACTCAGTAGCATGGTCGAGCCACAGATCTCGTCGACCTCACGGCATACTGCAGACAGGTCCTCACATACGTCAGGGATTCCCGGCGTTCCTTCTTCGAGAGCGAAAAGGTGAGAGCTCAGCGCCAGGAATCTCTGACGCTCGAGAGACTCTCCCTTGAGGTTGTCCTGAACGTCCGGACTCTTGTATTCGACACCGTATACCTCACCAACCGCTTCCACCCCTGTTGCCCAGAGATGCTGCAGGTGTGTGCGTATCTGAACCTCGATCCGATAGGAGATACCTCCCTCAGGAATTTGGTAGATGGCGTGATAGCTTCGATAGCCACTTGATTGGGGTCTGCTGATGTAGTCTTTAGCCTTCCATTCACCCAACTCCTCATTGAGAACCGCCACCGCACGGTACACCTCATCAACACTACTCACAATGAGTCTGCACCCCCCGATATCATCAAACGTACCGAGTTTAAAGTTGCTATTGAGCCGCAGGAGCTTCCTCAGGATCGAAGTCATACGCTTGAGCCGATAGGACACAACCGCGCCCTTAAACTGCCCAGCACACCTTGCAAGCGCCTCGAAGCAACGCGCTGTCGGCTCCAGGTGTTGTACACGCCACGCCTGAGCTGTGGCGAGAGCTTGTTCATCGTGCCCTTTACTAATCTTGAGGCATTTTCCAGCTTTGGAAGCCGCCTCGCGACTCACACGTTCCCGCTGATTTTGCTTCATATTCAGAGTATAGTGATGCGGAAGCCCATCTGAGGAAAGGGGACATCATGGCACGTTCAGTCGTTGATGTCGCAACCTACATCCTGGAGCGCACGGATACGATCACGACCATGAAGCTCCAGAAGCTTGCCTTCTACTCCCAGGCTCAGCACCTCGCGCAGTATGGAGTGCAGCTCTTCCCGGAGGACTTTCAGGCGTGGCGGGGCGGCCCGGTCGTTCCGGAACTCTATGCCCTGCATCGCGGAAAGTTTCTGATTCGTCCAGGCGAGCTAGAAGGCGGCGATTCGTCGACTCTGACCGAACACGAACGTTCTGTTATCGACAATGTGTGTGCTGCGATGGGACACGCGACTGGTGCTGAGCTGAGCGAACGCACACACCGAGAATCCCCCTGGCTCGATGCGCGCGACGGCCGGAAGCCCTCCGAACCATCAGACACAGTCATTACCCAGGACGCAATGCACAGCTACTATCTGGAGCATCCCGTTCTCATCTGAGCGTCCGTTGGCACCTTTCGCCGGAGTCGATGAGCACACCAGTCTGAAGAGCAAGGCCAAGGACTGACATGGGCCGCTCGAATACGGGCCGTGCCCGCGAAACCTGGCGAACCAGAGCCTCGTAATAGTCCACTGTGGACGGCAGACTGACGTCACGCCCTCGTGTTCCCCTCGCGCACGCGCGAGGGGAACACATGTATTCGAGCGACTAGTTCAGAAAAGCACTAACCGCAAACAACGAAACCTGCACGTAATTCCCCACCCAAGCCGCCCCTACCCAATATCTTTCCCAGAACATCAACGTTTAGAGGAATCACCGCAAGAGTAGCGAAGAGAATTACGTGCGAAGTTGCAGCGGATCGCTGGAATCATCACCCGTCATCCCTCGCCTGCGAGTGGACACAGATGTGCATGCTTACTCTTACCCTCCCTGTAGAGAAGGAAGGAGGTGACGAATGAACATTCGTGAAGTACGCCGACATGGCGACGGATGGGGCGTGTTCGATCCGAACGCATCCAGAGCATCCGCGGTTGAACGTACGCAGGCAGCTGCTCAACAGCGCGCACGCGATATTCTTGCTAATCAGGGTGGCGGCGAGATGCGGACGCGAGACGAAAACGGGCAAATCCGCTCGCAGGACACTATCAAGCCTGGGAACGATCCCCGTAGGAGCAAGGGGTAGGGTCCACTGAGGGGCGGGGCAGACACCCGCCCCTCAGTTCGCTATTCGCCCTTCTTCTCGGGGAAGGACAGCAGACGATCCCTGTAGTGCTCGTACTGAGCACGGCGAGCCGCAATCTCAGCGGGCAGACCCGACGTAATGTCGTTCACGAGGGCATCGAAGCGGTCCAGAATTAGCGCAATTTCGTGCTGCGCCTCCAAAGGAGGGCGGTGTCAGTGGGTGGTAGCAATGAGTTCGTTGAATGCTTGGGTGGGGGTGCGGTAGCCGAGGGTGGCTCTGGGGCAGTTGCCCGGTTCGTAGGCGATGGCGTCGAGGTAGGGTTGGTGGCTGGTGATGGGGGTTCCTTTGGGAAGGTAGCGGCGGATGAGTCGGTTGGTGTTTTCGTTGGTTCCTCTCTCCTGGGGGCTGTGGGGGTGAGCGAAGAACACGTCCACGCCGGTGCCTGGGGTGAGGCGTTGGTGGCGGGCCATTTCCCGGCCTTGGTCCCAGGTCAGTGTGCGCATCGCCCCGTCGGGCAGGCCCTGGATGCGGCGGGTGAGCGCGCCGGACCTGGTCGGCTTTCCGCCCCAGGGGCAGGGCGACGATGATCAGGTAGCGGGTGGTGCGCTCAACCAGGGTCGATGCTCGCGCTGGCCCCGTCTTGGCCGATGATCAGGTCGCCTTCCCAGTTGCCCGGGATTTTCCGATCAGAAATGTCGGGGCGCTTCAATCAATCAGCCGCATCCCAACGATAGGGGGTTTGCGCCCGCTTGCTGGGGGTTTCTTGCGCATCCACCGGCGCGAGGGCAAGCAAATGCCGTGCTCGATGAGCGTCTTCTTGGGGTGGGCGTCAATCCACGTGTCGATCGCCTCGTGGCTGATTGCGCTGTGAGCGTCGGGGGAAGTATCCATGGAGGGCAGTGTGCCACACGCCTCCATGCGCAGGCGCCCGCTGATCTGGCGGGGAGTGTGCCCCTGGGACAAATCAGCGTGTCAAGTCCCGGGTTTTGTGTAGGGATTTTTAGGCCGCTTTCTTTCGTGTTGTT
>ERZ773057.1057-NODE-1057-length-10994-cov-5.602340_pt1 | contig 10994 bp, 6 predicted proteins | sample MGYA00580629_ERZ773057 | MGnify/ENA primary metagenome ERZ773057 (study PRJEB29015, sample SAMEA2738143) | human oral metagenome | biome: human oral; feature: human-associated habitat; material: saliva | place: China | collected 2163 ...
TTACCTTTGGTGGCAAGCTTGAGTCTTTTGTGGGTCCCGTTATCTTTGCCGTTGGAGGCTCCGTTGAGGGCGACACCATTCAAGGCATTGCTCATATTGCTAACCGTGACTTTGTGTTTACGGGCACAAGGGAGTAGTAGAAATTTAGTTAAAAAATCTTTTTAGGATTCTTTTCTATTTAAAAAGAGCAATGGATTGTTGTTACCATCAATCCATTTTATCCAACTGTTTTGGCTGTCTCTGAGTGCGAATACCGCTGCCGCTCTTGGACATAGAAATTCAATTAAAGAATTACGATTTTTTGATGTGAGCATTAATACTACTAATAATGACCAATCAAAAAGCCTAGAAATCTCATCTGTAGTATTTTTTCTCAAGTAGCTGAACCTGGAATTACTCCGCTGGTTCATTAGTATTGAAATTTGGATGAAAAGATATACCGTCAAAGTAAAAGTACAATGCATGCGGTCTCTTCCGAGTTGTTAAATACTATCTCGTGAGTTGTGTGTATAAGAAAAGCGGCTTGTCTAAAGCTAGATTTCTACTGCATAAAGCAGAAATCAGTGCTCGTGCAAACGTGTTGCTGCTAGAATGAAATCACTTTAGAATTTAATTAAAAGACAGATGTATGAGTTTAACTATTTGGAGCTTGTGAGTAGTGGTGATGCCGAGACTGAGTTGCTGAAATAGCTTGCTGTCGGCGAGCTGATAATCATTAATGCATGTATGCCATGAAGTCTCAAGGGAACGCAAGAAAAGACCTCAAATTTTCGTGACATTAGTTCAGTATTTTTATAAATATGTACATTATCGAAGTACTCATGAAGAAAGGGTAGTATCCAGTGGCGCTAGATGAGCTACATACCATTGAATTGGGCTTCATCGAGAGCTTTGACTCACGGTATCCAACACGGATTCTAGAGACACTTCTTCAAGATCGTACTACTGGTCGTAATATTATCTGGGCAGATAACGAGTATGAAGCGCTCGGCGAGGGATATATGGGTGACGACGAGATTACTGTCGAGAAAATCACCGGTCTCTCCTCAGGTGTTATCAAACCTCGTATTGCCAAGGAACAAGAGCATCAATCCAAGCGAACAAAGTCTCGTGCTGAGGTCTTCACCCCTTCTTGGCTTTGCAATCAGATGAACAACGATATAGACGCTGCCTGGTTCAGCAGGCGAGATGCTTTTAATATTGAAGACAAGCAAACATGGCACATTGCTCAGGAGCCAATTATCTTTCCCAAAAAAAGAGGTGCCGGTTGGCATGCTTATGTTGAGAGTCCACGTTTGGAGATAACCTGTGGCGAAGCTCCTTTTGTATGCTCCCGCTACGATACTGTTACTGGCGAAACCTTGCCTGTGGAAAAACGCATTGGATTTCTTGATCGCAAGCTCCGTGTAGTGAGCGAAAAAACCAAGTCACGTCATGAGTGGGTGAAATGGGCGCTCTGTGCCCTCAAAGCCTCCTATGGTTTCGAATACCAAGGAGACAATCTTCTTCTTGCGCGCATAAACATATTTGAGACGTTCTGTGAACATCTGTATGGACGCTGGGGTGTGGGTGCATCCAACGAAGAGATAGATCAAGTTGCTTGGATCGTATCGTGGAATTTCTGGCAGATGAATGGTCTTACGTGTGCAGTACCCACCAACAAGATGGATGCTGTCGCGCAGTCGGCTCTCTTTGGATATGAGGAGCCTGTTCCGGAACCTCTACAACCCACTCTATTTGATCTTCTAGATGAATTATTCTTCGATGAAGCAGTTGAAGAAGAGGAAGATGAGCTAGGTGAGACGGTACCTTTCTGCATCATATACGACTGGCAGGAAAACGAACCTCTCGAGTTTCAAGCGATGAAAGGAAAGGCACGTCCTATGAATAAGAAATTCTATGCGGTGATTGGTAACCCTCCATATCAGCAAGAGACAGAAGGAAGCAGCCATACAGCACTTCCAATTTACAATCACTTCATGGATGAAGCGTTCAAGGTAGGAAATAAAGTTGAGTTGATTACACCAGCACGTTTCCTATTTAATGCTGGTAGAACGCCAAAAGATTTTAATCAGCGTATGTTAAATGACTCACATCTAAAAGTTGAAAAGTACTTTTCAAATGGAGCTGAAGTCTTTCCAGGACAAGAAATTAAAGGTGGCGTAGCAATTACTTATCGGGACAGCGATGCTAATTTCGGCTCCATCGAGATTTTTATTCCATTTACCGAGATGAAAGCTGTCTTGGGTAAGGTTGAATCATTTCTTAGAAGCGACGGAACACTAACTTCAATCGCATTCGTGGCAAATAAATTTAATTTGGATAAAGTTTCAGAGGATTATCCCGAAATGTCCGATAGAGAACGCCGTATGTCGAGCAACGTCTTGAAATACGATATCTTTTCTATAAGTCCAAATGCAGAAGATAACGTTGCAATATTAGGACTCGAGAATTCAAAACGTGTACATAAGTACATTTCACGTAAATATGTTGATGAGACCGACAGTAATCTGAATGGTTATAAAGTGGTCCTACCAAAGGCGATTGGTTCAGGCACATTCGGTGAGACGTTAGGTACACTGGAACTCGAGAAGCCGAATCAGGGGTATACACATACCTTTATGAGCCTCGGCAATTTTGAAACCTATGAAGAAGGAGAAGCTCTACTCAAATATCTAAAAACCAAGTTCGCACGCGCGATGCTAGGTTTATTGAAAGTAACCCAAGATAATACGTTGGACAAGTGGTTAAAAGTTCCGGTTCAGAACTTTACCTCTACTTCGGACATCGACTGGTCAAAGTCCATCTCCATGATTGACAAGCAACTCTACGTGAAGTACGGACTAAACCAAGAAGAAATCGACTTCATCGAATCTCACGTGAAGGAGATGAATTAGTCATGTCTTTCACCGATATTAGCAAGCTCGTAAATACAGCACATCCAGCGCTACCTCAGATTTATGCTTATACGACGCCTGAGATTGCTCGCCATAATGGTTGGACCAAAATCGGTTATACGGAGCAGAGCGTTGATATACGTCTTAAGCAGCAGATGCATACTGCAGATGTGGAGTACAAGCTAGAATGGCATGGCAATGCAACTTATGAGGATACAGGGGAGACTTTTCACGATACTGACTTCCACGGTTATCTTCGCAAGCTTGATATTGTTAGCAAGCCAGGAACTGAGTGGTTTGAAATAGAGCCCTCTCCTGCTCATCAGCACTTTTATGAGTTTCGAGAAAATCATGGAATTGTAGGAGATACGCTTGCGACCGTTGAATATCGACTGCGCGATGAGCAGGAGAGGGCTTCGGAAAAAACGGCCGATTACGCACTCCTTCACGAACGTGGTGAGTTTCTCTGGAACGCTAAGCCCCGCTTCGGAAAGACTCTTACTTCGTACGATTTTTGTAAGCGTATTGCGGCACAAAAGATTCTTATCGTTACTAACCGTCCTGCTATCGCCAACTCTTGGTACGACGACTATGTTAAGTTTGTCGGATTTGAGTCTGGGTTAGCATTTATCAGTTCTGTAAGCACGCTTCAAGGAAAGCCATATTGTCTTTCCCGTGAGCAGTATCGAGAAGGACTCAACAACGGTGTTCCTAAGGGTTTTATTGAATTCGTGAGTCTGCAAGATCTCAAGGGTGCTATTGATTTTGGTGGAAAGTATGACAAGCTTGCCCATGTAGCAGAACTCGAGTGGGATGTTCTTATCATTGATGAGGCTCATGAGGGTGTAGATACTTTCAAGACTGATGTGGCATTTGATCATATTAAGCGTAAGTTCACTCTTCATCTCTCAGGTACACCCTTTAAGGCGATTGCTAACGAGAAGTTCTCTGAGGACGCTATCTTCAACTGGACCTATGCTGATGAGCAGAAGGCCAAGAAAGAATGGGATAACTCAGAACTTCCAAACCCCTACGCGGAGCTTCCGCGTCTTAATATGTTCACTTACCAGATGTCCGACATTGTGGCAGGGGAAATCAAACGTGGTATGGACATCGACGGAGAGAACGTTGAGTATGCCTTCGATCTGAATGAGTTCTTCGCTACTAACGAGAACGGTTATTTCCTTCACAACGATGACGTTAACCGCTTTTTAGATGCACTTACCACACAGAAGAAGTTTCCGTTTTCCACATCCGAGCTCAGAGATGAGCTGCGTCACACGCTCTGGATGCTCAACCGAGTGGATTCAGCCAAAGCGCTTGCGAAGAAGCTGAAACAACACCCCGTCTTCAGGGACTACGAAATCGTACTTGCAGCAGGCGACGGCAAGCTGGACGACGATGAGGTGAGTGCTCAGGCCTTCGATAAGGTTCGTAAAGCCATAGCCGAACACGACTACACCATCACACTCTCAGTGGGTCAGCTTACTACCGGTGTTACTATCCCTGAATGGACAGCAGTACTCATACTCTCCAACATGAAGAGCCCTGCACTTTACATGCAAGCGGCATTCCGCGCGCAGAATCCATGCCTGTTCAACAGAAATGGGAAGTTCCTGCGCAAGGAGAACTCCTACGTCTTTGATTTTGACCCAGCCCGCACACTCACCATTTTTGAGGAGTTTGCGAACGATCTCTACACCGATACTGCCTCAGGTAGTGGCACCGCGGATGACCGCAAGCAGCGCGTAAGGACACTGCTCAACTTCTTCCCGGTTATCGGTGAGGACGAGAACGGCGAGATGGTTGAGCTCGATGCTGAGCGCGTACTCTCTATTCCACGCAAGATCCGTTCGCGTGAGGTGGTGCGTCGCGGCTTCATGAGCGACTTCCTCTTCCAGAATATCTCGAACATCTTCCGCGCGCCCGCCGAGGTACTTGATGTGCTGCAAAAGCTCGAGCCCTACAAGGCTCCCAGCAAGGAGCTTGGTGTGCACGAAGACACAGCAGATGAGCTAGATCTCAACGATAACGGCGAGGTAGAGATTCCACAGGAACAGGTGATAGGTCTCGCCAATGGTATATTTGGAGAAAAAGTCTACAGCTCTATCGCAGATGAGCTCGATGATGTCATTGATACCATTACCGTCGATAAGGATGGCGATTCCGACGACGAGTTCCTTGATAGCTTGCAGTCGATCTTCTCGGACAGTATTGCCAAACCTCTTGTGGAAGCAGCAAATGAGAAGTACGGTGATGAGTTCCGTTCTTCACAGCAGAAAAAGGTGGAGCGTCGCATCAAGGCAGATGTAGACATCAGACTTCACCGAGAGGTGGGTAACTTTACCATCGAGAGGAATCGCATCGAGAAGGAGCGAGCAAGCCAGCTTGACCTTGCACAGACACAGGAAGAGGCTGATGAGATTAACCGCGCCCAAGATAAAAAGATTGAGAATGCGCGGCAGAGTCTCGTGGAGAACCTCAGAGATTCTCGCGATGAACTGGTAAAGAGTGCTGGCGAGACTGTGGTACGCGAAGTGGAAACCGCCAAGAGGGAGAACAAGAAGCAAACCATTGAAGGTAGTATTCGCGACCACCTGCGTGGATTCTCTCGCACAATCCCGTCGTTCTTGATGGCTTACGGTGACGAAGATACGACACTTGCTCACTTCGAGCGAATTATTCCAGCGGATGTATTCTTTGAGGTAACAAGCGTGACTGTAGAGCAGTTCTGCTTACTGCGCGATGGAGGAGATGTTACCGACCCCGAGAGCGGCGAGACGGTCCACTTCGAAGGGCAGCTCTTCGACCCCGTGGTCTTTGACGACTCGGTGCATGAGTTCATCAACTTGCGCGGAAAGCTCGCCAACTACTTTGATGACAGCCAGGACGAAGATATCTTTGACTATGTGCCACCGCAGAAGACTAACCAGATTTTCACGCCCCGAGACGTGGTTGTGAAGATGGTTGACTTGTTCGAGCAAGAAAACCCAGGCTGCTTTGACGACCCAGACCACACTTTTGCTGACCTTTATATGAAGAGCGGTCTCTACATTACCGAGGTTATAAAACGATTGTTTAACAGTGAAAAGATGAGTGAGCTTTTCCCGGACGATCGAGCCAGGCTCAAACACATCTTGGAGAATCAGGTCTTCGGCATTGCGCCGACAGAGATTATATACAAGATAGCAACGAACTACATTCTGGGCGCGAATGGCGAGGTGGGTGGAAACTACGACACGAACTTCGTGAAGGCTGACTCCGCTGAGCTCGCCAAGGAAGGAAAACTTGCTGAGTTTGTTGAACAAGCGTTTGGAGGGAAGTTGTGAACGAAAATCAACCCATAAGATGTCTCAAGCGTTGAAGAATGCGACGTGGTTCAATCGAACTCGTCTGTAATTGAGGGAAACTAGGGTATAGAAATGCTTAATAACGATATCAGAGTAGACTTACATATCCATTCAAAAGCGAGCGAATACAAAGAAATGCCGGACTCCACAGGTAAAAATATCGTCGCCGAGTCCGACATAAACCATCTTGATGTTTTGTTTGATAAGCTAAATGCCTTGGAAAATAGCATCAACATGATTTCGATTACTGACCACAACCGTTTCGACCCCGCTATATATGAGGCGATAAACGAACGTATAGCTAGGGGAGATGGAGGTACCGTCGAGTCAGTTCTTGCTGGCGTTGAATTTGATGTCCTGTTTCAGAAGGACAAACCAAAAGCTCATGTAATTACGATTTTTGATGTAGGCGACTGGTCAAAGGATCCCGATGCTTGTAAGAAAAATTACAAAAAAATACATGATGAAATTGAAAAAAATAAATTAAATAGCGAAACCGATAAATACGACTTAGACCAGTTTGAGTCCATTCTTAAGAATATCGGTCTTAATGTTATTCTCATTGCACATCAACATCAAAGCCTTACTAGCCAGAATGTGAAGAAGAGTACACTTTCATCTGCTGCTGATAACGCTATCGAATACGTGAGATTTGGTTACATAGATGCTCTTGAGTACACAAAGTCACGCATTCAGGGAATTATCCTTTCTGATTTAGTTAATTTGGATGTCAAGGCGAGCACAATAGTTGGCAGTGATTGTCATACATGGACGGCATACCCAAATCACGATCGAGATGACAAGCGCCAACGTGACAGCTACTATTCAACTATTCGGGCTTTGCCAACATTCAAGGGGTTACTTTTGGCGCTTACATCTCCAAGTACGCGCTTTCAGCAGCCGGCCCGAGTGAAGAAACCCACTTTTATTGATCATATGGTTATTAATGGCAAAAAAGTCGAACTATGTTCTGGTATAAATGCGATAATCGGTGAAAATGGTGCTGGTAAGTCATCGTTACTCTCAGTGTTAACGGAAAAGAGCCCATCTCAGCATGTGACGACCTTTACAACTGAGCGAAACACAGTTCAGGTAGATAAGGTTCTTAATGGAAGTCGCGTCATAAGCATTAAGCAAGGGCAGCTGGAAGAGAGTTATAATGAGAATGAAAGTGGAATGTTCGAGCCGTCTCTCTATCCTGAAATTGATAACACACAGTTTGAGGCAGCCGTTAAGAATTGGTCGAATAAATTAAAGGAATGGATTGATAGCAATATCGAGAGCACAACTGTTCTTGATAAGCTCAAAAATACATCATTCAGGTTGAATCCCGACTTTGAAAAGGGCACATATTATATTCAGATAAACGAGCCAGATGATTTTACTACCGGAAATACCAATTCGCATAAGGTTCGCATGAGCAAAATCGAAAATGCACAGGCTATACTGACCTCAGAACGTGAAACAAATTACTACCGTGAGGGTACGGAGGAACGCAGACAACTTGACGCAGCAATTCAAGCTCTTGATAATCTTCTAAAAATATTGAAACAACAATCAGAACGTGTTGATCTACAGAGTTCAGTTAAAAATATAATTTCGAGACAAATCGCGCTATATAAGAACCATCTGAAGCAATTACAGAGCGATAAGGATACAAAAACAACAAACTATCGTACCCAGAAGAATGAGGTAAGTTCCGCAGTTTTGGGTGTAATAAAAGACATTTTAAAAACCAAACCAAAGGTACCAAAATTTACTAATATGCCTGACGGTCTTGGTGTAGGCAGTAGCGATAAAGGAGGGTTCAAGTTTTATACGTCTACGGAATATAGAGATTCCACCTCCCTTTCGTCTGACATCTTGAAAAAAATGAATAATGGGTATAAAACGCTAGATAAAGTTCTCGCTATAGATTCTACTGACAAGGCCGAAACCGCTGTTCCCAGTTATTCGAAGGGAAATTGGAAATCGCGCTGGGATTCTTTGGTCACCAAGTTTATTGCTGAGCAAGAGAAGACATCACATTACATTATGAATGCCAGCGATACGAAAGTTGGAAGCACATTAGGTGAGCAGGCGCTAACTTTTTATGAATATAGCTCGCTGCGTTCCGACAACATCGATGTATTTGTCGTCGATCAGCCAGAAGACCATATTTCTAACGCACGTATTTCGAAAGAGTTAACTACGTTTTTCAATCGGATGAGAAACGATAAGCAAATTATTTTAGTCACGCATAGTCCCCTTCTAGTAGTCAATCAAGATGCGGATAACGTAATAGTTCTGAACGAAGATGAAGAAACCAATAAACTCAAAGTTCAATGCGGTTGTCTTGAATTTGAGGGAATTCTCGATCAGGTTGCTAAAAAAATGGAAGGCGGTACTGAAGCCGTGAGAAAGAGGTTGAAGGTTTATGGCGAAACAGTTTAAGGTTGAAGGAACCGAAGAGAGCACCATTAGTATTTCTGTCGACGGAAAGTCGACGATTCTATCAATTGATACTGATATTAAAGCAGAAAGTATATTCAACTCTTTACAGTATCAACCTAAGGATACTTATGTATTTGAAGATGGTGGGGCAGGTAAAGTGGCGCAAGCTCCATATGACGCATTTCGAGATTTTCTGGAGAATATTGTGACTCAGGTAAACAAACTTGCAGAAAATGGCGATGCAATGCCAGAGGAGGGAAATGCTGTTGTAACTGACGCTAAGGAGAAGCCTGTTGCCATAGATGACGACAGTGAGATTTCTTTTTAGTATAGATTCGAGCAGCTTAATAGAAAAGACAAGCTGCTCAAGCCTTCAGGCCGAGTAACTTGTCTTTAGGGTCACCTTCCGTCATCGAGGATGTTCTTGTGATAGCGCAGAAAGCCCTTTTGTGAATTCATTACCAAGGAGGCTTGCAATATCGTAGAGGATGTTGGCGCGCTTTTCCTTTTCGGACTCAGTGAGGTAGGTTACCGAGATGAGCATAAAGCGTTCCTGGTTTGGTTCCTCACAGGGTGTATCGTGTCTCTTGCACTTGGTGGCAGCACTTACAAGGACAAACTTATCGCCATTCATCGCGATAAGTATAATGACAATGCTGTTAATCGAGAAGAAGCAGATTTCTATCCAACGATGCTGATGCAAAAAACAAAATGTTTACTTAATGTAACGCGTTTAGGCAAAGAACGATTTTATACAATCTGTAGCTCTACTCAATCATAACCTTAAGGCAGCTGATTGATATTCTTGTTATTCGAAAACAAGAATATCAAAACCCACCATCGGCGGGTTTAATTAGCTTTAAAAATATGTTTTGAGGGGTGCCTATAAATCGTTTACCTAAAAGTATGTAAAGATTAATAACTGCAGGTAAGATCGCAGTAAGATTGTGGGGCATCATTAAAATTTAGGTTTAGGAGGGTCATTATGGGATGTCCTGTAACACAACGTGTTCGTCAAGTATCACAGCCCAGAGGAGGATATCTTAACCCTAAAGATTTTGATGAACTAATTCTTGGACCCGGCATCGAAGAATTAAATAAAGAAGAAAATATTGAACCTAATCTTGTGGGTACTGCTGTGGAATACCTTACACATTTCATGACAGGAGCTTCTCCTGACAATGCTTTTCGTATTTCGATAATGGGAGCTCGTCTAATTGATAAAGAAATGGAAGCAGAGGTTCTTCTCAAAAAAATTAAAGGATTAGATGATAATTCCATTGCTAGTGCATTGAAATTAACAGGATTTGATACTTGTCGTAGAGCAGGATTATCTACTTATAAGCCTGTAGAGATAATAAAACCCAACAACGCTACAATTGAAAATATTAGAACAATGGTAAATAGATCTCTTCACTTTTTTGATGTTTATGGGCCAAAGGTTTTGGATGGTTTTACATTTATGGGAGGTTATACCGAAACTGTTAATTCAGGTGACGGTGATTTTATAACGAAAGATACTATTTGGGATTTTAAGGTATTAAAAGGCAAATAAAGCCAAAGTACACACTTCAGTTGCTTATGTATTGGAGAATGGGTTTACAGTCAATACATATTGAATTCAATAATCTAAGATACCTAGGATTTTATAATCCAAGGTTAAATACAGTTTATCGTATTGAAGCCGATAAAATACCAGAAGAAGTAATTAATGTGGTTGAGTATGAAGTTATAGGTTACAAATAAAATCAGTTCATTACAATTTATCTGATGGAGGTTTGAACTCATTCTTATTTTACTCAGAAGTTAATTGATGGCCTTGAAAGTGAGTAAGAGCATGCTTTGTGATAAGAAAAAGCTCCTAGCATTTGTCTCCCGACGGTAGGGCAAGGGTTATGAATAAGGCGATACTCAGCAATTTTGGCTACAGCTCTTACGCACTATTGGCTATTCAAAAGTAGACGACGTTCTCTTTGAATTTCATGTCTCATCTGGCGGATTTATTGATGTGTGGATTCCCGATGCTGGTGTTTTAATTGAACAAAAGACTCTTGGAATTGACCTAGATAAAGAAGAAGTCCGCCAAGGAAAACCAAAGACATCTTTGATTCAAGTACTTGATTATGTTGATGAGCTTCCTAGATTAGAGCAGCCTCGCTTTGTAATTACCTGCAATTTCTCTACTTTTAGAGTGTATGAACGTGATGCATACGGAAGGTCACAACTTTCCAATAACACGTTTGAGTTCACCCTTGATGATTTAAGGTAAGAGTTCCAACTGAAGTTACCAGCTTTCGCTCACGGTATCCATTGC
>ERZ773057.1058-NODE-1058-length-10967-cov-7.517504_pt1 | contig 10967 bp, 5 predicted proteins | sample MGYA00580629_ERZ773057 | MGnify/ENA primary metagenome ERZ773057 (study PRJEB29015, sample SAMEA2738143) | human oral metagenome | biome: human oral; feature: human-associated habitat; material: saliva | place: China | collected 2163 ...
GTTTGTAAAACCCTGGGAGTTCGCTAAAAATTATGGGTAGAGCATTATTGAGGATGCTTTTGGATGCGCGCCCTGTTTCTTCCGGTTAAGAGTGGTCTTCCCGGTGGTGCGCGGCGCGTTTTTTGTTTCGAAAGGAAACCAATGAACCTGACTCTCGCTTCCGGCAAGGTTACAAAGTCTTTCGTGGCTGGGGCCTTGGCCCTGAGCGTTTCTGGGGTTGCTGTTCCCGCATCGTTCGCTGCCCCTAGCACACCAGAATCGCAGAGCGCACCTGCTGCCACGTCTCGCACCTTAGATGCGGCGGCAACTAAAGCTAAGATCACGCAGGGCCTACCGGGCCAGTTCCAGGTCTCGTATTCTAAGAAAAACCATAAGCTGTGGGTGGCGGGAACCGCTGACGGGGACATGCATGTCTCTACTCTCGCCCGCCTTGATGCTGACTCGTTGAAGGTTGAGGCCGTGGCCGAACTGCCCATCATTAAGGGTGAGAGAGGCTACAATTTTGCGGCCGCCTACGGGGTGGAAGTTGATGATGTTGAGGGAACCGTGTGGGTTACGAACACCCGCGATAACTCCATTTCGGTGTACGACCAGGCCACGATGAAGCTTGTGTGGACTAACCACGGGCTTGATAAGAACGACGCGAACTGGATTGAGCACCCGCGTGAGGTGCGCATTGACCACGCCTCAGGGAAGGCGTTCGTGTCGGGCCGGTTCTATGTGTCGGCTATTGACCTGAAAACTAAGCAGGTTCAGAAGCTGCAGCTTGCGGGTGCCCCTGACGGCGGGGTGCGGTATGTGGGCATGAACATGCACATCGATTCTCAGGATCACCTGCTGTATGTGCCGGAGCGCACCAGCGGCAAACTGTTTGTGGTAGACACGAACACCCTCAAAACTGTGCGCACCATTGATGTTCATGCAGATACTGAGGGCACTGAGGTTCGCCCTTCTGATGTTGCCATCGATAAGTCTTTGAACGAAATCTATGTTTCTTCCCAGGGCGTGAACGGTGTTAATTCGGGGGTGACCGTGTATGACTTCACCACCGGCGAGTACAAGAAAACGATTGCTTTCGGCACCCAGGCCCTGGCCATGGAGCATGATGAAGAGCGCGACCTGGTGTATGTGAGTGATTTCGGCACCGGCAAGGTTGGTGTGATTGACGGTGCCACAAGCAAAGTCATTGGTGAGGTCGCCATGAACGGTGCTAAAGCTAATGATTTGACCATGCTCAATAACGGCTCGATCGTGGCTGTAGACAAGCAGGATCTGCCCGGCACAGCCCGTGTGCCGTACGTGCTGAACGGTGCCACCGGTGAGGTGAAAACCTCGGATAAGACCACCTCGAAAGCGAAGAAAGACAAGGACGGCAGCGAGATCCCCGCCGCCGAGTCAGAGATTCACCCGAACTCCATTATGAAGTTCAAAGCTGAGGTGAAAGCAGGGGATGAGGCGGCCGTGCAGATCACCCCGCAGCAGCGCGAATTTCAGGGGTACCCCACCGAGGCCACCCGCACCGTGAGCTACGCCAGCCCGGTGATTGAGTTCCCCGACGGGAAGATCGACATCACCGCAGACTATAAGCTCCACATTAAAGGCAGCGGCTATGTAGGGGAGGGCGCCGCGAAGGGCGTGTACGTGTTCCTCGTCCCTGAGGGGACCTGGAAACCCGGGCAGAGCATTGACCGTGAGCAGGCCATGAACCTGTCAAAGAACGCCGTGTGGGTGCGCCCCGAGCAGATGAAGGACGGCTCGTTTGAGATTGACCTGCCCATCCCCGCGAACACCCTAGAGTACGGTAAGAAGTACACGGTCGGCACCATCGCTGCGCACGATTTGTCGGTGACTGACCGCAGCCTGGACTACTCCGCAATGTTTGAGATCACCAAGGACGGGCAGACCAGCTCTAGCGTGTCCGGCCCGAAAACCGAGCAGAACCAGGGCGGCGGGAGCACCCCGGCGCAGCCCACCGAAGCTGCGGCTGTGACCGCGCCTTCACCGACCCCCGCCCCCACCGAGTCGGCATCTGCGCAACCCTCAGCAACGGGAGGCACCACCGGTGAGGCGAAGCCCGAGGCCACTCAGGAAAGCGTATCCGTGACCGTTGCTAACGGTAACCACCCCGGCGGTGACTCCGCACCCCAGGGGACCCGCGGCTCCACATCCCGCAGCCTGGCGAATACCGGCGCGAACGGCGTGATCATGCTGGCGGGTATGGGTGCTTTGGCTATTGTGGCCGGCGCGGTGGTGCTGGTTGTACGCCGCCGCAGTAAATCCTAGCCGCCACCTGGTGCGCTAACCGGCAGGCTGCGTGAAAAACCGCAGGGGCACCCCGTAAAACAGGGGTGCCCCTTCCCGGTGGGTGATGCGCAAAACCGCCGCAGTACGGTGCCTGAACGGGCAGGAAACCCCGGCGGGAGCCACCCCAAACACCACCCTGTGGAAGTGTCGTAAAACACTGATAACTGATTTGGTGGTGGGGTACCCGAACTGTATAGTTATATCTGTTGCCGAAACACCCACGGCACATAACGAGAAGAAATTCTCACGGCCCCATCGTATAGCGGCCTAGTACTCCGCCCTCTCACGGCGGCAACACCGGTTCAAATCCGGTTGGGGTCACGCTAAAACTAAAGAATCCCCGGCTCTCAAAAGCCGGGGATTTTCTATTGCCACAATGCCAAAGCTACTTCAGAAGATACGCGTACTTACGGCGGGCCGCCGCAACCTTCGGGCTGATCACCACAGAGCAGTACCCCTGGAACGGGTTCAGCGCGTAGTAGTCCTGGTGGTAGTCTTCCGCCTCCCAGAACGTCTCAAGAGGCTTTATTTCCGTCACCACCTGAGCATCGAAAAGAGCCTGCGCCCGCACCTTCGCCGCCTCAAAAACCTTCCGCTGCTGCTCGTCGGCATACAGCAGCACCGAACGGTACTGCGACCCGGTATCTGCCCCCTGACGATCCCAGCTTGTGGGGTCGTGGGAGGCGAAGAAAATATCCAGCACCGCGTCCTCACCGATCACGTTCTCATCAAAATCAACGCGCACCACCTCGTGATGCCCCGTCGCCCCCGAGCACACCGACCGGTAATCCGGGTTCGGCACGGTGCCGCCAGCGTAGCCGCACACGCTCGCGCTCACGCCCTTAAACTGGTGGAACACCGCATCAATACACCAAAAACAGCCGCCGCCAACCACAAAACTACGCATCGTCCCGCTCCTTCACGAAAACCACTGTCTCACCTGACACCCCGTTAAACGCCCCGCACCTTCCGAATATTCCCCGCCGGGTGCTCATGCCACAATAGAGACATGACTGAAACCACCACACCAAACCTAGCGCAGGTTATTGCCGCCTTCCACGACCTCTACCCGCCGCAGCTGGCCGCCGGGTGGGACGCATCCGGGCTGGTCTGCGGGCGCACCGCCGCCCCCGTGAGGCACGTGCACTTCGCCGTTGATGCCCTCGCCGCCACCGCTGACGAAGCCGTAGAACACGGCGCGGGGCTGCTCATCACCCACCACCCGCTGCTGCTGCGCGGCGCGCAGTTCATCCCCGACACAGACTATAAAGGGCACGTGCTGCACACCCTCATCGAAGGACAATGCGGCCTGCTCGGGGCGCACACTAACGCCGATGCCGCCATTGCGGGCGTGAACGAGGCACTCTGCGACGCCCTGAACCTTACCGACCGCACCGCACTGGCCGAACCTCAAACCCAAGAACTTGGGGGAGAGGAACACCTTGTCGGAACCGGGCGCGTGGGCACACTGCCTGAACCGCTCACCCTGCGTGCCCTCTCCGAACGCTTGGCGGATGCGCTACCGGCAACCGCTGGCGGGCTGCGTATCGCCGGGCGCCCAGAGCAGCGCATTAGCCGTGTGGCACTGTGCGGCGGGGCGGGCGACTCCCTGTTCGAGGCGGTACGTTCCGTCGGGGCAGACGTGTACATTACCGCCGACTTGCGGCACCACCCCGCCAGCGAATTCCGTGAACAAGAACTCGTACGCGGCACCGAGTGCGCGCTGATTGACTGCTCCCACGCGGCCAGCGAATCGCTCTGGCTGCAGCGCGCCGGTGAGAGGCTGCAGGCGCTACTGGCCGAACGCGGCCACAGCATTACCTTCACCGTCTCATCACTGAACACCGACCCGTGGGACTTCACCGTATCCACCGGCAGCGCGGCGGGCTCAGCATCCACCCGGTAATTCGCCGTAAAACCCAAACACCTCAACCCACACAAACCCACATTGCGGCGTTTTGCGGGGTATAAGGTGTGCGGCGTCCAGAAACGGGAAGGCCCCGGGAAACCCACCACGGGTCCCGGGGCCTTCCACCTTTAGCTGACTACCTCTGCAGGCAGAGAACAGCCGGTGCTATCGCGTCCTCGTAGCATTCGCGTACTGGTACAGGAACTGAGCAGCCTCAGCACGGCTCACTTGAGCGCGCGGGTTGAACTCCTTAGACTGCGCATCAAGCACCACACCCTTCTGCTGCGCCCACACCATGTCGCGGTAGTAAATGTTGCTGCCCGCACGCACATCGGTGAACGGTGAATACTTCGGGAGGGTCACGTTCGGCTTACCGGCGGCGCGATACATGAACGAGACAAGGGTCTGCCGGTTCACGCTATCATCCGCGTGGAATGAGCCGTCCCCATACTCATTACCAATATTCTGCTGACGAGCCCACACAATCGCCTTATACCGCGGGTTGCTGGTGGAAATATCGCGGTAGGGTGACTGGGCTGGGAGCTGTATATCAGGGGAGCCAGCCATACGGTACAGCGCCTCCACCAGCTGTCCGCGTGTTACACGCTCTGACGGGGAGAAACGGCCATCACGGGCTTCCAGCACGTTCTGATCCACCGCCCACGTGGCACTCTGGTAGTAGCGTTGTGAGGACTCCATATCAACAAACCGGGACTTCGGCTTCCGGACCTCCTGCTGTGAGGTAACCGCAGGAATATCAATGGTGCGGCTAACCGCGCGGGACGGATCCTGCGACTTCACCGACACGGTAACTTCGTACTGTTTAGAGGCGCTTACCTGCGACCCGTTGATTCCCATTCCCACAATAGCGCCTGAACCATCAGGGAACATTGCGGTCTGCAAATCCTGCTCCACCCGCTTCACCACGGTGCCGGTACCCTTTTCACGAAGCACCAGCTCGAAGGAATCGCCCTCATCTAACCGGAAATTCGTGGCCCACACCGATACTCGGTTGTATGACTTGGTGGTGTTGATCGTCTCGCCGATGTACTTGACCCTTGGCTGGGCATCCTTCACCGGCAGGTTTGCCCGCGCAATCTCATTCACCTGGCCGTTATGCCGGTTGTACACAATGTAGGCGTAACGCTTCGAAGCATCAACCTTGAACCCCGAGTACTCCAGGGTGGACGTAAAACTACTGGTGTTTTTACCGTCCTGCGCGGCAAAGGTAATGTCTTTGGAGGCGAGAGGCTCACCCTGAGGCTTCCCGTTCGCGTCCACCTCAACGATCTGTGCGTACGAGGTTGAACCTGCGGGAATATTTGAGAAGTTCAGCCCCCTAACTGTCAGGCTGGCCTGTTTATCCACAGGATTCAGCTGGTTATTGCGAATGGACAGGCGCTGCACCTCACCCGTGACGGTATTGAGCGGAACGCTCACACCCGTCATGGTGCCGTAGAAATACTCGGAGTACACATCCAGCTTAAAGGTGCCAATGCTGTACGGGCCTTTCGCCGGGTCTATATCATTGCCGGGGACTTTGAGCTGAATTTCGAAGGAACCGTCAGCGTTAATCTTGTCTTTCGGAATTACAGTAGTGTAAAGGTTCGGAACGCGCTGCATCTTCTGCCGCGACCCTTCAACAAACATGGACCGCGGGCCGAATGCAATGGCGAGCGAACCGTCCTGTTCACGGTGCTGCTCGGTGAACCCGGTGCCGCGCACCGTAATGGTTCCGCCCTCAATCAGGTCAAGGTTTGGGGTATCGACGGTCAGCTTGGGGCCGCTGGCTGCGGGCTGCCCAGTGGCTTGTGCGGCGGCCGGAGTTTCGGCTGCTAATGCTGTCGGCGCTAGGGCGGCACCGAGCGGCAAGGCGAGAGCCCCGGCGAGAGTCAGAGCGCATGCGCGCTTGGGCAGGTTGTGCGGTGAGAATGAATTACCCATCAGATTACTCCACTCGTAAAGTAATTTATTGATACCTTCACGGTAGCAAAACGCCTAGTGGGAGTCGAGGAAAACCGCAAAATTACCCCGAAAAGCATTAACTGTAAAGTAAAGGTGTAGAAAAACTATTCATAGATTAATATTCATTAAATGGCTTATTCGCACTTTAGTGTCATTAAAAATAGATATGTATGTTTATATGCTTTAATTCTCTGTATATATATGTTTCATGCGTAAAATATCTAGGGTGGTCTTAGTATCGTGCAGCACAGTCAAAGACCTATGACCCCCTACACATGCCCCATGGGCTACATTATTGGTGTGCAAACAGGGGAGTGGGACACAGAGGAGAAAATGTTGAATCCGCAGACGCCCCAGAAAACACGGCGCACAATCACAATGCATCAATACAGTGCAGAAAAGAACCCCCGCGCCGCACAATCAGAGGAGATGATGATTGCGCGGCGCGGGGGAGACTCAAGAGCCCGAACCGTCGATTACTTCTTACCGTAAATACGGTGGTAACGGTACAGGAAGGCCGCCATTGCGTCACGGGTAATGGCCTGGCCCGGGCGGTAAGTACGGTCGTCCCAGCCGCGGCTAATACCGCGATCGGCCAGCCAGCTGATCTCGGTGTAGAACAGGTTATCCCCGTTCACATCAACAAACGACGTGTGCCGCGGAGCGTAGAACCGGTAGTCCCTCGCCTGGCGGTAGAAGAACGCCGCCATGGCCTCACGGCTGACCGAATCATTCGGGCGGAACGTACCGTCCGGGTAACCGGTAGTAATACCCTGCTGGTACATCCACACGATTTCCTTATAGAACGGGTACGAGGCGTCCACATCCTTAAACGGAGACCGGTACGGCATCATCACACGGGGGCTGCCCGCCATACGGTAGAAGAACGCCGCCATTGCACCGCGCTCAATATTATTCTGCGGGCGATAGGTATTATCAGGCCAACCGGTGGTGATCCCCGTGGAAGCAAGCCACTCAATCTCAGTGTAGAACTGATCCGTGGGGTACACATCCTTAAACCGCTGAGCTGGTTTGGGCGGCTCAGGCGCCGGAGGCTGCGGTTTTGGCTTCTCCGGTGTGGGCTTAGGGCTTGGCTTGGGTTGTTCCGGGGTAGGTGTCGGGTCCGGTTTGGGCTTTTCCGGCGTAGGCGTTGGACTCGGCTTAGGCTGCTCCGGAGTAGGAGTAGGCTGCGGAGCCGGCTTTTCCGGTGAGGGCGTTGGATTCGGCTTAGGTTGCTCCGGCGTGGGAGTAGGCTGCGGAGTCGGCTTTTCCGGTGTGGGCTTAGGGCTTGGCTTGGGTTGCTCCGGGGTAGGTGTCGGGTCCGGTGTGGGCTTTTCCGGCGTAGGCGTTGGACTCGGCTTGGGTTGCTCCGGAGTGGGAGTAGGCTGCGGAGTCGGCTTTTCCGGTGAGGGTGTCGGACTCGGCGAAGGCTCAGGGGCCTTGGGAGACGGTTCCGGGGTAGGAGCCGGTGTCGGGCTTGGGCTCGGCTTAGGCTGCTCCGGAGTAGGTGTTGGGCTGGGCTCAGGTGTCGGACTTGGTTTAGGCGACTCGGGCACCTTGAGCGTAATCTCGGCTGTAGTGTCCAATGAACGGTCGCTCTTATTGAGCTCCGGCGACGCGAAAGAAACAATCAGGTACTTCTTCGAAGCATCCAATGTACCTGCGGCAATGTTGAGGGTCGCACGGAACTGCCCATCATGCATATCCTCAGCTGCAATACGAGTCATCGCAGCAACAGAATGCGTATCCGGGGTGTTGCCTTCCTGCCATTTCTCAGCCTCCACCACGGCAACGTACACGCCGTTCTGGGCGGCAGCACCCACATAGCCGGAACCCGAAACGGTCACAGCATTATCCTGAGTGGGGTCAAGCTCGCTCTTATCAATGCTCAGCTTCGGATCAGCCACCGGCTGCGCGGGCTTGGCAGTCACCGGGGAAAGCGCCACCAGTTTCACACCCTCATTCTCAGCTTTTGCGGCCACCACGTACTTTTTCGACGCATCCAACAGCGAGCCGGGCACGGTGACAGAGGCGACAAAGCCTCCATCGTGCAGATCGTTCGCGTGCACCAGGGCCTCATTACCAACCGGATTACCGGTAGGCTGGCCCTGCTCATCAGCCTCGTACACGCCAACGCTCACGCCCTTAGCCGCACCTTGGCCGTGGAACCCGGTGCCGTTCACCAGCACCTCATTCGACTCTGCGTCCACCTTAAGCTCGGTGGTGGAGAGAGTGATCTTCGGGTCTGCCTGCTTCTGCGGCTCGGTTACCTTCACGGGGGCTGATGCCTGTAAAAGCCCCGCTTTCAGGGCGGCACCATCATCCTGTGCCGCACCCGTCGCACCGGTTGCTACCACGTACTCTGCGGCGGGGTCGAGTGTGCTCCCGGGGACATTAAGAACAGCGGTAAACGCACCATCCTGAATATCTGCACCCTTCACGAAGGCGACTGCAGCCACAGCGGGGTCACGCTCATCAGCACTGTGAGCGGGGAATGCATCCTTACGCACCAGGTATACGTACACACCGTGCTGCGCCTGCTCACCGTAGAAGCTGGTACCCGAAACGGTCACCGAGGCGCCCTCATCCGATTTAATCTCATCGGTGCTTAAAGTGATCTGAGGGTTCGCCTGTTTTTCAGGTTCGGGGGCGGGCTGCTGTTCCGGCTGAGTGCTCACCAGGCGGTTCATCTGTACCACGGTGGTGAACTCTTGCGGATCCTCAGCAGTGCTCGGGAAAACAATATCCCCATTGGGCAGTGCCACAGCATTAAGTGAGCCGCGGTTTGTGTTTTTAGCGCTCACACCGGTCAGACTGATGCTTCGCTCAACGTTCATATCCTTATCGAGGATAACGATGCGGTTATTCACGGAATCCAGAACGCCAAGCTTATCGCCCACCGTAAATAGCTCACCAATGCTCTCCAGGCCCTTCGCGTGAATCGAGGTTTTGCCATTGAGCACAGTAAACTGCCCGTCGGCGTATGAGAGAACCTGGTATGAGGAATTATGCAGGTAGCTCCAACGGTATACGCGACCGTCGTCGGTGGTGGTTACGCGGCCGTATGAGACGCGCTCAGCAATAGCTGTGCCATCGTCAAAAACCTTCACCGCATCTTTGCTGAAATGGAGCAGATAACCGCGCTGTACCTCCCCCTGCTCATTTGAGATAGTCGTTCCCGAGTCATACACAAATGACCCGTCGGGCAGCGGGGCAAGCATGTTTGCCGTATGCGTGTATTGGGCGCCGTAATACTCCGAGGTATCGGCATCGGGCGCGTTGGCCAAAGCCGGATCTAGGGTTTTCGGGTCGGGCAGCGGCATGCTGCTGAGCAGCCCTGAGGAATCAACCGTAATGTAGTTTTTAGAGGTAAGCACACCCCAGGAGTGGGTGAACTTGTTGTACCCCATCGCCAGGGTTTCCTCTGCGGGGTCAAAGTTGAAACCAGAAACCGGTTGGGCGGGGCTCAGCTGCCCGTCCTCAGTAACGGTGTACCGTTCCAGCTGGTTGGTGTCTGTGGCAGCGATTAGGATTTCACCCGTCTCGGAATTAGCAGCAAAATGCGCGCCGCCCCCAGCCTGCAGCTGCCCGGTTGATACCGTCTGCATGGTTTCGGGGTTAATAATGGTGTAGGTTGAAGCCTCTTTGCCCAAAGCAGAGGCGGCAGCGAGGTGAATAATATATTTACCAACTCGCGCACTCTGTGCAGGTGAGCTATCAATGGTCTTAGTAATAACGTTCTTATTAAAAAGATTGTAATCTGCGGTGGTCTTAGTATTTTGATCAGTGGGTGCTAACCGGGCAGCTGGCTGAACGGGGGTTGCAAGGACGGGTGTGAGAGGCATAGCGACAGAGCTTACAAGAGCGATTGCGCAGATACCCTTCTTCAACCCCTTGCGGGAGTAAAAGGTAGACATGTGTGTATCCAATGCTAACGGTACATTGTTGCTAGAACATATTTAAGGTACCAAAATGCTGGGATGTTAAAAGACAAAAACAGCTAATATTTATGAATATTATGCACATCACTTATAGTGCGCTTGAAATAAAATTCAACTATTACTCTAGTGAAGTTAGGGATATATTCCTGGATATTGCAGATTCAATTTAATATTTATGTTTTCTGCATGTAATAGTTACCCGCTGCGGGGTGGCGTGGGCGCAAAAGTCAGGTTGTTGACACACCCGGTATTTACACACCAGCCACCCCGTGAGGCAGCCCCATCCTTACGCCGCTGCGGGCAGTACTGGCACGGGGCCACCTCGGGTTATCACTCATTGGACGCTACAGCCTGTCGGCGGTATTACCCCTGATGCCTGTACCGGTAAATAAACGCGGCCATTGCATCACGGTGAATAGGCTCACCCGGGCGGTAAGTGCCGTCACTCCACCCCTTCGTAACACCCTTCGCTGCCAGCCAGGTAATCTCCCGGTAGAACATCGTGCCGGGGCGCACATCGTTAAACGGTGAGTTCACCGGAGCCGTGTACGCCGGAGCACCAGCATAACGGTAGAAGAACGCCGCCATCGCATCACGATTCACCGGATCATGCGGACGGAACGTACCATCCCAATAACCGGTAGTAATACCCCTCTGATGCATCCACACAATCTCCTTATAGAACGGGAACGACGGATCCACATCCTTAAACGGAGACTCCTTCGGCACAGTAACCTCGGGTGAGCCAGCCATACGGTAGAAGTATGCAGCCATCGCAGCACGCTCAACATTCTGACCAGGACGGAACGTACCATCCGGGTAACCGGTAGTGATGTTCTGAGAACCCA
>ERZ773057.1064-NODE-1064-length-10918-cov-3.550769_pt1 | contig 10918 bp, 8 predicted proteins | sample MGYA00580629_ERZ773057 | MGnify/ENA primary metagenome ERZ773057 (study PRJEB29015, sample SAMEA2738143) | human oral metagenome | biome: human oral; feature: human-associated habitat; material: saliva | place: China | collected 2163 ...
CTTCAGGTAGCTGGTGGGATAGAGCATCTCCTGCATGCCCGGGCCGCCTTTGGGGCCTTCGTAGCGGATGACCACCACGTTGCCGGCCACCACATCGCCACCCAGGATGCCGGCCACGGCGTCTTCCTGGCTCTCGAAGACCTTGGCCTTGCCCGTGAACTTCAGGATGCTCTCGTCCACGCCCGCCGTCTTCACGATGCAGCCGTTCTCGGCCAGGTTGCCCGACAGCATGGCCAGACCACCGTCCTGACTGTAGGCATGCGCCCTGTCACGGATGCAGCCCTCGGCCCGATCCTGGTCCAGCGTCTTCCACCGGCAGTCCTGAGAGAACGCCTCGGTCGTGCGGACGCCTGCCGGACCGGCACGGTAGAAGGTGTGCACCGCCTCGTCCTGCGTCTGCATGATGTCGTAGCGCGCCAGCTGCTCCTGCATCGACACGCCCAGGATGGTGCGCGTCTGGTTGTGCAGCAGCCCGGCCCGATCCAGCTCGCCCAGGATGGCCATCACCCCGCCAGCCCGGTGCACGTCCTCCATGTGGTACTTCTGCGTGTTGGGCGCCACCTTGGACAGGCAGGGCACCACGCGCGAGAGCCGGTCGATGTCGGCCATCGTGAAGTCCACCTCGGCCTCCTGAGCTGCGGCCAGCAGGTGCAGCACCGTGTTGGTGGAACCGCCCATGGCGATGTCCAGGCTCATCGCGTTCTCGAAGGCGTCGCGCGTGGCCAGCGCCCGCGGCAGCACCGAGGCATCGTCCTCCTGGTAATAGCGGCGGCACAGCTCCACGATCTGGTCGCCCGCCCGCAGGAAGAGCTGCCGGCGGTCGGCATGTGTGGCCAGGCACGAACCGTTGCCCGGCAGGCTCAGGCCCAGCGCCTCGGTCAGGCAGTTCATGGAGTTGGCCGTGAACATGCCCGAACAGGAACCACAGGTCGGACAGGCCGACTTCTCGATCTGGTCACTGTCGGCATCCGACACCTGCGGGTCGGCACTCTGCAGGATGGCATCCACCAGGTCCAGCTTGATCACCCGATCGGCCAGCTTGGTCTTGCCGGCCTCCATCGGACCGCCCGAGACGAACACGGTCGGAATGTTCAGCCGAAGCGCTGCCATCAGCATGCCCGGCGTGATCTTGTCACAGTTGGAGATGCAGACCATGGCGTCAGCACAGTGTGCATTGACCATGTACTCCACCGAATCGGCGATCAGGTCACGCGAGGGCAGCGAATACAGCATGCCACCGTGCCCCATGGCGATGCCATCGTCCACCGCAATGGTGTTGAACTCCTTGGCCACCGCCCCGGCCTTCTCGATCTGCTCGGCCACCAGACGCCCCATGTCGCGCAGGTGGACGTGCCCCGGCACGAACTGGGTGAACGAGTTGACCACCGCGATGATCGGCTTGCCAAAATCGGTTTCCTTCATGCCGGTCGCGCGCCACAGCGCACGCGCCCCCGCCATGTTGCGGCCCTGGGTACTGGTTTCAGAGCGAAGTCTGGGCATGGTCTCTCCAAAAAAATAGCCGGCCATTTTACATCCAGCCGGCTTGTTTCCCGCCATGAGACATCCAGGCACCACCCCGGCATTTCCGGGTATCACGTCCGATGATGCAAGCCATCAGGCCAGGCACGGATCAGGCGGACAAACGCCTTCCGCTCACCCCGACAGCGCCACGCCCGCCGACCTGCAGGCCCTGACGGCCTTCAGACCTCCACGACGCGCAGCGTGGCCAGGATCGCACGGTTGCACGCATCCAGCCCCAGGTGGCTGTTCTCCAGCCAGGCCAGCACATCCGGCGTCGGCCCCTGCTCGATCGACTCCACCACCCGCAGCAACGGTACGTGCGGCCCCGTGCCCTCCACCAGCGCCTCACGCACGGCATCGGGCACCCGTACCTTGGCCAGCAGCTTCGAGAACGGCTGCCCCAGCGCACGATCCAGCAGCGAGAAGACGCCCAGCAGGAACATTTCCTCGCGCAGCTCGCTGTCAGCGCCGTGGCCAACCAGCTGCTCCAGGATCAGACCCCGCCGGAACGAGGCCAGCATCAGCGGCCGGCGACTTTCGTCGGCACTCACGCTCACCAGCATCAGCGACAGCCAGCGGCGCAGCCCCTGGTAGCCCATGAACATCACTGCCTGCTGGAAATTCTGCACGGGTACCGACAGTCCGAAACCCATCGAATCAATATGCTGCAGGAGCCGGAAAGCGATCTCCGGTTCCTGGCGGACCACCGCCTCGATCTCGCGCAACGAGGCATCCCGGTCCACCATCGACAGCAGCCGCAGCACACCCAGGTAGTCGGCGCTGCCCACTGCCGAATCCGAGGGCACCAGCGGCGGAATCTGCCAGCCGCACACCGCATAGGCGCCCATCGAGAAGGCCTGCTCCATCAGCGGCAGACTGTCCACACCGCTCTGCACCACGGCCGTGTTGCGCCGCGTACGTGGCCGGATCAGCCCCGTATCCGGCTCACCCTCCTTCCCGCGCCGCTCATCCTCGACATCCACCATGGCCAGCCGAAACACCGCCAGCAGCTCCTCGGGCAGCTGCGTGGCGGGCGTTCCCTGAAGCACCATGCCCATGCCGCGATCATGCAGCAGAAGCAGCATCTGCTGATGCTCCGGATCCTCGGCCACCGTCGCCGGCACCTCCAGCCACAGTCCCGGAGTCGGCTCCAGATCACCCAGTCCGGCATCGAACTCGGCCTGCGGCGCCGACAGCAGCAGCGTATGCGACTGCAGTGGCCTATCTCCGGCCATCAGCCGATACAGGTCCGAAAGCCGCGTCGGCTCCTCACCCAGTGAGGCAAATCGCACCTGCAGGGCCATGATGCGACGATCACGATCGATCACGGGACGGTAGCCGATCAGCAGACTGGACAATGACATCAATGCACTTCCCGAAAGACGGAGGATCCCGGGCGCAGCCTACCTGCGCCCCCCTGCTCCCTCAACCCTGCAGCGATCAGAGGTAGTCGAACATCGACAACCGGGAGACCTGCGAGTAAGTCTGCATGGCAGCGCGCAGTGCCATGTCGCGCGACTGGATGCCCGACAGCACCTCGGCATAATCGGTGTCCATCAGGTCCGAGCGGCGCTGGGATGCACTCAGCTCACCCGACGACAGCAGACGTTCGCGTGCGTCGATCATGTGCATCTGCTCGCCCAGGATGCTGCGCTGCTCCGACATCAGGTTCAGCGTCTGATCCACCGACGACATCCCGCGCTTCAGCGCACCGTCCACGTCACCGTTGCCACGCAGCGCGCCAATCACCTTATCCAGCTCCTGGAAGATGCTCTCTTCATCCCGGGCGCCAAACCCCTGCATCACCCACGAACCGTCCACCGTCAGGTCATACGGAATCCGAAGACCCGTCTGCCGTACCCCCGGCTCGCTCTGAAAGGTCGGATTGTTCTGCGGCCAGAAGGGTGCATGCTCGCTGCCACTGCCGCCAAAGATGTAGTTGCCGTCCTGTGTCTGCTGGTTCGCAATGTCCAGCAGCTCGATGCGGTACTGCATCAGCTGCCCGGCAATCGTCTCGCGGTCCTCGCGGTTCATGACACCGTTGCGGGCACTGATCATCAGGTCACGCGCACGCTGAAGCGTCTCGATGCCGTTGCCCAGCAGGCTCTCGGCCTGAGCCATCTGGCTCTTGGCAAACGACATCATGCGTTTCTCGATGTCCGTCCGTGCCTGATCGGACCGCAGGCGCTCGACTTCGGCCGCTGCCAGGGGGTCATCGCTGGGGCGATTCACCTTCTGGCCAGTCGAGGCCTGCTGCTGCAACTTGGCGATGGTCGCCTGCTGCTCGGTGATGGTCTGCACCGCCTGGTTACGGAACTGGTTGCTTGCCACTCTCATCATCGTCACCTTGCCAGAGCCAGAATCGAATTGAACATTTCATCAGCGGTCTGGATCACCTTCGCCGCCGCCTGGTACGCCTGCCGGTACTGCAGCAGACGCGCCGCCTCTTCATCCAGGTTCACCCCGCTGCGGTTGGCCAGCACCGTCTTGGCACCCTCCAGCATCTTGGCCGACGCCTTCTCCGACGTCTTGGCCTGCAGCGCACGGCTCCCCACATCCGACAGCAGCGACGCAAAGGCCTGGCTGAAGGTCGCCCCATCCACGTTATGCCGATCGGCCAGCAGCGTCATCTCACGGGCATTGGCGTTGTCCTGGCGCGGCGCGCTACGCTTCTTCATCTCCAGTACATCCCCCATCGCAGGGCGCCCGCTCAGCGTCAGCGTCCAGCCGTTCGCCTCCACATTAAAGGGCTTGTCGGGTTCGAATTCCTTCTCGGCCCCCACGGCATTGCCATTCACCTCGACCCGGTACCGGTTGTTCGCCGTGAAGGTCACCTTGACCGGATCCAGCCCGCCCTTGCCCTCCTCATCTTCCGCAAGCTGCCTGACTGTCGTGAAACCCTTGTTGGCAGCACTGCCATTCACCGTCATCACGTCCGAAGAGGCAATTGCACTACCATCGCGCAGCACCGATCGCATGCGGCCCGCATAAGCGGTGCCTGCCTGGATCATCATCGAATCCCCTGCAGCCATCGCACCGGATGCCTGCCGGATACTCAGACCGTCCACCTCGATCGGCATCTGAGCGAATTCACGACGGCTCTTGCTCACCACGTCTTCCAGCTGGTAGACGCTGCCATCGTAGGAAAGACGGTAATCGGCCGCCTTCAGCTTCGACGTATCGAGAACGCTCACCTCCAGCTTCGCCCCGCCGGTGTTGTGGTCGGCTGCCTGCACCACCGGCTTGCCCACCTCGAACATGGCCTGGCCACGCTTTCCGTTCGCATCCAGACCGCGCGCCTGCTGTGCGTTGTAGGCGCCGGCGAAAGCGGCCGCCATCCGCCCCAGCGATGCCTGAACCGCCAGCAGGTCCTGGTCCCGGAAGCGAAGCAGCCCGGCGATCTCACCCGAACCCAGCGTGCTCTCGCTCATTTCCACCTGCTTGCCGTGAATGTCCAGCATCAGGCGCGTGCGAGCCGAATCGGCATCACCCGGCACGGTCTTCAGCTGGGCCGCCCGCTCCGAAAGAACCAGCGAATGACCGTTGGCTGAATACAGGTTCACCGAACCATCTGGCTGATCGTCACGGGTCAGCTGGATCTTGGAGGCCAGCTCATTGATCAGCGAATCCCGCTGGTCCAGCATGTCGTTGGGCTGATGGCCATTGGCGTAGGACTGCGTGATCTGACGGTTCAGCGATGCCACCTGTTCCAGCCGGGCATTCACGTACTGGGCCGAATCCTCCAGTCGACGGCCTGCCTCACCCACCATCGCTTCCAGTTTCTGCGAGGTTTCCGAGAAACGGTTTGCCACCGTGTTGGCGCGTGCCGCAATCACCGCCCGCGCACTGCCGTCGGCCGGCTGGTTCACCAGGTCGCCCAGCGCCGCACGGAACTCGTCCATGGCCACACCAATGCCCGTCTCGGTATCGGCCAGCAGGTTGTCCACCTGCCCCAGCTGCTGCGCCCGCACGGCATCGGTGCCGGCCAGCGAGGTGCTGCGCGTGACCTCGTCGGCCATGAACCGGTCATAGGCGCGGCGCACGTCCTGCACTTCCACACCGTTGCCGATGTAGCCATGCCCATGGTACTGACCGCCCGCCGTCGCCAGCTGCACCTCCTGGCGCACATAGCCCGGCGTATGCACGTTGGCAATGTTGTGCCCGCCCGTCTGAAGCTGCGTATAAGCTGCTGCCAGCGCGCTCTGCCCGATCTGGATGAGTCCTGCCATGTTGCCCGTCTTCCCTTCTGGTTACTGTCGCTGCCCGGTCACCGCCCGCAGCAGACTGCCGATCGTCTGCTTCAGTTTCGTGCCGTAGGCCGGATCGGTGGCGTAACCGCCCTTTTCCAGCCCCTCGGCAAACTCTCTGGCACTGCCGGCCTGCACCACCTGCCGATAGCGCGGATTGGCCGCCATCAGGGTCGCCCAGTCCGCAAATGCCTCGGCATAGCTTTCGTAGCGCCTGAACAGTTCCACGGACTTTCTGGCTACGCCATCGACATACTCCGTCGTCATCGCGGCCACCGTCCGGCCCGTCCACCCCTTGCCCGCCTTGATGCCGAACAGGTTGTGGCTGGGATTGCCCTGCGCATCCCGTATATCGCGCTGCCCCCAGCCGGACTCCAATGCGGCCTGACCAACGACCCATGCTGCCGGAAGGCCGGTCTGTTGCTGGGCCTTCAGCGCGTGCGGCCACATCTTCTGTACAAAGGCTGCCTGCACGGGCCCCAGCGCGGCCAGCCCCTGCCCGGCCACTGCACGGCCTCCCGATGGAGAGCTCGCCGCGGCATCCAGCCGTCCGCTCCGGGCATCACCGCCATGCCGTGACGGATCGCTCTGCCCCCCCTGCCCCAAACCCTCGGCAGACGACGTATGCGTCACCTCGACTGCCGATGCTTTCGGCATGAACGGCTCGCCCTCCCGAGGCGACCACGCCCCCACCGCGGAGGCCGGACGGGCACCGTCCCCAGCGCTCCCCAGCAGCTGCCGCTCGATCATCGCGGCCAGACCGTTGCCCCGCCCGGCTGCCACGGTGGAAAGCTGCGTATCCAGCATGCTGGTGAAGGTATCGCTGCCCGCACCATCGAACATGCCGCTTTTCGGCACGGCGTCACGCATGCCCTTGAGCAGCTGACGCATGAACAGCGCCTCGAACTGCTGGGCCACCTGGCGGATGGCCTCCCGATCCTGAGGACTGGCATGGCGCAACGCATCCAGGCTGCGTCCGTCATAAGCGAGGCCGGCCGACGAGGCCGCATCGGCCCGGGCCGAGAAGGCCGAAGAAGACAGAGACATCGCAACATGCTCCCGGGGGGCGGCATTTCGCCCCCTCGCGTCATCGATAATGAAGCACCAGCCGGATCAGATGATCTCCAGCTCGGCCTTCAGGCTGCCTGCCGCCTGCAGCGCCTGCAAAATGGCAATCAGATCCTGCGGCGTCGCGCCCAGCGAGTTCAGCGCCCGAACCAGGTCCTTCAGCTGCGCCGATTTCGGCAGCATCATCACGGCTCCGCCTTCCTGGCGCACCGTGATGTCCGACACCTGCCCGGCCACCGTCTGCCCGCCCGAGAAGGCACCGGGCTGGCTCACCACCGGCGTCGAGGACACCGTCACCGACAGATTGCCGTGCGCCACGGCACTGGGTGCCAGCGCCACCGACTGGTTCATGACCACGGAGCCGGTGCGCGCATTCACGATCACCTTGGCCGGCGCGGCCGTCAGTGCCACCTCCATGGATTCCAGCTCGGCCAGGAAGCCCACGCGCTGCGCCGGATCACGCGGCAGCGGCACCTGCACCACCCGGGCGTCCATCGCCACGGCCTGACGGCCGTCGCTGCCCGGGCGCAGGCGGATCTTCTGGTTGATCGCATCCGTCACCAGCCGCACGTCCGAGAAGTCCGTTCGGTTGAGCTCCACCCGGATCGAATCGCCTTCCAGCGTCTGATTGGGCACGACCCGTTCGACAGTCGCCCCGCCAGGAATGCGCCCAGCGCTCAGATGGTTGATCTGCACCTTGCTGCCACCAGCCGATGCCCCTGCACCGCCCACCACCACGTTACCCTGTGCCACAGCATAGATCTCGCCATCCACGCCCCGCAGCGGCGTCAACAGCAGCGTGCCGCCGCGCAGGCTCTTCGCGTCACCGATGGAGGAGACCGTCACATCGAGGCTGTCGCCCTCGCGTACGAACGGCGGAAGCGTCGCCGTCACCATGACGGCAGCCACGTTCTTCAGCTTGATGGACGACGCATTGACATTGATGCCGTAGCTGACAAGCATATTGGCGATGGACTGCACCGTCTCGCCCGAGCTCGAGCCGTCGCCCGTCCCCTCAAGTCCGACGACAAGACCATAGCCCATGAGCTGGTTGCTGCGCACGCCCTGCACTTTCGTGATGTCCTTGATGCGCGTCACGGCGGAATCCGCCGCGGCAACGCCCGGCAGAGCCCCGATGAGGAGCGCAAGGAGGAGCAGAAGGACGGATATTTTCTTCATAAAGAGCGCCTCCCGTCAGAAGAGAATATTGAAGATCTGCGTGAGGATGCCCTGCCGCTGCTTCGCGTTGAGCGGTCCCTTGCCGTCAAAGCGCACGGTGGCATCCGCGACACGCGTCGAGAGCACCGTATTCGATGCGGAGATGTCCTCCGGGCGGCAGACGCCGCGGAACGTGATCTTATGCTCGTTGCGGTTCTGCCATATCGACTGCGTTCCCTCGAGGACGAAGTTGCCCGCCGGCGTGATCTCTGAGATCGTGACGGTGACATTGCCCGCGACACGATTCGTCGCCGAGGCGGATCCCTTTGCGGTGAACTTATCCGAGCCGCTCGCCGATGCCGCCTGGAGGAAATCGAAAATGCCGATACCGCCGCCGAGCTTCACCGAGCCGCTCTTCTCGTTCGAGCTGTTGCGCGTCGCCGAGGTCGTCGTTGACTCGCTGATGACGATGGTCACGATGTCGCCGACGTTCGATGCCCGGTGGTCGGTGAATACGGACTTCGTCGTGTAGCCGTTGGCGTTTTTCCACAGGGATTCCGCCGCTGCGGTCGGTGCAAAACTCGCCGCCGCCAGCGTTGCGGCGAGCACGCCCGCTAGCCATTTTTCTTTACGCATGATGAACTCCTTATGGAACTCTCTCTATCCTGCTGCAGATCATGCAATAATCTGAACCGTCTTCTCGTCGATCACACGCCCGCGCATGATCTTCCCCGATCGTGCGTTGCGCACGCGGATCACATAGCCGATGCGTCCTGCCTCCAGTGCTACGCCCTCTGCGCGGATCGTGATGCCGCCATTCTCCGCGACGAGCGTCACAGGACTGCCCGCAGTCAAGACGCGCGGCATCGCGAGGAGGGTCGGCGTGATGACCGTGCCCTTGCGGATGTAGCGTCCCGCGACACGTCCCGCGAGACGGTCAAAGTCCGTGACCGTCGTCTCAGGCAGGGTATCCACCGCGCTCTCCTCGACGTGCGCATTGGCGGGCGTGATCGCCTCGTCCATGCGAATGTCCGTCATCGCGACGAGCACATGGTCATAGACCGTGACCTGATAGTAGCACGCGGCGCGCCGCTGCAGCACACCGTCCACATAGACGGTAATGGCGGCGGGGAACTCCCGCCCATAGGGAACACCGCGCGGGAAGGCGACGACGGCCGTCACCTCGCCTGCCGGCAGACGCATTGTCCCCGCCCGGTGCTGGAGATGCACCTCGTGGCGGCGCGTCTCGCCGACCGCGGCGAGCTGCTCCTCGATCTTCTGCTGCGCGAGCTCCGCAAGCTGTGCGGCGGAGAGGACGTTCGGGAAGCGGACGTCCTGCCCGTCCCCATAGGAGGCAGCAAGTACCGTACCCGTCCACAAAAAAGCGAATAAGCCACTCCATAGGAATAGAATGGCTGTAAAAATTCTGTGCCGTATCAACGCTTCAGCTGGTTCGCGATCTCCAACATCGAATCGGAGGTCGTGATCGCCTTGGAGTTGGACTCGTACGCACGCTGGGAGACGATCATGTTGACCATTTCCTCCACGATCTGCACGTTGCTCATCTCGAGCGTGCCCTGCGTCAGCGTCCCTGCACCGTCCTCACCCGGGTTCGACTCAATCGCCTCGCCCGATGCATCGGAGACGACGAAGAGATTCTTGCCGACGGACGTCAGCCCTGCGGGGTTGACAAAGCGGGCAAGCGTGATCTGTCCCGCCTCCTGCTGCTGGTTCTGCCCTGCTTCACGATAGGAAACACGCCCATCGCCGGAGATCGTAATGGAATCCGACGGCGCATTCTCACCGATCGTGATGCCGTCGGCAAGGAGATACCCGTCCGTCGTGACCATGCGGCGGTCGCTGTCGAGCTTCCATGTGCCGTCACGCGTGTACGCAGTCGTCCCGTCAGGCATCGTGACGCGGAAGAATCCCTCGCCCTGGATGCCAATGTCGGTCGGGTTGTCCGTCGTCTGAAGAGCGCCCTGTGTAAAGACGCGCTGGGTCGCCGCCAAGCGCGTGCCAAGTCCGATCTGCAGTGCCGTTGGGTACTGCGAATCCGCGCCGTTCCGTGCACCCGCCTCACGGAGCGTCTGGTAGACAAGATCCTGGAACTCGGCGCGTACCTTCTTGCCGCCGTAGGTGTTGACGTTGGCAATATTGTGCGCGACGACATCCATCTGGGACTGCTGCGCCTTCATGCCGGACGCCGCAGACCAAAGTGCTCGCATCATAGTCGATGTCCCCCTCCAAGAATTTTGGATGACAGTTTACTCACTTTTATATCGGAAGTTTTGATGAATTTCTTAAGTATTTTTAACTCGTACGTCCGACATCGTTGACTGCCTTGTCGAGCAGGGCATCCTGCGTCTGCACAGCCTTTGACCCCGCCTCATAGACGCGGTAGTTGTTGATGAGCTCGACCATCTCCGTGACGACGCTCGTGTTCGACATCTCGAGCATCCCCTGCTCAATGACGCCCGTCGCCTGCTGTGGCTGTGCCCCGGGCTGAGGTTTATAGAGGTTGTCGCCCTCCTTGATGACCGCCTTTTCCTCATCGAACTGGACGAAGCCGAGCTGCGCGATCTGTCTGCCGTTCGCATAGATGCGCCCGTCGCTCGACACCGTCACGTTTCGCGCATCGGCGGGAATCGTGATCGGCTGTCCCTGCGGCGAGAGCACGGCCTGTCCACGCACGTTCTGAAGCTGTCCCGTGGAGGAGCGATAGAAGCTGCCGTCGCGCGTATAGCGCTGTCCCTGCGGCGTATCAATGATGAAATACCCCTGCCCCGAGATGCCGAAGTCGTAGGTGTTTCCCGTCGTCTGGAGCGCGCCCTGAATGTGATCGGTCGCGATCTCGTCCACGGCGGAGCCGAGGCCGAGCGTGCCGACGATCGGCGCACCCGAACGGATGCGGAACCCCTTAA
>ERZ773057.1065-NODE-1065-length-10898-cov-3.820437_pt1 | contig 10898 bp, 16 predicted proteins | sample MGYA00580629_ERZ773057 | MGnify/ENA primary metagenome ERZ773057 (study PRJEB29015, sample SAMEA2738143) | human oral metagenome | biome: human oral; feature: human-associated habitat; material: saliva | place: China | collected 2163 ...
TCCATAACGATGTCAGGCCCGTCCCCCGCAGGCGCAGTTAATGGCTGCCCATTCATCAACTTGAGGCAGTCCATCATATCGTTATAGTGGGGCATCTTGGCTTCACGAGCCTTACGGAAGCGTGAAACGACCATATCGCCCAGCGTATCAATAAGGCTCTCGTCCATACTTAGCCTCGTGCTGTGCCGTTGGACGCGCAGCCGGTACGTTTACCGTTGCAACGTGCTTTCTTGGTAGTCATGACGACCTCCTTTGGTTGGGGTTAATCAAACAGTGTGAACTCCATGATACCAAAAAATAACCCGACTGGGGAAGTCGGGTCGGAAAAGAAAGGATTTAAATACGAACCATGATAGTACAAAAAAGAAGCCCGCCTGTCAAGGCGAGCGAAGTGTTGATTTTAAAGAATGGATGAGCGCGTATTGTACCAAAAAAGAAGCCCACCGTACAAGGGTGGGCGCAAGCCGTTGGTTTGCAGATTAGACCGTCAGGGAGTAAAAAATGAGCGAAATCAGAAATCACAACGACTATGCCATACTGTTACTGTATCTGTCAACACCACTCTATCTCTGTCTCGTACTGCGTCACGTCATCGTCGCCGGTGGACATGACTAATAACAGGCCCATTGATAAATATTGTAAACTATCACTCAAGTCACTAACCCAGCCAACGTGCGACTTGGTAGGTGTGTCTGCGGTGCGCCCACCGCTGCGGTTCTCATATATATAGTCCGCTGCCAGTGCTTGAATGAGGAAGCGGCAGTTGTCGCGTATGAGCAGGCGCGGCTTACCACCCGTACCGAGGGAGGACATGAAGCTGCGCACCGCGGCCAGCCGAGGCTCTAGCTTATTGCTGCGTGTCGGCGCGACGATAGGCACACCCTCCTTGCGTAGCACGTCGAACGGAGACAGGTTGACGTTCTGCCCGCCGACCATACCGGCAGGGTCGCCGTAGGCCCTGACGCAGATACCGTTGGGGTAGTCGCGCTTGAGCGCAGGCCGCACCGTAGAGCGGTAGAGCTGCTCGACGCTCATATCCTCGCCCATGAACTCGTCCAATACCATGAGCGTACCATCTGACAGAAGTGTGCCGACGATGCAGACCGGTGTGCGCCCGAAGTCGAAAGCGAGATAGTAGTCGCGCAGCTCTTTGGTGTTAACCCGCTCTGCGGGGAACGTATGCACGTCCCGATGGAACTCAGGGAATACCACCTTGCCGTGTTTCACGTCGGCGAACTCGCCCAGCACATAGCTCTGAATCTTACCCATGTCGGGGTCGGCGAGCATGGCGTAGTAGTAACCATAACCTTGCGCGAGGTTCTGAATGTTCTCCGCTTCGGGGTTGGGCAACCACTCGTCGTTGGGGTCGTGGCTGTTTGGGAATCCCGCAGGAGGAATGAGGGCCGGCGGCTGACTGAACATCTCTACCAACTTCTCGACACCCATCTCACGAGCCACTTTCTCGAACTGTGCATCGCGCTCGCCGAGATACCATTTGTGCAACCATGACCCTTTGACCGGACCGTTGAACACACCGATGATACCCGTCCTATCGACCTTACCTTTCGTGCCACTGGGGTAGCGACCGAGACGGCGCACCAATGCGAAGACCACGCTCTCCGGCATCAAGTTCAACTCGTCACACAATACCATTGTAGGTTCAGCACCCAAGAGCTTGTCCTGCGCGTCCTCACTGTCGAGGGCGAGGAACTGCACCTCCATGTCGAGAGCCGTACCATCTTGCAGTCGTGCGCGTACCCTGCCGAACGGCTGGCTGCCCTCCGTGACCTGCAACAGCGGACCATACATATTCTTCATGGACGGAATGGTGTTCGATTTGAGCAGCGCGTATGTGTTGCGTACCACCAAGGCGCGGAAGTAGCGGGTGTTATCCAATGGCGAGGGTGTCTGAAGCAGCGCGGAGCGCAGTAACTCCATGATTGCCCAAGAAGTTTTGGCTGACCCAGCTGCTCCCTTAACCAAACGGATTAGTGCTTTAGAATTAGATGCACGGCGCAGGGTGGGGTACTGGTCCAGTGCGAAACCGATATTAAGGCTGCTCATGCTCGATGACCTCCATAGGAGTTAGTTTGGCGACGGAGGGTGGTGTCATACCACTGCCGAAGTTGACGTTGAGTACCATGCCGCTGAACTGCTGCTCGTTGCGGGGTTTGATGTCGGCGATTTCGGCGATAGCGGCCATAGCTTTGAGCTTGTCAGAGGTTTTTTCTTTGGTGCTGCGGGAAAGCTCGAACAGGTCGCGCAGGTTGGATTCCGACATCAATTTCGCTTGGGCGCGTAGCAGGTCTGTTCTACCATCGCCTATCTTGTCTCGGTGTGCCGAGACCCTTGCATTGAAGTCGGGGTCGTCGAGAAGTTTTTTGATGTCGGAGGGCGAGAGGTCGTAGGCTGCGCCGATTTCCTCTTCACTATATAATCTGTTGGCGGTCAGCACCGCGAGGTCGCGGGCCAAAGAGTCTAAATCTATTGTCATTGGGATACCATCATGGACGGAAAAGTTTATCAGGGGGTCACGTTCCCTCCTTATACCACACATGGGGACGGCTGCGTTTTTACCAACTGCACGTTCCTCGCGCCAAACGATTTCGGTAAGGGGTGTGTCTTTAAAGACTGCAACTTCGAGCGTTGCTGTCCACCTTATTATAATAACCGCTGGAGCAAAGTCGGCGAGGGTGGTGTCGTGGATGGAGGGTACTGGGACTACGTTACATTTGGAAAGGATACCACACTCAAGAGCGGAGGGGGAGGTTCGTACAGTATGGAAGAGGGTGTTACCAAAGACGCTGGGGCTAAGACCAGTGGTAGGGGTATTGCAGTTGAGGGTTCGGGCCATATCGTTACCGGCAAGTCGATGTTGAAAATGGGCGACGCTCTGTGCGAGTGCGAAGACCAGTGGGATAAAGAAATATATGAGAAAGGGTACTTGGGTTTGGATGATACCAATACCGTGGTAAAAATCGAGGAGGGCAAGTGATGGAAACTTATTTCACTAAAGTAAAGGTGCAGGCTGACAGGTATATAGTTGAGGCAGATAGGCCTACCATCATTATTGAGAATGAAGAGATGACGGAGGAAGAGTTTAATAAACGGAGGGATGGGTTGCTGGATGGAGACTGCTCGTGTAAGGGGTAGGACGCTGCGCGGTCAGCTCTCACAGCCCCGCCGGTGGCGGGCCTTGCTCGCTGATACTTGACGATGACTGCTCATGTGGATAGTATGTCGCTGTCGGCGACCAATGCAGCGGGCGGCACTCGTGTCATTGGGGTAGGTTGCCGATACTACACCACGCTTCGGCGTGGTGTTTTTATTTTACCATTGCCCATGCCACGCAGGGGCAATAGAAGAACGTAGGATACATTACCCACACCATCATTGCATACAAGAGGGGGCTGTGCCATCTTCGCATATAACAGGTGGTTTATACCATCTCTGCTATCGTTGCGTACAAGAGGGGGATTATATTGCCGATGTGGTCGTTGCCATTTTTTGTGGGACGTTGTGGATTGTGTGCGACTACCCTTTTCTCTGACGGGGGGACGGCATCGCTCACGTGTTCCAATAGGGGGATATATAACGCCGTCTTTATCCGCCGTCCACAAAATTTACACCGCCTTTCCGCCGTTCACACCGCGCCTAAAAATAAAACGGCGGATAAAATAAAACGGCGGATAAAACGGAAAGCTAAATTAAACGGCGGTCGATTTGCGTTAGCTACACCTTATATTATATCCATTGGTTATATATCCCCTCTTATCCTGTATCCCCCTCTTATATCAAAGTCATTAACATCTATAACGAAAAACAAGAGAAAAAATCGCGTGTGCGATATAAGACGGCATTTGTCAAATAAGCAAGGCATTATCCGCGAAAATCACAAAATAAGAATCCGATTATATAAAAGGCTTACTATTAACAAAGGGTTTATACGATAAATGGCGCGTTATACATATTTGTTAAGGAATGTTAAAATAAAAGAATCACTAGGCAAGAGCATATAAAAGGTAGGATATATAAAACGCCTGTTAGCAATCGGCGAATTAGATAAAACGTGGTTTATATTAGAAGTAATTTATCCGACCCCCTACTATTTGGTTAAATTATGTTAAGTCATTGAATTTAAAAGGAAAGGTTAAGTTGTTGATTTTAAAGGGAAACTAAAGTTTGCCATGTTCAGAAAATCAAATAAAAAGGGGTTTATTTTAAGGCGGAATAGCGGGCGCGTTATGTAATACCATGATTTGAAAGGAAAAAAAAGAGAAAAAAAGAATAGACAAAATATATATATATATAATAATATTATTTATTATTTATTTAACTTGTTTGGTTTTTTTTAACCGTCGATTTTTTTTTTTGAAAAAATTTTTTCATCTTTTGCGATGGTCAAAATGAATCACTAGACAGCTAAAATATCCCACTTTTTATCTCGATTCCGTTCATTCTCAAACAAACATTCCTTTACATACTCTTTACCTAATCTTAACCATTATATCCCTTGACTTATACGCGCCCAATCCGTATAATTCGCTACATCAATTAAGCAACGGCAAACGCCACGCTTACTTAGTAGATGGTATTTTACCGTCTATTTGATTGCTTCATTGCATTCAGCAACGTTCTTTAAATTTTTAGTTTGCAAGTCAAAATTTCTCTTGACTTATTCGACAAGCGCGGTTATAATACGTTTCATCAAATAAACGAAGCCCAATAAATAACGGCACGTTTAACTGTTCTTTAACTGATTGCTTGTCTATGCACAATTTATTATCATAGATTAATATTGATTAACCCTATATCAGACAAGATGGTCTAATAAAAAGGTGCTACAAATTCCCTTTGCCCTATCGGCGCGGAATAGCTACATATATTAATTATGGTATTAATGCCATGCAAAAATAATTTGTTGATTAAAATTTTACTTGACAAGCTGAAATAGGACGGTTATAATGACACCATATCGTAAAAACACGGTATCCAATCCGTGATGGTTGTTTATAGCCTAACATATAAACTAGATAAGCGGTATTTACGCCCTTGTCGAACGCTCCTTAACAATTCGGAAAAAACACGTCATGCGCGTTAAGTGGTAAAAACCCTTGACAGGCAAAACAAGACAGACAGCCCGTAAGAGTATTGCGTTGGTGTAAAGTGTGGAAAGGATTAAATCTGCCTATTCCCCTGTCTGTTCACAGAATTACGGCATATAAGTCCGTAATGTATGCAAGATAGCCAGCATGACGAAAGGCAAATTGTATAGAGTCTATTGGTATAACAGGGCGGAATCCGCCCTGTTCAGCGAGTATTCTCTTTAAGGAAAAATCAAATGGTATATTTTGGAACATACGAAAACCCCTCCGAGTTTGTAAAGGCCTATTACGCCGACAAACTGGCGGGTTTACCATCTATTATCCGCGAACAAATCGACTATTCCCACGTTTGGGAAACGAAGTTATGCCGTGAGTTTGTGGTAAAAGACAACCAATATTTTGCGAAATGAAAGGTATCCCGAGATGGAATTTATCAAAAACAACCAATGCTTAAAAATCCGCCTGAAATACGACTATGAGTCCGGACACTTCTGCTTTCGTGAGTTCATAGCAATGAACTGTCTTGAATCTATTGGCGGAAATTTGTACGCCTATTTCCCTGATTCTGCCCGATGGACTGAAGAAGAAATCAATGGTATGACAGAAGAATAACGCCAAGAGTGGCAAGACATCTTCGATTGGGACTGGACGCGCTACACCCTTGCCGACGTGTCATGGAAAGAATGGTTTGGAGTGGCGCAAGAAGAGGACGTACTACCATACCGCTATATCGCGCGTGGCGCGAGTATCCAACGCCTGCACAATGGCCGGATAGAGACCGAGATGAGCATCTTTGATAACACATTTCTGAAAGTAACCGTATGAAAGCCCTACAATACCCGACCATTACCCTGATGGTATATGAGCCTGTCAATGAGCAGGCGTATGACGAACCGTCCGCCGTGCCGTATGTGTGCGAGGTGCAATTCTACTGGCCTGAATGTGGTTGCGTTGCGACCATAGGCGGAGTGATAAACAAGACAGCCGACCTGCAAGGCTGGAACGCCCGAACCTTTGTAGAAGTGCCTGCATACACCGCCGAGACCTACGCCGATACACCCGACTGGTACGAAGAGTGGGAAATGCCTATCCATATTCCAGATGATTCAGGCATTGACGTGTTGCAAATCGTCCGAAGTGTAAACGTGCATTTGAGGGGCTTGGCCTTTGATGAAGTGGTCTATCCACTGGAGACAATATCATGAAAACCAAAGAGATGACCGAAGTCCGCGCCAGTGTGGGCTTCCCTGCCCTGACACCGCCGAACAGCAACTACATTCCGCGTGAGTTCCTATTCCGCAATCCGTCCATCATGTTGCATGGCCGATGGTCTGAAGAGTCCGTCCGCCGGTATTGCGTGACACAAGCTAAGAGACAGGGATATGACCGCGAAATCCTTGATATTGAGTACATCTACAACGATGGAACAGGCAACAATCTGACCGTGAGTCTTGATTGATACTTTTAGGAGTGGCGCGTGACCGTTTATATCATTGTAGCCCTTATTCTCGCTATGTGTGTTGATGATTTCGTTATCGTTTTGGGCGCAATCTTCATCCTTACGTTGCTAACGATACTTAAGTAATTGTTTATAACCCGATTATGGTTATCTAAAGAAAGTGAGACAACAAATGAAAGCCAAGCTGTTTGAGGTATTGGAACGCCGATTTCGTGAGATGTTCCACGTCCGCCCCGATATTGAGATGGACGAAATCCCCCTGTGGGTAACGCGTGAGATTGACGGCGCGTTGTTGTACACGTCATGGGCGGAAGCCGAAGCCGTCCTGCGCGAGCTTGACACCTTGTCTGTTGTCGGTGCGCTTATGCGCCGTCTGTATGACAAACTCGGCACAGTCGATAATGACATTGAGACATTCGAGAACCCATGCTTGCTGGTACAAACCCTTGCCCTTGAGATGTGCGAGGACTTGGTGTGGCGGTTGTTCGAGAATCAGATGGACAACACCGGCACGATTCCGCCTGAAGCGTGGGAGTACCTGCAAGCAACATTCGACCAAGCTATTACTGAAACAAACTTATTTGAAAGCCTTTGGAGCAACCTATGAAACCTATTATTTCCCTTGAACGCCGAGATGCAATCTTGGCGATGGAAAACAAACGAACTCAAATCATCTGTGCCTTGATGGAGGGCAACCACGTCGATGGCTTAGATGAAATCTTACGCCTTGTTGACCGCCCTGTCGTTACACCTGAAGAACTTGTCCATGAACCTGAAGACCGCACTGTTGCACAAATTAATAAATGGTATGACCTGATTGCCAACGCCTGCCGATGGGTGCAAAACATTGGTTTAACCATGACCGACCATGTGCCTGTCTATTGGTTTGATGAACAAGAGCAAGCAATCCAGTGGACGTATGCCGATGAACTTGTGTTCTGCCTTGACGAGCAAGCCGTGGAGTATGAGGGACAACAACTGTTCGCAGGTGCGATTGATTATTTTGGTAGCGTAACGGTCAAAGAATTACAAACCGCTGTATTCGATTGCGACATTGAAGAAGCTACGCGGTTGATGGAAGTGATTAAACAAGCTATGAAAGAGTACATCTAAAATGAAACCTGCAATTTTTGAAGAAGTAGAAAACCAACTGATTGATGCTTTGATTAGCCACGATTTGCACGGCGTGTCCACTGTTGATATGCGTCATGAGGTGTACGACCAATCCGAAACTTATGTGTACATCGCCGATGCGGAACGCGACCTTGAGCAGATTGGTACATTCCTTGCCATTCGTACCCTGATGGAATATGAACAGGACAACATAGGACAGGTTGCACCTGCGATTCAATATGGCGACCCATGCTGGGTGGCTAACATGGTAGTCTATATCTTGGGCGAATCTTTGATTTACCATGTGTTCGGCGATGATGAGGACTTCCAAAACGACAGCGACATCACGCCTGAAATCGCACAACGTTATAGCATTATGCTGGACAAAGCACTGGCCGCCGAGCCTGACTTGGTAGCCCACCTGTGGCAAAAACTGTAAGAAGGGAAAACAGTATGTACAACACAGAAGCAATGGCAAACCTGTGCGATATGCGCAAAGCCATCATCAGTGAGCTGGCATCTATGGGGTTAGCCCCCCATCAAATCTACGCCTGCCTGCAAACCCCTTATACCAATAATGCGTATGAGTACATGGAGGATGCGACCAAGCACTACGACAGCATTTCCAAGTGTATGACCCAGCTTGCAGTGTTGGGTATTGCACCCGATGATGCCACAACCCAAGTGTATTATTTCGACTGGGAGGAGGGTGTATATGAGGAAACTGTAAGCGCGTTGATGATGTACAGTAACCCTTATGCTGGGCAACAGTTGGTAGTGGAGGTCAAAGATATTATCCCCAAAATCCTGCGCCCTTTGATGGACGAAGCCATCGAAGCTGGCGATGCCCAGTGTATCGACCGACTGGCTCAAGCGATGGTCTATGTACTCACTGAACTGCAATCACAGGAGGCAGGCGATGTCGATTAAATCCGTGAGCCAAGCCACCGGCATTAGCGTGTACAAACTCAACAAAATGCTGGCGCAAGGGCTGATTCCGCAAATCACAGTAACCGATGTGTTTGAAGCCCAACGCCGTGAGTCCATGCGAAATGCACGGCTGACGGCTGGCGAGGTGGTAGCCTACCTGCGCCATGACGAGGGTGCGTACCGTGAAGCCCTTGCCTGTGGCGCAATCATGCCACTGGTTGATGGTAACTTCGTAGGCGATGACGTGGTAAACCTGACACCACACCGACACGCCCTGCTACCGCCACACCCTGCCTACACACCGACACGCCCTGAACCAAATCTGCCGATAGTGTGGGGCTTCGTGACCAATGCTTCTCAGTGGAGGTTCGACCGTGCCTTTGAAGCCCGACTGCAACAGTCGGAGTTTTGGACACGCACCGATGATGGTTTCCGCGCCCCCGATGGCATTTATAGCAAACCTCAAACACGCGGTATCCGCAAGACCATGCGAGCCAGCCGACTGGCTAACGCCCCACTGTACGCCCCTGACGTGGAGGCTACACCCACAGGGCAAGCCGAGCGCATCAAGGTGCAAGGTTTCACAACCCCTCGCGCAACAGTGGTTAATCTGTCCGTGATGGACGACTACGGCGTGTGGGCGCACTCGCACGGCGTGTACAACGCGCCGGAGGCTTGGGATAAAGCCCTGCAACGCGCCGTGCATATGCTCGGTATGGCTATGGTATTCAACCCGACCGAGACAGTGGACAGTGTGATGGCCGCACTCGCAGGCTGGCTTGACACCGCAGTGTAAAACATATTGACACACGAGAGATTATCTCGTATTATACAAGGAACAGCAACAAATGTTAAACAACCTTAATGACCGCACAGGCTTGATGGCCGATGACACTATGGCACTTCGTGTGCTGACTGTCCTGCAAGATATACCACATAATGAGTGGGCAAGCGACGACGTGTGGACTGGGGTGGAAGAGTCCGAGACCAGTGATATAGATGTTAATGCTTTTGGTGGTCTGTACGCCAACGACGACCTGTTGCATATCTCTTTGTATCGCCGAGTGTTATCCCCCGACGGCTTCATGCGCGTAATAGATTATGACAACCCACTCGGTACGGCTACCATGACGATGGGTAGCATGAAAGAATTGTTTGGCGTGAGCCTAAATTTAGATTAAACCTTAATGGAGTAAAACAAAATGGTTACTTTGACTAAAGCATTAGACCTGCAATCCCCTAAAACCGAAACGCCCGTTGCACCCTATAAACTCTTGGGCGATGAAGCCCGTGCCAACTACGAGCAGTTCATTACCTATGTTAATGACGAACTGTACGAACAACTGGCCGAGTGTATCCGTGCCGCTTCTTCGCAAGGTGCGCGTGGCATTGACGTGTACTATTACGATGCGATTGAAGATGTTGAGCGTGAGGGTTTAGCCTATTTGGAAAAACCCGAAGCCATGTACAGCAATGGGCTGGCAAGTGTCCGTATCAATGTAGTCAAGCTGGTTGACTGGGAGGCACTGGCTAAACGGTTGGAGCGCGAGAAGTTGACGGTAATGTGGCAACATTATGAAGACGATGGCGACGTTATCGACAGCGTAACATGGATTAACACAGAGGAGTAAACAACATGACAGGTTTAGATATAGCATCCCTTGAGCATTCCGTTATCACTGAAACCCCTGCCGAACGCGCACGACAAGCGGTTGCCAAGTATCGCGCCCAGTGCAATGAGGACGTACACCATACGTTGTTGGGTATCATTGAATCTGAATCCGCCAAAGGCGCGACAAAACTGAGCTTGTCTTATACCAACGATGAAAAACTACCGTATGTTGTAGTGTCGTTAGCTTATGACACTTACATTTATAATGTGGTCGTTGTTCGTATCAATGTAGCCGCATTAATCAACCACGCCGACCTGATAAAACGCTTTGAGTCAGACGGCTTCGCCGTTAAGCCTATGCCGAGCGAGAAGTATGGTGTGTTAATTGACATTGTTTCTTGGGAGTAAATCATGATTGATGAAAATGTAGAAAGCCGTTACGCCAAAATCATGGCGGTAAAAGAAGTGTTCAGCACCCACCCATACTGGCACACCAGCAACTACCCTTATCCGCATGAGAACGTCTTGGCTGATTGGTTTGATGTGGTAGTAAACGACCAACCTCCGCCGCCAAGTGTCCGTGCAATGTGTGAGACCATTCACGATGAGACCGACGGCGTGTCGGCCTACGACCTCGAAGATGCCCTCGATACTGACGGCGATATGATGTACACCCTGA
>ERZ773057.1068-NODE-1068-length-10889-cov-9.320934_pt1 | contig 10889 bp, 7 predicted proteins | sample MGYA00580629_ERZ773057 | MGnify/ENA primary metagenome ERZ773057 (study PRJEB29015, sample SAMEA2738143) | human oral metagenome | biome: human oral; feature: human-associated habitat; material: saliva | place: China | collected 2163 ...
ATCTTTGCGTCATTGTAGGAGCGGGGGTGGATAGTGGTGATACGACGCAATTCGTCCTCTTCTTCCTCGTAACCGTAGGTGTATCCGTTGGTCTCTTCGGGCTCGTAGCCCTGGTCGTAGTAGCCGTCGTTCGAGTAGGTGTCGGCGTACTGCTCGGTGTATTCGGTGTTCGGCACCGGGGCGTCCTCCCAATGGTCTGCGGGTTCGCTCGCGGGCTCGTGCCGGGGCTCATCGCCTCGGCGATCCTCGCGGGGTTCCTCCGCCTCGTCTGTGGTTTCGGGTGTGTACGGGTGTGCGACTGCGGGCGCACCGTGCTTGGATGCGGTGTGCTCCCCCAGCGAGCGGTCTCGCGCGGCGCGGTCGTCGGCTCGAGGCTCTTCGGCGCGGGCCTCTACACGGTGGGCCTCCGCGCGGTGGTGCTCCCCGCCGCGACCCGACTGCTCGTGGGAGCGGGGCTCCTCGGGCGCGGTATCCGCGGTGTTGGAGTCCTGGGCGTCAGAGTCCTTGGCGTTGTAGGGCTCCAGGCCGAGGAAACCCGCCAGGCGGCTTTGCTTCGGCATGTTTCTCTCGCTTCGCTAGGGTACAGGGACAGGCTACTGAACGCGGGCGGCCGCCTGTTGCGGCGGTGCCTCTCGAGGAGCACCGCGGGCGGGCCCCTCGTTCAGAAGGTTCGGTCGCACGTCAAAACGTCGTGCACCGGCATGTATATATTACCAGCGTACGGGCTCTTCCAGCCGGTAGAACAGCGTCCGGCTTCTCACAGCGCGGCATATCCGCCCGCCGCTTTAGCGTGCGGGGCGTCGGCCCATGATGTCGCTGCCCACGCGCACGCAGGTGGAGCCCCAGCGGACAGCCGCCTCCAGGTCGCCGCTCATGCCCGCCGAGATTTTGGTCGCGTGCGGCAGGTGCTCGCGCAGCCGGGCCGCCAGTCCGTAAAGCTTCTCGAAAGCGGCGTCCGGGTCCGCGTCCAGGGGTGCCACCGCCATTACGCCGGCGCACCGCAGGTTCGCGTGGTTCTCGATGCGTTCGGCCAGCTCCAGAAGCTCCGAGGCGCTCGTACCGCCTCGCGCTCCCTCGGCAGCGTGGCCGGCCGTCGCCTCCTCGGCCAGGGAGACCTGCACCAGGCAGTCCAGACCGCCGTTTTCCAGGGCCGCGGGGGCCGGCGCCTCCCCCGCCTCGTAGCGGGCCAGCTGGTTCGCGTAGGCCTTCGCCAGCGCATCGGCCAGGGAGGGGCGGTCCACCGAGTGAACGCTGGAGGCGTACTTCACCACGGACTTCGCCTTATTCGTCTGCAGCTGACCGATAAACGCCCAGTGCGGGGGCTGTACCGCACGTTGCTCGCAGTAGGCGGCCAGCTCGCGGGCCTTCGCGCTGGCCTCCTGGTCGCGGTTCTCGCCGAAGAGGGTCACGCCGCCATCCAGCAGGGCCGCCGCGTCGGAGGCAGGGAAGAACTTGGTCACCGTCACCAGGCGCACGGGCGCGCTCTGCTCGGTGCGCACCCCGCTGCGGTCCTGCTCCGCCGCTCGAATTCGCCCGAGTACCCGGCGGTAGTTCTGCAGCAGCTGCTCGGCGCGCTCGGGAGTGTACTTCAAATCCTGCGCTTCGACGTTCACGTCAGGTCCCTTCAGTTCAGACATTTTGTTCTCCTTCAGCGACTCTATTCGGCGGGTTCCGCCAGCTTCTCAACCCACACCAGACCCGCGATGCGCCCGGGCTTCTCGCCGCGATTCGTAAACCCGCGGTGCGAGTACACGCTCGGTTCCTCGTAGGTGCAGCGGGCGCACTCTGTGGATACTTCCACTCCGGCGGCCTCCAGCACCGCGCGAGCGCCGGCCGGCAGGTCCAGACCCGGGGTGTTCGCGCCCGTCACCGAGTGAACCTGCGGGATCAGCTCGGTCGATTCGGCTCGCATCGCCTCGGGCACCTCGTAGCAGGCACCGCAGATGCTGGGACCCAGCCACGCGGTGATGTGCGCAGCGCCCAGCTCCCGCATGCGCGCCACGGTGGTCTGCAGTACTCCGTCCAGCAGGCCGCGGCGGCCCGCGTGAGCCACCGCCAAAACGGGCACGGTCTTCTCACCCTCGACGGAACCGACCAGCACCACGGGGATGCAATCGGCCACCATAATCGCCAGCGGGCGGCCCTCGACGCTCACCGCGGCATCGGCCACGGGGGCCAGCTTCGCGATGGCGCGGGCGCGCTCGACGGTGCGTTCTGCGGGAGCGCCCGGCGCGTAGGAGGCCGGGTCGTAGTCCTCGGGACGAGCCACCTCAACGCCGTGCACCTGGTTCAGGTAAAAGAACGGTCCCGCACCCAACGCCTCCTCGAGCGCCGCACGGTGGTTGAGGGTGCGCACCACGGAGGCATCCATGCCGCCGCCCAGCTCGTCGTCCACGTGCAGGCCCAGGTTCCCCGCCTCGCGGGAGGTAAACCCCACCCGCACGCGCCAGGGCCCTAGGATGCGGGTGTCGGCGGTGGCCAGCAGCGGAGTTTTGGTGGCGTTGCTCATCATTATGTCTTTCTCGGGGCTGTACGGGGTGCTCGGGGCGAAAGCGGGTAGAGCGAAGGGGAGCTGAGAACAGTTGGACTATTCTCAGCTCCCCTCCATCAAAACCCTACGGGGCGGCGTGCTGACGCACGCGGCGCGACTACTTCAGGAAGTCGGGGACGTCCAGGGTGTCGCGGCGAGCCGGTGCTTCCTCAACGACCGGGGGCAGATCAACGTCGAAGCCAGCGGCGCCGGTGGAAGCCGGAGCGGCGGCGGGAGCGTTGAAGCCGTAGCCGTTAGAAGCCGGAGCGGCAGCGTTCGAGCCGCCGAAGGAACCCTGTGCACGCTGGGGCTGAGCGGAAGCCGAAGCGTTCGAGTTGGTCTCGGGGTTCACGGCGTCAAAGCCAGCGGCAATCACGGTCACGCGAGCCTCGTCACCCAGGGCGTCATCAATGACGGCACCGAAGATGATGTTGGCGTCGGGGTGAGCCACTTCCTGAACCAGGCGTGCAGCCTCGTTAATCTCGAACAGACCCAGGTCGGAACCACCCTGAATCGACAGCAGCACGCCGTGCGCACCGTCGATGGATGCTTCCAGCAGCGGGGAGGCGATAGCCAGCTCGGCTGCCTTCACGGCGCGGTCCTCACCCGAGGCCGAGCCGATACCCATCAGAGCCGAACCGGCACCCTGCATCACGGACTTAACGTCAGCGAAGTCAAGGTTAATCAGGCCCGGGGTGGTGATCAGGTCGGTAATGCCCTGAACACCGGAGAGCAGCACCTGGTCGGCGGACTTGAAGGCGTCCAGCATCGACACGTTGCGGTCCGAAATCGATAGCAGTCGGTCGTTCGGAATCACGATCAGGGTGTCGACCTCGTCGCGCAGAGCGGCAATACCGGTCTCAGCCTGGTTGGAGCGGCGACGACCCTCGAAGGTGAAGGGGCGGGTCACAACACCGATGGTCAGAGCGCCCAGGGAGCGGGCGATGCGTGCCACGACGGGTGCGCCACCGGTACCGGTGCCACCACCCTCACCAGCGGTCACGAAGACCATATCTGCGCCCTTGAGGACTTCCTCAATTTCCTGCGAGTGATCCTCGGCTGCCTGACGGCCAACCTCGGGGTTTGCGCCCGCGCCAAGACCGCGGGTCAGCTCACGACCGACGTCCAGCTTGACGTCTGCATCGGACATGAGCAGAGCCTGGGCGTCAGTGTTAATAGCAATGAACTCAACGCCGCGCAGGCCAACCTCAATCATTCGGTTGACTGCGTTGACGCCACCGCCGCCGATACCAACGACCTTGATGACTGCCAAGTAGTTCTGGGGAGTTCCAGCGTCCATGTAATCCTCGATTGTTCCGTGTTCCAGCTTCGGAAGACCCCCAGCTCAATCTAAGCCTAAAGGTTTCCTCTAAAGAATGACTTTATCTGTTAGGATACCAAACAGTTTTTGGTGGTTCCTAGCTACACAGCGCAATTACCCCCTCTTTTTGCGGAATTCACACAAAAAGGGGAGGGAAAGCGCCCATTGGTAGTTCCCCTAACGGGTCACCGGTACGCGCGGGGCCGACACGTCATAGACGGTCACCTTCTGCGCCTGGGCACCTGAAGAGGCTTCTTCCTGAGCCCGTTGAGCTACCGCCTGGCGGAGCGACAGAAGCACCTTAGCCTTCAGCTCGCTCTCCTGGGCGGTACCCCACTGCACCGTCGTATTATCCCGCAGCGTGAGGGTAATACTCGAGGTTGAGGTCGCGCTCGCTTCCTTTACCTGAGCCAGAAGCTCAGCCGGCATCGCTGACAAGGCCGTCGAAATCGTGCGGAACTCATCCGAATGCTGCGGGTCATCACCATTCAATCGTACCAGGGGAACCGAGGTGCTCGGCTCGGAGGAAGACTCCATCAGGCTCACCCCGTCGGTATCCACTGTATGGTAGGTCTCCCCCACCTTGACGATTGCAATGGCGGCGCGTTCCTTCAGGGTCACCACCAGCTCGTGCGGCGGGCGGCTCTCCACCTGAACGCTGCGAAGCACATTGTCCTGACCAATCAGCTCGCGCACGCGCTTCTCGTCGATGCGTGTCAGCGGAACCCCGCGCAGGGGCTCCAGCTTCTGCTCCACCTGGGTGGTTTCCAGCAGGGAGGCACCGCGTACCGTGATGGTCTGAGTGGCCAGCAGGGGCGAGAAGAAGACCAGCACCACGTACAGCACCGCCACGAGGGCCAGCGTAATCGCCGTGTACAGCAGCTTGCGGGCCCGGGTGAGCGGGGTGCGCTCCTTGCGCGGACGCTCCTCGGCACGCAGGCCGTCCAGACCGGGATCCTTCAAGATGCGCTCGTGCTGCGCCTCCCGGCGCTCACGCTCGCGTTCCTTCTCGATCTCGGCGGCGCGCTGTCGTTCTCGCTCCACGCGCCAGCGGCCGAAGCGGCTTGCGGGGCGGGCCTGCTCGGCGGGCTCTGCGGGCTCGGTCTCAGCGGAATCGTCCCCCGCCGACTGGGAGTCGGCGAAAGTCTTCCGCTCGGAAGAAGCATCACCGTCGCCGGTCTTTTCGGCCCGGTCGGCGCCCTTTTCGGTCTTCTCGCCGTGCTTATCGCTGGGCTTCTCCCCCGCCGCGTCCTTCGCATTTTCAGTCCGCGCGCTTTCAACCTGCGCCGACCGGCCGGATGCCTTCTCGGTCTCCTTGGGAGAATCTTCGAAGGCCTCCACGTCGAAGAGCTCCTGCGAACCGGAGGTAGCCGCGGGCACGCGACGAATCGCGCCGTCCACAAGGGCCACGCTCTCGGCACGAGCCGGGCTGGTGGGGCGAATCGTAGCCCCCGAGGGGCGACGACCCACGGTGGAGGCAGTGCCCGAGTGAGAACCAGAAGAGGTCTGAGACTCAGACCCGTGAGATTTCTTCTGCTCGGGGACACCGGCCGCGGGGGTCTGCGCGTCAGCGGTGGGCTGCGCCTCCGCCGCGTGCTGAGCCGCAGGCTGTTCCTGCGCAAGCTCCTGGGCGCGCCGACGAGCACGTGAGCGCGGGGCCTTCGGCGCGCGCGAATGCCCCTCCGATGGGGGCATGGGACTCATCGGCACAGCCTAAGCCTCCGACTTCTTGGTCAGGTCGCCGTCGTGACGAATCTGCAGGGCCTCCAGCAGGCGCGGGCCCAGAGCCGTCACGTCGCCGGCGCCAACGGTCATTACAATGTCGCCACTCTGAGCGTACGAGGCGATGTCCTCGATAGCGCTCTCCGCGGTCGCGTAACGCACCTCGGAGAAACCGGCACCCGTAATCAGCTCGCTGGTCACGCCCTCAATGGGCTGCTCGCGAGCCGGGTAGATATCCAGCACGTAGGCGCGATCGGCCATCGACAGAGACTCCGCGAACTCCTTCGCGAACTCGCGGGTGCGCGAGAACAGGTGCGGCTGGAAAATCACGTACAGGTTGTGGCCGTCGGCAACGGTGCGGCCGGTCTGCAGGGCACGGAACACCTCGGTCGGGTGGTGTGCGTAGTCGTCGAAGACCTTCACTCCCGCGACCTCGCCGCGCAGCGTAAAGCGACGGTCAGCACCCACAAACTCACCCAGGGCGGCGGCGATTTCGGGGCCCTGAGCACCGGTCAGCAGCGCGGTGATGAAAGCGGCCGCGGCGTTCAGCTGATTGTGGATGCCGGGAACCTTCAGCGCCAGCTCCTGCTTGCCCTCGAAGCGCTCACCGCGACATTCGAAGGACCACTCCACCGTCGACGAAGAAGAGGAACCCGCGCTCGTAATCTCGCGGATGCGCAGGTCGGCATCCTCGGACTCGCCGTAGGTCACGACCGGCACGCCAGCCGCGCGGGAACGGGCGGCCAGGGAGGCGGCACCGGCGTCATCGGCGCAGGTCACCAGCACGCCGCCGGGGGCCAGCGAACCCACGAAGCGGTTGAACGCCTCAAAGACGCGCTCGTCGGTCTCGTAGAAGTCCAGGTGGTCGGGCTCAACGTTCGTCACCACGGCAATCGCCGGGCGGTAACGCACAAAGGAGCCGTCCGATTCGTCGGCCTCGGCCACAAAAATCGAGTCGGGGCCCTGCGCGCCCAGGTGCGCGTTCGTGCCGCGACCGGCAATCACGGTGCCCACGGCGAAGGAGGGGTTGCGGCCCAGCTGATCGAACATCACGGAAATCATGGAGCTGGTCGTGCTCTTACCGTGGGTACCGGCCACCGCCACCACCTGCGAAAGCCCCATCACGGCGGCCAGCGCCTCGGAGCGGTGCAGAACCGGAAGGCCCTGCGCGCGGGCAGCGGCCAGCTCGGGGTTATCCTCGCGAATCGCGGTGGAAATCACCACGGTGTCGACGTCAACGATGTTCTCGGCGGACTGGGGCACGCTCACGTGGGCACCGGCGGCACGCAGCGATTCAACGGCCGAAGATTCCGCGCGGTCCGAACCGCTCACGGTCACGCCGGCCTGCAGCATCAGCGCGGCGATAGCGCTCATACCCGCGCCACCGATGCCGATGAAGTGCACGCGACCCAGCGCGTCCATCGCGTGGCGCTCGGGGAACGGCGGGTTCAGGGGTGCCGGCAGCACCATCTCAAGATTCATCAGTTCAGTCATTAGTTCTCAGCTGCCTTCAATACTGCTTCGGCCATAACGCGAGCCGCGTCACGGATACCAAGTTTATAGGCTGCAGCGCCCATGCGCTCCAGTTCTTCAGGGTTTGCCATCAGCTCCGGAATCTCACGGGCAAACCACTCACCGGTGACTTCTGCGTCCTTCACCAGCAGGGCCGCGGAGGCCTCCACCAGGGAACGAGCATTCAGGGCCTGCTCACCATTACCAATGGGGAGCGGCACAAAAATAGCGGGCACACCCACCGCGGCAACCTCACTCACCGTGGCCGCACCGGCGCGCACCAGCAGCAAATCGGCGGCGGCGTACACGTCCTGCATACCGTTGCTGAACTCAATCTGACGGTAGTTCGGGGCGCTCAGGGGCTCGCCGTTCTCGTCCAGAACGGTCTTACCCTTACCGGTGATGTGCAGAATCTGGAAGTCCCACTCTGCGAAGCGATCACGGCAGGCCGACACGGCGTTGTTCAGGCTCAGCGCGCCCAGTGAACCACCTGTCACGATAACGGTGGGCTTTTCCGGGTCCAGGCCCAGGTTGCGGCGGGCCTTCGAACGGTGCGCGTCGCGGTTCAGGTAGGCAATCTCGTCCTTCATGGGCATGCCCACCAGGGTCGCGTGCGGGAAGGGTGTATTGGGGAAGGCCACACCCGTAAACTTCGCGAAGCGACCGCCCAGACGGTTAGCCAGGCCGGGCTTCGCGTTCGCCTCGTGAATGACCACGGGAATCTTCGAGAAGAAGGCAGACAGGTACGCCGGCGGGCACACGTAACCGCCCACGCCCACCACGACGTCGGCCTCGGCGTCCTTAAGGATGCGGCGGGTCTTCGACAGGCCGCCCAGGAACTTTGCGGGGAAGGCAAGCGCCGCGCGATTAATGCTACGGGGGAAGGCCGCGCGGGGAATGAACTCGATATCGAAGCCGGCCGCCGGAACCAAGTCGGCTTCCATCTTGTCGGCGGTGCCCAGCATCAGAATCTTGGCGTTCGGTTCAAGGTCGCGAACGGCGCGGGCAATCGCAAGCATCGGATTAATGTGACCGGCGGTGCCACCACCGGCGAAGACTATAGAGGGTGCCTTCTTCGTCATAGGTCTCTCTCCCAATACATCGGTACAGCATCATTTTACGCTATCGTCCCGCACCGCAGAGCGCGGCGGAACGCCCCCGACCGCGAGCTGTAGCTCAGGTCGGGGGCGCTTTGAAGGAACGCGGGGCCGAGAGGTAAGGCCGTTCTCGACCGCTGTCCACCTCGGAAAATCTCTCTACCGCTCTCCCCCACCGGGCTGACGGCGCGGCGACTGACCGTGCTGACGCTGCTGACGCTGAGCTCGGCGGGCGCGGTCCTCGGGATGCAGAGGCTGCAGGCCGGCGGGCAGACCACCGCGCTGATTCTGCGGACGACGACGCTCCCTGTGCCCGGGACGCCGGCCTCGGGTCTGCTGTTCCTTCGAGCCCTGCTCGGCCGGACGCTGAACCGGGCGGGCGGGTCGGGGCTGCTCGGTCTTGCGCGGTGCAGCCTTGCCGGGGGCTCGGCGCTCTCGGGCCTTCTGCTCTCGGGTTTCCCTCGTGCGGGCCGCCTTCTCGCGGTCCGTCTTCTGCCGCTCGGCTTCCTCACGGGCACGGCGAGCCAGCTTCTGCCGCTCAGCCTTCTCACGGGCCGCTTCCTCACGAGCCGCACGGGCCTCTTCGCGGGCGCGCTCCGCCTCACGCTGCTGTTCGATGCGCTTCAACTCGCGACGCTGCTCCGGATCAAAGCCCAACCAGCGCCGGACAAAACCGCTCAGGCTGCCCAGCTTCGACAGCGGATGCTGCTCCTGCATCAGGTGGCCACCGGCCTCGGCACGCTCCGCGGCCTCCTGCTCCACCACGGCCTGCAGGGGCAGGCGGCGCTTCCAATCGGCGTTTGCGCGGCGAATCTCGCGAGCGCTCTGGTTCTCAACGCTCGACGGGGCTGTCGCGCCTCGCAGGGGCGTCTGCCGGGCAAAGGCCAACAGCAAACCCGCCGCGCACAGCGAAGACAGCAACGAGGAACCACCGTAGGAGACAAAGGGCAGCGGCACGCCAATCACCGGCAGAATACGGGACACCATACCCATATTGATGATGGCCTGAGAGGTCAGCCACACCATAATGCCGCCCGTCGCCAGGCGCACCAGCGGATCGGCGGTGCGCAGCATGATACGCACCGCACAGTACACCAGACCCACGTACAGCAGCAGAACCGCCATCGTGCCCAGAAGGCCCAGTTCCTCGCCAATAATCGCGAAAATGTAGTCGTTGTGGGCCTCTGCCAGGTAGTTGTACTTCTGGCGCGACTGGCCTAGGCCAACGCCCAGGAAGCCACCGGTCGCCAACGCCACCTCACCCGAGTTCGCCTGATCACAGTTAGCGTTCGTGCACGAACCCCAGATGCCGAAGATACGGGCCACTCGGTTCGGGCTGCTCAAAACGCCCAACAGGGCCAGCGCGGCAACCGCGCCGCCAATCTGCAGCATTGACCGACGTGAGGCACCGGCCATCCACATCATGCCCAGGAAAATGAAGCCGTACACCAAGGCCGTACCCATATCGCCGCCGACCATAATCAGCAGAATCAGGGCGCCCACACCGTAGATGGAGGGGAACAGGGTACGCCAGAAGCTCCGCGAAATATCGCCCTGGCGGTTATACACCCACGCCAGCCACATCACGATTGCAAGCTTCGAGAACTCCGAAGGCTGCATCTGCACGGGGCCCAGCTTAATCCAGTTACGGTTACCGTTCACCTCGACGCCGATAACCACCACCGCCAACTGCAGCACCAGGGCCACCGCAAGCATCGCGTTCACCACGACCTGCTTGTGATACCACCCCACCGGAATATTCGTAATGACGGCCATCGCCACCACACCGAGCACCAGGAAGAGAATCTGCGAGGACACCTGAGAGAACGGTGACTGGCCCTGCGAAATCATGGTGACGCTCGAAGCCGAGAGCACCATGATGCAGCCGAAAATCGCCAAACCCAGGGTCGTCACCAGTAGCATGACCGGCACATCCCACAGGTCAGCCTTCAGACCGCGACGGTACAGGCGCTTGCCAAACGAACGGGTCGGTGCCGTTATCTCCTTCAGGGCAGTCCACGGGGACGAGGCGTGCCCGGTCTGTTCGGAACGGCCAGCCCGCGAAGACGCAGAACGCTTCGAGGATGCGCTGGTACTCACATGCCCTCCTAAGGCTTGGAACGCCACAACCCACAGCGATGAATCGCGGCGGCGATAACAATTGGGAAAAGAGGCGGGGGTGGAACCCAAAACGTCCCACCCCCGAGAGCGCGGCTTAGGCGGCACGGGCCGTGAACGCCGCTACGCGCTAGGGTACCGGCCGGGGCCGAATAGGCTACGACTGGGCCAGCTGATCGGCCACGGCGTTCGCAAACGCCTCGCCGCGCACCGCATAGTTCTTGAACTGGTCCATCGATGCCGCGGCCGGTGCCATCAGCACCGTGTCACCCGGCTGAGCGATCTCGGCGGCCTTCGCCACCGCGGCGTTCATGACGGCGATGCCGTCCGAGGGGTCGGCCACCGAGGCGGTCAGGTTATAGGTCGGAACCTGCGGGGCGTGGTTGGCCAGGGCAGCCTTGAGGCCTGCGGTATCCGTGCCGATGATGAGCACGGCCTTCAGACGCTTGGCGTGAGCGGTAATCAGCTCGTCGTACTCCACGCCCTTCGACAGGCCGCCGGCAATCCACACCAGCGAGGGGTAACCGCTCATCGAGGCGTTGGCCGCGTGCGGGTTCGTGGCCTTCGAGTCGTTCACCCACATGATGTC
>ERZ773057.1074-NODE-1074-length-10861-cov-83.823246_pt1 | contig 10861 bp, 8 predicted proteins | sample MGYA00580629_ERZ773057 | MGnify/ENA primary metagenome ERZ773057 (study PRJEB29015, sample SAMEA2738143) | human oral metagenome | biome: human oral; feature: human-associated habitat; material: saliva | place: China | collected 2163 ...
GCATACCCTCGGTGGTCTCCAGGGTGGTGTCGAAGGAGTTGGTCTCCTCGACGGTAACGACGCCTTCGGCGCCGACCTTGTCGAAGGCCTCGGCGATGAGCTTGCCGATGGCGGGGTCGTTGGCGGAGATCGAGGCCGTGGCGGCGATCTGCTCGGTGGTCTCGACGGGCTTGGCGTCAGCGTGCAGCTGGGCGACGATGGCCTCGACGGCCTGGTCGATGCCGCGCTTGAGGGCGATCGGGTTGGAGCCGGCGGCGACGTTGCGCAGACCCTCGTGGACCAGCGCCTGGGCCAGGACGGTCGCGGTGGTGGTGCCGTCACCCGCGACGTCGTCGGTCTTCTTCGCAACTTCCTTGACCAGCTCGGCGCCGATGCGCTCGAAGGGATCGTCGAGGTCAATTTCCTTGGCGACGGAGACGCCATCCTTGGTGATCGTGGGGGCGCCCCACTTCTTGTCGAGCACGACGTTGCGGCCCTTGGGGCCCAGCGTCACCTTAACGGTGTCGGCCAGCAGGTTGAGGCCGTTCTCCATGCCGCGACGGGCATCCTCATCAAACTTGATGATCTTGGTCATTGGGAATATATCCTTCCGCGATGCGGATCGGGTCCGATGCCCGCGACGGACGACCGCGCTTGGAGGCGGCCTCATCGGACCTGTGGTCTTGTCACTCTCCATGTTGGAGTGCTAGGTACGATTCTGGCACTCACCAGCATCGAGTGCAAGGCGAGGTCTGCGCCTTGAGTCCGATGCGCTCAGGGCGTAACGACTGCTCCGCATACGCGGGCAACACGCACAACCGCGGCGGCGTGTGCGCAGCATCTTCGGCCGACGATCGCACACAGGAATTCGAACCACGCGCCTGACGAATCAAAAGTCGCACGTAATTTGGGTGCCCCGGCCTCGCCCCTCCCCAAAAGTCGCACGTAATTTGGGTACCCTCACTTTTCTTAGGATCCAAGAAAACGTTGCAATTCCAACGATGTGATTTCAAACCTTGAAATACACGCGAGGGAATTACGTGCGACATTTCTGAGGAACCACAACACGGGGCGCTACAAAGGCATCTCAAAGGCACCACAGCGTCAGGCACCACACAGGCCCTCAAAGGCACGACAAAGGCACCACACAGGGCCCCAAGCAGAAGACAACTCACCCCCACAAGACACCCAGGCCACCTCGCGCGGAATCACGCCACAACGACACGACAGGAAACGGCCTCAACACCCCCAAACCCGGGACTTGACAAGCCGCCCGGCCCCACGTGGGGCCGGGCGGCTCAGTGACGATACGGTGAGCGTTAGCGCAGGACGACGACCACGTCAGGGTCGCCCAAGCCGCTTTGCTGGCGGACCGCGCTAATGCCAAGCTTGGAGGCAATATCTCGTGCGGTGGCCTCCATGCTGGGATCCTCGTAGAAGACGGCAGAGGTCTGCGTGGCCCAGCCGTCGGCGTTGGCCGCGGAGGTCCCGGCGTAGCCCGCTTGGTTGAGGATGCTAGCCTGGGCGGCCGCGTACCCCTGGGTTTCGGTGCCGTTGAGCACCTGGATGACCGCGCCGTGATCCGGCTGCGAGGACACAGCCGAGGAGGAGGGGCTCGGCGAGGGCGTGGTTCCACTCTGAGGGGCGGAGGGCGCGGCGGCGCTGCTGGGCGCGCTCGGGGCGGGCGCGGCGGCGCTGCTCGAAGCCGTGGGGCCGGGCGTCACTTTGACGGTCGTGTCCTGCTGGCGCGACAGGGCGGTCGCTGCCGCCCAGCCGAGCGCGGGAACGATCACGAGGATGGCCAGGAAGGGCCACACGTTCTTCCACGTGGACGGCTTGGGGCGGTGCATGCCGACCGGCATGTCTTCACCGGCACGGTCAAATTCATCCCTGGGGTACGAAGAGCTCACGTCATCAGACTATCGGAAAAGAGCTGGACTGGCTCGTGTGGCACGCGGGAAGTGTGTGGCACCATGTGCAGGGTTAGGCTGGTGTCATGAGTGAATACAATCCGCGTCCGTTGGCTGATTTGATTGACCCGGGCTGGGCCCGAGCGCTCGCTCCGGTCGAGGACCGCGTCCACGAGTTGGGCGCGATGTTGGCCGCAGAGGTCAAGGAGGGGCGCGGATATTTGCCCGCCGGCACGGATGTGCTGCGCGCGTTCACGTACCCCTTTGATCAGGTGAAGGTGCTGATTGTGGGGCAGGACCCGTATCCGACGCCGGGCCACGCGATGGGCTTGTCTTTCTCGGTTCACCCGGGCGTCGAGATTCCCAAGTCTCTGGTCAATATCTTCCGAGAGCTGACGGAGGATGTGGGGTGTGCGACGCCGACGTCGGGCGATCTGACGGGGTGGAGTGAGCAGGGTGTGTGCCTGCTCAACCGCGTGCTGACGGTGCGCCCGGGCGCGCCGGCGTCGCATCGCGGTCGTGGCTGGGAGGAGGTCACGCAGTGCGCGATTGACGCGCTAGTGTCTCGTCGTCGACAGGATGGTTCGTCTGCTCCGCTCGTGGCGATCCTGTGGGGTAAGGACGCTCAGTCGTTGACGCCTCGCCTGGGTGACACGCCGATCATCGCTTCCCCGCATCCGTCTCCCCTGTCGGCGTATCGCGGCTTCTTCGGATCACGCCCCTTCTCGCGCGCGAACGAGCTCCTGGAGGCTCAGGGGGCGCGGGGCGTGGACTGGTCGCTGGGGTAGGCTCGCCCGTCGTCTTCGTGACGAGGCCGTGGCTGGGTTGCGCGACATCGGTGCCGCGGTGAGGACTCCGTGGAGCCGGCTATCGGACTCGAACCGATGACCTGCTGTTTACAAGACAGCTGCTCTACCAACTGAGCTAAGCCGGCGGCGGTCACTAGTGTGCCATAGGTTGGGGTGGGTGCGCGCGGGCGGGAATGAGATGCACCGCGCGTTCACGCTCGGACGGGGGGCGCGCTCGCGACGCCGATGGATATGACGATGGGGTGGGACCGACGCATCGGTCCCACCCCATCGCGACGAGAGACTCAGTCCGAGCCGGTCGTCGTTTCGCCGCTTTGCGATTCCTCGGCGCCGCTCTGGGCGGGCGGCGTCGCTCCGGGCTCAGTGAGAATCGAGGTCGTCGGAGTGGAGGTCTCGTCGATGGCGAAAAGCTGCTTGAAGGACTCTCGGGTCGCTTCCAGGGTGGAGCCCAGGGGCACAACGCTGGCGTGATCCTTGACGAACTCGGGGGTGCCCAGCTTCTGGGGATCGCGGCCTTCGTAGGTCGCGCCACTCCAGGCGGCAGAGGAGTTCTTGAGGTAGGACCCAACTGCATTGACCGGGAAGGTGGCGATGACATCCTCGGGGACGCCAACCTCGCTGGCGATCTGCTTGATCTGCTTCCAGGAGGCATCCATGTTCCGAACGACCGTGCCGTTACCTGACTGGAACTGGGTGCGGAAGTAGGCCAGGAGCGCGTGGTGGAATTCGATCCACTTGTCCGGCGCCTTCTGGGCGACGACCAGGGAGGCGCCCGTGGCGGGCTTGAGGTAGTCCATGTCCACGGTGATGACGGGCTGAAGCTCGAGGTTGTAGTGGCCCTGAGACGCCCAGGTCGTCAGGTCCTCACCAAGGATGGAGTCGACGTCCGCACAGGCGTGGCACGAGTAGTCGAAGTACTCGGTGAGCGTGGGCAGGTTGGGGTCAGGCTCGGCGGACACGCCGTTGCCGTTGACGATAATCGGACGCCCGTCGGCGAAGACGCCCAGGACCTCGGAGGCATCGACATTGCGAGCAGTGTTTTCCTCGCTCTTTTGCTGCCAGATGACGGCACCGACGGCTCCCGCGATCCCCAGCACGACGAGGGTGACGACGGAGATGACGACGATGCGCACGCGGCGATCCGCGCGCTCCTGGGCCAGGCGCATATCAGCTGCTTTAGCGCGCAAGGGGTCGACGGCAGGGTTCTTTTTCTGAGCCATGACCTTACCTTCCATACTTAGTTGAATATTGCAAGATTATCGGCGGTCACATCAACTCGCCTAGTGCGACATGCCACCCGTACCGACCATCCAAGAGATGAGTAGGAAGCCCACGCACACGATCACGAGGATGCCGCGACCCCAGACGGGGCGAATGAGCGAACGCATCGAACGGGACACACCTACGCGCAGGTCGGAGGCGAAGGGCATGAGCCATGCTGTCACGACCATCACGGCCGCGAGGGCCCAGACGATGATGGCGCCGGCGGGGTCGCTCAACCAGAAGGAGCTGCGCTGTACGCGCAGGGCGGTGGCGATCTGCGTGGGCCATCCCCACTGGACGGATCCGTCGTGAGCATAGGAGACGATGATCCAGATCAAATACGGAAGCAACGCCCCGACGGCGAGCGCTGCGATCGTGGCGCCCAGCGATCGTGCCAGCAGGACGGGGGACATGGCGATGACGGCCGCATCGTCGCTGGACCTGGGTCCGTGCACGGCGCGCCGCTTCTCCAGCCAGCGGTCGATCGCGCCGACCAGCCCGAAGGCGGTCAGGGCGACGCCGACGATCAGCGTGCCACTCAGACCAAAGAGAAGGGGCAGGGACGCGAGCGTCACCAGGACGACTCCGCCGGAGATCCAGGCCCCCTCGCCCCAGAAAGAGGACTGATTCGAGCGTTCCGCGTCCTGGTCGGACTGTGAACGGGGCTGCCATGAGACCGGCTGCCCCTCCTGGCGCACCTGAATACGAGAGCCAGCGTTCGGTCCCCCCGCTGCGCCGGGGACCGCGTAGCGCGGGGCTCCCGTGGGGGCGGGCAAGCCGGAGCGCGGGGCTCCCATGGGGGCAGGGCGACCGGACAGTGAGCCAGTCAGGGGCGCGTAGGCGCCGCTCGCCGCGGCGTACGAGGCTCCCCGGCCGGGGTAAGCGCCAGGATGACCCGAATGGGAGCCGCGATCGTAGGGCCCCAGCTCCTCGGCCGACTCGCCCTCAGTGTCCTCGTCCCAGTCCTCACCCTCGTCCGACTCGTCCCAGTCCTCGCCCTCGGCGTCCTCGGACTCAACCCAGCCCTCGTCCTCGCCGTCCCAAGCGGAATCCTCGTCATCAACGGTGTCCGAGGCCTCCTCGGCCTCGTCCCATACCGTCTCCGCGGCGGAATCCTCCCACTCGTCCTTCCCCCAGGACACAGATTCGGTGTCGACCTGCTCGGTGTGATCGTTGGCGGCCGTGAACTCCGAGGGGTCGCGGCGCGGGTGGACCGGGTAGGTGACGGCGCGCGCGCCGACGCTGCCCGGGCGCGAGGTAGTCATTTCCTCCCACTCCGGAGGAGCGGCGATTTCCTGCGGCTCAGAGTTGATGGACTGGGTGCGCTCGCCGGTGTCGAGCAGCTGCGCCCAGTTGACGGTGACGTAGTCGAGCTCGCCGGGCGCCCAGCCAACGGCGCTCATGAGGTGCGCGACGATCAGGGACGGCGAGGGGCGAAGGTCCGGGTTGGCCGACAGGCCACCGCCGAGGGCGTCGGCGACCATGGGATGCAGGCCGGACAGGTCGGGCTCACCTTCGATGACGCGCATCATGGTGGCCATAACGTCGCCCTTACCGAAGGGCGGGCGCCCGGTCGCGCACGACAGCAGGGTCGCACACCAGGCCCACCAGTCGGATTCCTTGGTGGCGGGCTTGCCTCGCAGGAGCTCTGGAGCTGTGTAGCCGGCCGAGCCGGAGACGAGGCCGGTGCGGGTCAGGTGCTGATCGTCGACCGCCATCGCAATGCCGAAGTCGATGAGGACGGGGCCGCGCGACGAACAGATGATGTTCGAGGGTTTGATGTCTCGGTGAATGATGTTGGCGTGGTGAACGGCCGCGATCGTCGAGGCCAGGTGATAGGACAGGGCGGCCACGCCGCGCAGCGGAATCGGCCCGGAGGACAGGATCTCCGCCAGGGTCGGCCCTTCGACATACTCAGAGACAACGAAGGGCTGCGTCGCATCGATTTCCGCGTCGACGATGTGCGCGACGAAGGGAGAGCGCACCGAGTTAACGGTGCGAGTCTCTCGTTCGAGGCGCGCCCGAGAGTCGTCCGACGTTGCGAGCGCAGGGTGCATCGCCTTGAGGGCGACACGCGTGCCACCCTCATCTTCAGCTAGCCACACCGTACCCGCGCCGCCCGTTCCGAGCCGGCGGATCAGTCGGTAGCCTCCTAGGTCCTTTCCTTCTTCCACGCCCCCAGCCTACCGGTCCTACCGCGGGCGCGCGCCCACCTGCGGGCCAAACCACGGCCTCGGCAAGGAAAACGAGGCGGCTCCCACACCCGAACGCCACCGAGCGGATCCACCATCCGACCGGGACTGTACACGCGCGGGCGTCCGTGATAGGTTCAGTGCTGGTCGCACGCACGGAAAGATCCGGGCACGCACCCCGTGGGCGAAGACGCTCCACGGTCACCCCACAACGGATCGTCCGGCACGTACCTGCCGGTGGGAAGGAATTGAACATGGCAAGCGTAACCTTCGATCACGCGTCCCGCATCTACCCCGGTGCCGATAAGCCTGCTGTCGACCAGCTGTGCCTCGACATCGCGGACGGTGAGTTCCTCGTCCTCGTCGGCCCCTCCGGCTGCGGTAAGTCCACCTCCCTGCGCATGCTCGCAGGTCTGGAGGACGTCAACGGCGGTCGCATCCTCATCGGCGACAAGGACGTCACGGATGTTCCCCCGAAGAACCGCGACATCGCGATGGTCTTCCAGAACTACGCGCTCTACCCGCACATGTCCGTGCGCGAAAACATGGGCTTCGCCCTGAAGATTGCGGGCGTGCCCAAGGAGGAGATCAACAAGCGCGTTGAAGAAGCCGCGAAGATCCTCGACCTGGAGCCCTACCTGGACCGCAAGCCCAAGGCTATGTCCGGTGGCCAGCGTCAGCGCGTCGCCATGGGCCGTGCGATCGTTCGTAAGCCCCAGGTGTTCCTCATGGACGAGCCGCTGTCGAACCTGGACGCGAAGCTGCGTGTGCAGACCCGTACGCAGATCGCCTCTCTGCAGCGTGAGCTCGGCGTCACCACCGTGTACGTCACCCACGACCAGACCGAGGCCCTGACGATGGGCGACCGCATCGCGGTCCTCGCCGGCGGCCTCCTCCAGCAGGTCGGAACCCCGCAGGAGATGTACGAGCGTCCCGCCAACGAGTTCGTCGCCGGCTTCATCGGCTCCCCCGCCATGAACCTGGGCACCTTCACAGTGGACGGCGAGTGGGCCAAGATCGGCCCGGCGCGCGTGCCGCTGTCGGAGGCCACCCGCGCGGCCCTGACCCCCGAAGACGGCGGAAAGATCAAGATCGGTTTCCGCCCCGAGGGCCTCGAGGTCGTCGACGAGACCGTCAAGGGCACCATCCCCGTCGAGGTTGACTTCGTGGAGGAGCTCGGCTCGGACGCCTACGTGTACGGCCACCTGGTCGGCGACGAGAAGGGCGAGGGCCTGGGCTCCGGCGCCGAAGGCACCTCCAAGCAGCTGATCGTGCGCGTCCCCCCGCGCACCGCCCCCGGCCGCGGCGGCGTCCTGTACGTGCGCATCCGCGAGGGCCAGCAGCACAACTTCTCGGCCGCCACGGGCGTTCGCCTGCCCGAGTGACGCACGCCTAGCGTTCACCCCCCTAGCAGCCCCAGCCTCGTTCGTTCATCTCCCGAACGAGGCTGGGGCTCGTTCGTGGGCGCGCCGACGCACGCACGTGTTGTACGCCGCGAAGTGTGCCTGACCTACTGTCGGGCTATGCGGGAGCCGCGAGAGATGAGAGAATGAGGGCATGACTTTGGACATTACGGCGGCCGCGGCCGAGCCCGCGCTCCTCGACCTCCCTTGGGACATTCCTCTGGAGGAGTGGCCGTCTTCCCTGCTCGCCGCGCTCCCCCGCGGCATCTCTCGCCACGTCGTGCGCTTCGTGAACCTGTCGGGTCGCGTTCTGGCCGTCAAGGAGATCGGCGAGACGGTGGCCCACCACGAGTACGACATGCTGCGCGACCTCTCGCGCCTGGACGCACCCTCGGTCGACCCGGTCGCGGTCATCACGGGCCGCGTCGGAGCGGACGGCGAAGAGCTCAACGCGGTGCTCATCACCGAGCACCTACAGTTCTCTCTCCCCTACCGCGCACTGTTCTCCCTGTCGATGCGTGAGGACACCGCGACACGCCTCATCGACGCGCTCGCTCTCCTCCTCGTTCGCCTCCACCTCCTGGGCTTCTACTGGGGCGACGTCTCCCTGTCGAACACGCTGTTCCGCCGCGACGCCGGCGAGTTCGCCGCCTACCTGGTGGACGCCGAAACAGGAGAGCTGCACCCCGAGCTGACTCCCGGCCAGCGCGAGTACGACGTGGACCTGGCCCGCACAAACATCATCGGCGAGCTCATGGACCTGCAGGCCGGCGGCTACTTCCCGCTGGAATCCGACCCCGTCGACGTGGGCGACCGCATCCGCACCCAGTACGACCTGCTGTGGACCGAGGTCACCGCCGAAGAATACTTGCCCAATGACCAGCGCCAGTATCTGGTCAGTGAGCGCATCCGGCGCCTCAACGACCTCGGCTTCGACGTGGCCGAGCTGCGCATGGCCTCGGACGACACCGGTGAGCACCTCGTCATTCAGCCCAAGGTGGTCGACGCGGGACACCACAACCGCAAGTTCATGCGCCTGACCGGCATGGACGTCGGCGAGCATCAGGCCCGCCGCCTCCTCGGCGACATCGACGTATGGCGCGCGACGAACGGCTTCCAAGATCTTCCCCTCGAGCAGGCCGCCCACAACTGGCTCACCGACGTCTTCGCCCCCATCGTCCGCGCGATTCCCCGCGAGCTGGCGGGCAAGCTGGAGCCCGCGCAGCTGTACCATGAGTACCTCGAGCACCGCTGGTACATGGCCCAGCAGGCCGGCCACGACGTCCCGCGCGAGGAGGCCCTCGCCTCCTACATCACCAACATCCTGCAGTCGAAGCGCGACGAGGCCGTCCTACTCGAACCCGCTTCGGAGCGTTCCTCCTCGTTCAACGCGACATCGCACCCCGACCTATGGTGAAGGGGTACCGATACTCACCCCTCGCACGCTAGGAGCCATCATGTCTGATTTTCCCCGCATTTTCGCCCACCGCGGCGCGTCCTCGCTGGCGCCGGAGAACACGATCGCCGCGTTTTCCAAGGCCATGGAGGTCGGCGCCCGCTGGTTCGAGTTCGACGTGGACATCACGGGTGACGGCTCCCTGATCGTCATCCATGACGACACGCTGGACCGTACGACGACGGGTTCGGGTTCGTACTACCAGCTGGGTTTCTCCGATATTCGTCGCCTGGACGCGGGCCGCTGGTTCTCGGACACGTACCGCTTCGAGCGCATTCCCGAGGCCGCGGACGTGCTCGCCTTCGCGCACGCTCAGCAGATGGGCGCGAACCTGGAGATCAAGCCCTGCGCGGGCGGCGACCGCCTGCGCGAACGCCTCATCGAGGCCCTGGCCGTCACGCTCGCCGGGGACAAGGTCCCCTCACGCCTCCTCGTATCCTCCTTCGACCACGACCTCCTCGCGGCCTTCCACGAGGCCTGCCCGTCGGTTGCGCTCGGCTGGCTCATCGAGCGCGCGTCCGAGGAGTGGCGTGAGGGCGCTGCCGCCCTCGGCGCCGCGGCGATCCACCCTGGCGTTGAGGGCCTCACCGAGTCCGATGTGCGCTCCATGCGCGACGCCGGCTTCGAGGTCAACGTGTGGACCGTCAACGACGTGGAGCAGGCCCGCGAGCTGGCCTCGTGGGGCGTCACCGGCATCTTCACCGATCGCCCGCAGGATTTCCCCGCCGAGGCCTTGGCGCGCTAAGGGGTAGGCACGCCCGCTCCCCTCACAGACGTAACGGCCGGGGTCGCTGACGCGACCCCGGCCGTTTACTGGCTCTTCGCATGTAAGGGTGTGGGAGGTGTGGGAGGTGTCGGAGTGGGCCGGAGTGCAGGTGTCGCAGTGGGCCGGAGTGCAGGTGTCGCAGTGGGCCGGAGTGCAGGTGCCGACGTGGGCCGGAGTGCGGGTGCCACAGTGGGCCGGAGTGCGGGTGCCACAGTGGGCCGGAGTGCAGGTGTCGGCGTGGGCGGCGTGGGCGGCGTGGGCGGCGTGGGCGGCGTGGGCGGCGTGCCCGTCCTGCCACCTGTAGGGTCCAGCTGCACATGGAGGGGTGCGGCGGTGAGTGGTTCGGTGTGCCAGTTCCGCGTTTGTTCTTGTTTGTTGGGGCGCTGCACCCGATCCGTAGGCATTACACCCCTTCTGTTGGCGTGCAGCGCCACGTAACGGGTGCAGCGCCACGTAACGGGTGCAGTGCCCCGTGCTTGTGGCGGTTGTCGGGGTTGTGGGGGTCTTCTGGGCTTGGGGCGTCTTCTGCTTGGGGCACTTCGTGGCGCCTTTGTGGCGTCTCATGTTGTGGTTCCTCAGAAATGTTGCACGTAATTCCCCGACATGTATTTCAAACATTGAAATCGCATCGTTGAAATTCTGCGGTTTTCTCGATACCTATGAAAAGTTAGGGTACCCAAATTACGTGCGAGTTTTGGTTGATGAGGCGCCCAAGGCGAACTCCTGTGTTCGGTCGTCGTCCCACGACACTGTCCACGATCCCCGGGACAGCTCACTCTGGGCACCGGTAGCGGCGCACGCTCACATGCACGATCGTGGGACGCCACCCGCAGGGCTCGTGCGCCAAGCGCCTGACCACCGTGTCACGAGAAATGCCCTGGCACCCGCAACGTCGACACCACCGATCCTCACCAGTAATACGGCACGCCAACACTGCATGGTCTGCCTCAATGCGCTGACCCGTCACCTCCAACCCCAAGCCATCCAGGCGAGCGAACGCGCACAGATCAGGGCGATCAAAGATAGTAATTGGGCATGTCGAGGTCTTTCAGATGGACGGTGTAGCAATCTCCATCATCGAAA
>ERZ773057.1083-NODE-1083-length-10817-cov-2.834696_pt1 | contig 10817 bp, 7 predicted proteins | sample MGYA00580629_ERZ773057 | MGnify/ENA primary metagenome ERZ773057 (study PRJEB29015, sample SAMEA2738143) | human oral metagenome | biome: human oral; feature: human-associated habitat; material: saliva | place: China | collected 2163 ...
ATTCGAACCTGCGGCCGCCTGGTCCCAAACCAGGAGCGCTACCGGGCTGCGCTACACCCCGTTGCTATTCTTAAATGAAAGAAGTCATTTCCGAATTGCGAGTGCAAAGGTACTATTTCTTTTTTACTCTGCAAAGTTTTTCATAGTTTTTTTTCTAAAATGCGATACTTTTTTATCGAGAGGACAAGACTAACAATAAGATAAAACAATGGATTATCTTCGTAAACATTTGAGTGTCAAACCTAAAACAACAACCAAATAAAATTTCCCTATCTACAAGCACATTGGTTATATATATAGCGGAATCGTTTCGCTTTGGGACTTTTCCTACATAAGAAAAATCCTTTCCTTAGCATATAGACATATATTTTATACGCTATATTATGTTATTGGCCTTTCTTTATATTTGAATTTAATTAAATTTTGAATAATGAATTATACCAAACTACAAGCATGCCTAGTTATACAATAGGCTCTTTTTTGTAAGAAGTATTCATATTCATAAAATAACAGATACCCTTTTATTATGTAAAACATATCCTTTTGCATGATAAAAGATGCCCTTTTGAGAAGCAAAAGAGCCTCTTTTACATTGCAAAAGAGGCTCTTTTAAAATACGATTCCTAACTCATTGGACATCTGCATATTACAAAAGTAGGATACAACTAGTCAACTTCACTTTTCACCTAGTATGCACTTCTAATTTGTAAAAGAATATAACACCGACATATAAGATCAAATAGAGCCCCAAAACAAATAGAAAAGAGGAAATACACGTTATGTATATTTCCTCTTTGTTATACATTAAATTATACAAGAGTATATTCTTTATTTTATAATACCTTGTTCTTTAAAGATCTTCTTCAGAGCCTGAACTCCTCTCTCGACCTGTTCTTCCGTATGAGTGGCCATCAAGGCGAAACGGACAAGTGTGTCCTGAGGTGCACAGGCTGGTGGAATTACGGGATTAATAAACACACCAGCTTCATAAGCCAACTTCGTAACAATGAAAGTCTTTTCTATATCGCGAACATAAAGTGGGATGATTGGACTTTCAGTGTCACCAATCTCAAAACCTTCTTCCTTAAAGCGCTTTAATGCGTAATTTGTAACTTTCCACAGATTCTCCATACGCTCCGGCTCTTTTTCCAGTATGTGTAAAGCTTCTAAAGCTGCAGCTGTAGCAGAAGGAGTATTACTTGCTGAGAAAATATATGTTCGACAAGTATGACGTAGATAATTAATAGTATCTTTATCACCAGCTATAAAACCTCCAATAGAGGCAAGACTCTTTGAGAATGTTCCCATGATCAAATCAACTTCATCTGTTAAATGAAAGTGATCACAGACACCTCTTCCTTGGCGGCCAAAGACACCTAAACCATGAGCCTCATCAACCATTATAGAACAGTTGTATTTACGCTTTAATCTCACAATTTCAGGAAGATTAGCTAAATCACCCTCCATTGAGAAGACTCCATCAACGACGATTAATTTTACAGCTTCCTTTGGAAGTTTTTGAAGAACACGCTCCAAATCCTCCATATCATTGTGCTTATAATGAAGCTGAGTTGCAAAACTCAAACGTCTGCCATCTACGATACTAGCGTGGTCACGATCATCACAGATGATATAATCCCCACGACCAACAACAACGGCAATCACACCTGCATTTACAGAGAATCCTGTTGAAAAAACAAGTGCTTCGTCTTTCCCTTCAAAGGCTGCTAGCTCTTTCTCCAATTGAACATGCAAATCCAGCGTACCATTCAGGAAACGACTTCCGGCACATCCTGATCCATACTTATCAAGAGCACGATGGGCTGCATCAATAACACGTTGATCATTTGGCAAGCCAGTATAGGCATTAGAGCCAAACATTAGAATCTTATTGCCATCAATGTCTGTAACCTCTGTTCCTTGCTTACTTGTAATCTCTCGAAAATATGGATACACACCGGCATCCATAAACTTCTGAGGATCGCGATAGCTCTTGTACTTATCTTGTAACTGTCCCATTATTATTAATAAAAGGTGTAGTCAATGACTACGTAAAATTATTTTAGGTTGCAAAGATACTAATTTAGAACGACAAAATGCAGAGAATAGATAGAAAAGTGTCCACCAGACGTTTTTTAGCCTTTGAAAAACGCTTAATATAATGATTAATATGTATCTTTGCCTGATAAAGCATATGCTTACTATCATAGGCACGATGAAAAAGAAAATTATTTTCATTCTCAACCCGATATCAGGTACTGTCAGCAAGGCTGGAATCCCCAAGCTGATAGAAGAACGACTTGATAAAGAGACGTTTGATTACGACATAGCAGAAACAGAATATGCTGGTCATGCAACAGAGCTTGCTAAAAAAGCTGCAGAAAAAGGAGTAGACATTGTCGTTGCTATTGGAGGTGATGGAACTGTAAATGAGGTAGGAAGAGCTCTAATCAACACCGAAACTGCAATGGCTATACTTCCTTGTGGCTCAGGGAATGGACTTGCACGGCATTTAAGATTACCCATGAACCTAAAGAAATGTATAGACATAATTAATATGTGTGATATCCACTCTTTAGATTATGGAATAATCAACCAGCACCCATTCTTTTGTACATGTGGAATGGGCTTTGATGCATTTATCTCCATGAAATTTGCGAATGCAGGAAAACGTGGACCGATTACCTACGTACAACAGGTTTTGGAAGAAGGAGTCAAATATGTTCCTGAGACTTACGAGATAGAGGACGAAGATGGGATTCAGCACTACAAAGCTTTTCTAGTCTCAGCAGCCAATGCTTCACAATATGGCAATAACGCTTACATAGCCCCTCAAGCCTCAATGAGCGACGGTTTACTTGACATTATAATTATGGAACCTTTTGACATTATTGATGCTCCACAGGTAGCTATAGAACTATTTAATAAAACGCTTGATAAGAATCTAAAGATAAAAACTTTCAAGGCAAAGCACTTACACATTCATCGGAAACAAGCTGGATTAATACACTTTGATGGTGATCCTGTAATCTCAGATGCTGACGTTGATATATCTATAGTTCCAAAAGGTATTCATATTCTAGTAAATCCTAATGGTGACAGGGGTGACAGACAGCCCAATATTCTTCAGACTGCTTTTTCTGAAATATTTTTTAATATAGACCTAATGAAGCAGGACTTTATAAAACAAAGTCGGAAAGTACAAGCCATCAATAAGAACTTACTGCGGAAACTTAATATATAAAAAGTTCCTTTACGAAAACAAATGGGTTTCACGTTTAAAGAATTTCACATAAATCAGTCTCATACAGCAATGAAAGTAGGTACTGATGGAGTCCTCCTTGGCGCATGGGCAGAAGGCGGAAATAAGATTCTTGACATTGGTACTGGAACTGGATTAATTGCCTTAATGATGGCACAAAGATACCCACACTCTATTATCGATGCCATTGACATAGACAAAGGTGCGCTGAAAGATGCTACATCTAATGTAGCAAATTCACCATTCTCAGAGCGTATAAATATTATCCAGAGCTCTCTTCAGAGTTTTCGTCTCCAAACTGACAATGAAAAACAGTCTCTATTATACGATGCAATTGTTAGTAACCCTCCCTTCTTTATCAACTCCTTAAAAAATAAGGTACAAAACAGGAGTTTTTCCAGACATACTGACACACTATCTTTCAGCGATCTTTGCCGCCATGCATCCCGACTTCTAAAAGACAATGGAACATTCTCTATCATAATACCTTTTGAAAATAGAGGAATTGTTGAGTCTGAAGCTATAATGAGTGGTTTATCAATCTCTTATGTAATAAATATTAAGACGAAAGAATCCAAGAATATCAAGCGTTGCCTAATAATGTTTAAGAAACAATTAAGATCAACATATAATGTGGTAAAAGAGACTTTATTAAACTCTAAAGGAGAACGTTCCGAATGGTATTCGCATTTAACTAAAGATTTTTATATCAAATAAGGCGAAATATAACAATAATATATATTAAATAATTAAAGCATCTACAACTCTTCAGCCTTTCGTTTTTATTTTGTATCTTTGCAAGCTAAATTGGAATAAATAGACTTTTATGAAACAAAATAGTTCAATACAAATGTTTACTGATTACGAAGGAGGTATACCAGATATGAATATACAGGTAGAAGGTAACATCCCTATCTTCGTAACACGTAACCTTGTTATGTTTCCAGGAATCCTCTCACCTATTCTCGTAGGAAGGAAGCCAACTTTAGCACTAGTAAAATATCTCGAGGAGAATCCTAATGCTATCATTGCTGTTGTTAGTCAGAAGGATAGCAATGTAAACGATCCGAACGAGGGAGATATCTATAACATAGGAGTATATGCACGCTTTGTACGTTCCTTTGATATGCCTGGATATGAGAATAACAATCGGACTGCTATTCTACAAGGACTTGGAAGGTGTAAAATAAAGAAAGTCACAAGTACAACTCCATTCATGTCAGGTATTACAGAATCCTTGCCAGAAGAAATCGATACTGATAAAGACCCAGAATTTACAACTGCCGTTGAAGACATGAAATTGGTGGCAAAGGAATATATACAAGAAAGCGATGATATTCCTGATGACACACAGTTTGCAATTGACAACCTCAAGAATCCCATCATTTCTGTCAATTACATATGTTCTACCGTGCCTTTTCCTGTAAAAGACAAAATATTACTCTTACAGGAGAATTCCATAAAAGACAGATTATTTAGGTTGATGAAGATTCTCAACCGAGAGATTCAATTCCAACAGCTGAGGCAAGACATCCGCTCAAAAACACGAGAAGACCTAGATGAACAACAGCGGGAATATTTCCTTCATCAGCAAATTAAAAATATTAAGGAAGAATTAGGAGATGGTGACTCAACCCCAGAGAAGAAAGAGTTACAGGAAAAAGCAAAAACCAAAAAATGGTCTAGTGAAGTAGCTAAGACTTTCCAAAAGGAATTAGATAGATTAGATACTCTTAATCCACAGAGTCCTGACTATAGTGTACAGGTAAATTATCTGCAGACCATGGTTGCATTACCATGGAATGAATACACTAAAGATGATCTTGATTTAAAACGTGCCAAACGTATACTTGACAAGGATCATTATGGAATGGAAAAGGTTAAGGACCGTATTTTAGAATATATTGCTGTACTACAATTAAGAGGAAGTTTGAAATCTCCTATTCTTTGCCTCTATGGACCTCCGGGAGTAGGTAAAACAAGTCTTGGGAAAAGTATTGCTGAAGCTATGAAACGGAAATACGTACGTGTTTCCTTAGGAGGATTACATGATGAGTCTGAGATCAGAGGACATCGTAAGACCTATATTGGTGCTATGCCTGGTCGTATTATAAAGAATATACAAAAGGCTGGCTCTTCTAATCCAGTGTTCATTCTTGATGAAATAGATAAGGTTACACAAAACACTATCAATGGGGATCCATCATCGGCTCTATTAGAAGTCTTAGACCCAGAGCAAAATAATGCTTTTCACGACAATTATCTTGACTTAGACTATGATCTTTCAAAAGTTCTATTTATAGCTACAGCCAATGATTTAAATACAATTCCTCGTCCATTATTGGATCGTATGGAGTTAATAGAGGTCTCTGGTTATATCACTGAAGAGAAGATTGAAATAGCAAAGCGCCACCTTGTTCCCAAAGAGCTAGAAAATACAGGATTAGATAAGTTGGAAGATAAGCCTAGGTTTACGAAGGCTGCGTTAGAACGAATCATAGAGAATTATACAAGAGAAAGTGGTGTCCGACAGCTTGAAAAACAAATAAATAAAGCTATGCGTAAATTGGCTTTACGTCAAGCAATGGACAAACAATTACCATATACCAAGATTAGCCCCGAGTCATTAGAAGATCTGCTTGGCAAGCCACCTTTTACACGTGACATATACCAAGGCAACAAATATGCAGGAGTTGTCACAGGTTTAGCATGGACCAGTGTTGGGGGAGAGATTCTTTTTATAGAAACATCGCTCTCAAAAGGTAAAGCAGGGAAACTTACACTCACAGGTAATCTTGGTGACGTAATGAAAGAATCTGCAATTATAGCTTTAGAGTATGTTAAGGCACATGTAGAATCACTAAATATAGATCCTCGTATTTTCGAGCAATGGAATATACACATCCATGTGCCAGAGGGCGCTACACCAAAAGATGGTCCATCAGCCGGAATAACCATTGCTACAAGTATAGCCTCTGCCCTAACTCAACGCAAGGTTCGTAAAAACACAGCTATGACAGGAGAGATAACACTCCGAGGAAAGGTGTTACCCGTAGGAGGTATAAAGGAAAAGATTCTCGCTGCAAAACGAGCAGGAATAACGGACATAGTAATGTGCACAGAAAACCAAAAAGATATTGAAGAGATTCCTGAGATTTATCGAAAAGGATTAGAATTTCATTATGTCGAGAACATCAAACAGGTTTGGGATTTTGCACTCACTAAAGAGAAGGTAGATCATCCTATTGAATTTACTATTACTGAGGAGAATAAAGTAGAAACAAAGAAATGACATTTGAACTTCAACACACTGACAATGCAAGTGATGCTCGCACAGGCATAATCACGACAGCGCATGGACAAATAAAAACTCCGATTTTTATGCCTGTTGGTACTGTCGGGTCTGTCAAAGGAGTTCACTTCGATGAGCTATACAAACAGGTTAAAGCTCAGATTATTCTGGGCAACACATACCACTTATATTTACGCCCAGGCTTAGAGGTCCTAAAGGCTGCTGGTGGCTTACATGGCTTTAACGGATGGAAACGTCCCATCCTTACCGATTCTGGAGGTTTTCAAGTCTTCTCTTTAACTGGGATTCGTAAACTTTCAGAAGAAGGTTGTGAATTCAGAAGCCACATAGACGGTTCAAAGCATATATTCACACCAGAAAGCGTTATGGACACAGAGCGTATTATTGGGGCAGATATTATGATGGCGCTTGACGAATGTCCTCCGGGGAAAAGTGATTATGAATACGCTAAAAAGAGTTTAGGCATGACACAACGTTGGCTAAATCGTTGTATAAAACGTTTCCATGAAACAGAGCCTCTTTATGGATATTCACAGAGCTTATTCCCTATTGTTCAAGGTTGTACTTATAAAGACCTAAGAAGAGAAGCTGCAAAGTTTGTAGCAGATAAAGGAGCCGATGGAAATGCTATCGGTGGATTGGCTGTTGGTGAACCTACAGAAATCATGTATGAAATGATTGAGGTTGTCAATGACATATTACCTAAGGATAAACCACGTTATTTGATGGGAGTTGGGACTCCACAGAATCTCTTAGAAGCCATAGAACGTGGAGTTGATATGTTTGATTGTGTTATGCCAACACGCAATGGGCGTAATGCAATGTTATTCACCTATCAAGGTACAATGAATATGCGCAACAAAAAATGGGAAATGGACTTCTCTCCTGTAGATCCAGAGGGATGCGAAATTGACCAAATTACAAGTAAAGCGTACCTCCACCATCTCTTTAAAGCAGGAGAGTTACTTGCTATGCAGATAGCAAGCATTCACAACTTATCATTCTATCTTAGGCTTGTTACAGATGCACGCTCTCATATTGAGCAAGGAGACTTTGTACAGTGGAAGGCTTCCATCATAGAGCAATTGGGTAGAAGAATTTAAGAGAAACAAAATGAGTAAAGTCAAAGTAATTCTTGACACAATAAAGAAACGGCTGAAGCATCTTGGATTAAAGACTTCCAGGAAGCTTCCATTCATCAATAAAATAGGGCATCTGCTAATGATGCTCTCTCCTACTCGATACATAAAGATTCTAGATTGGTATATTATACGTAAGTTTATTGGTACGTATATATATGCCATTCTGTTAATCATATCTATTGCTATTGTGTTTGACTTCAATGAAAATCTATCTAAGTTTACACAATATCATGCTCCGTGGAGAGCCATTATCTTCGATTACTACGCAAACTTTATCCCATATTATTCTAATCTCTTCTCTCCCCTTTTCGTTTTCATTGCAGTAATCTTCTTTACTTCGAAATTAGCAAGCAACTCCGAAGTCATTGCAATGTTGGCAGCAGGTGTCTCTATCAAACGCCTAATGCGACCTTACATGATTTCATGTATTCTGATAGCAGGATTGACATTCTATTTAAATAGTTTCGTCATTCCACACGGAACAGTCATCCGTCAGAACTTCGAATCGCTATATCGTAACTCAAAGAAGAATACGTCAGCTGAAAATGTTCAACTCCAGGTGGCAAAAAACACTATTGCTTACATCCAGCACTACGACGATCAATACAAACGTGGCTATGGCTTCTCACTTGTTAAATTCAAGGATAAAAAGATTGTAAGCCACATGACTGCTATGGAGATTCAGTATGATACTGTTGCTGATACCAAGTATCATTGGAAGGTAAGCAACTGGAAAATACGAACGCTTAGGGGATTGAAAGAGCATATACAAAGTGGTGCATTAAAGGATACGGTTTTATTGATGGAGCCTACGGATCTGGTTTATTCTAAAGGCCAGCAAGAAACATTCACGTCACCAGAGCTCCTTGATTATATCTCTAAACAAACCAGCCGTGGTTCTGGCAACGTTGTTCAATATGAAGTTGAGTTCCACAAACGAATAGCTATGTCATTCTCATCTTTTATCCTGACCATTATAGGTTTGTCTCTATCTTCCAGAAAACGAAAAGGTGGAATGGGATTATACTTAGGTATAGGTTTAGGGCTGAGTTTCAGCTATATTATGTTGCAGACAGTATCTGCAACCTTTGCCATACAAGCTGACACACCACCAATATTGGCTGCATGGATTCCGAATATTATCTTTGCAGTTATTGCCTATTTCTGCTATAGGCATGCTCCAAGTTAAAAAGACTATTAAATAAATAAGAAACAAGAAATAACCCTTTGAGACGAAGGGAAAAATAAAAAGATATGTATTTTGAAGATTTAGATTTAAACGATAACGTACTTGACGCACTATATGACATGCGTTTTGACGAATGCACACCAGTTCAGGAGAAGTGCATACCAGAGATTTTAAAGGGACGTGACGTACTGGGTGTTGCGCAGACTGGTACGGGAAAGACAGCGGCTTACCTCCTCCCTATTCTCTCAAAGTTAGCAGATGGAGGATATCCTGAAGCTGCTATTAACTGCGTCATCATGTCGCCAACACGTGAGTTAGCACAACAAATTGACCAAGCTATGCAAGGCTTTGCTTACTATCTTGATGGTGTATCCTGCGTTGCAGTCTATGGTGGCAATGATGGTAACCGTTATGACCAAGAGCTTAAAAGCCTTTCGTTGGGAGCTGATGTTGTTATTGCGACTCCAGGCCGTTTTATCTCTCATCTCTCTTTAGGCAATGTTGACCTTTCCAAGGTAAGTTTCTTTATTCTTGATGAAGCCGACCGTATGCTTGACATGGGCTTCTCCGATGACATTATGACTATTGCGAAGAAATTACCGTCATCATGTCAGACCATCATGTTCTCTGCCACAATGCCAAAGAAGATTGAGGAGCTTGCGAAGACACTACTCAAGAATCCCGTAGAGATTAAGCTAGCAGTTAGTAAACCTGCAGAGAAGATTCATCAAATGGCATACGTCTGCTACGAGACACAGAAGATGGGTATAATAAAGGATATCTTTAAAGCGGGTGATTTAAAACGTGTAATCATCTTCTCTGGTTCCAAACAAAAGGTAAAGCAAATTACAGCCTCTTTAAACCGGAAGCACATTAACTGCGGAGAGATGCATTCCGACCTTGACCAGGCACACCGTGATGACGTCATGTTCAAATTCAAGAGTGGGCAAATTGATGTATTAGTTGCTACAGACATTGTTTCTCGCGGTATTGATATTGACGACATTACAATGGTTATCAATTATGATGTCCCACATGATGCAGAAGATTATGTGCACCGCATTGGTAGAACAGCTCGTGCTGACCGTGACGGAAAGGCTATCACTTTCGTTAGTGCTGACGATATCTACTACTTCAAGCAGATAGAATCTTTCCTAGAGAAAGATGTTGAGAAAGTTGCCTTGCCAGATGATTTAGGAGAAGGGCCAGAATACAAGGATGTCGGAAAGCCTAAGAAAGGCAACACTGCAAAGAGCCGAAGGAGGAAGGACCGAGACCAGCAAAGCCACAAAGACAAGAAACAAGGCAATTACAAGCAAAGGTCAAGGCGTCCCGAACAACAGAGCCAAAGTTCCTCTGACAATAAAATACAAAATACGTCAGAACGTAAATCTAACAACAAGCAGAAGAACAAAGGGCAAGAACAGCAGAACAATAATAACAACGCTATAGATGCAAAAGTAATAAACAAGCGAAATAACCGTCAAGATAAGAACAGACAAACTGAAAAGCAGGCGAAGCCTAACAACAACAGACAAAACGACAAGGAGGCTGCAAACAATAAGGATGCTGGTCAGAAGACGAACGCTCAACAAAACAAAAAGCCTAACAACAAAAAGAAGAAGAATAACAATCGTCTGCATAACACGAACGAGAAGGGCGCAAGAAGAAGTACCAAGTATGATATTCGAGAAGAGCTACCGACAAGTTCTAAGAGCGATAGCGGATTGAAAGCATTGATAAAGAAACCACTCAAATGGCTTCGTAATCTTGGGAATAAATAACATCTGATTATGATAGTGCCTGTAGCTACATGTAAGTAAGCTACAGGCTTTCTTTTTAGTATAAGTTCACTTTAGAAAACACCCAAAGTTAAGGTACGATGATACTTTAACTTAAAGTGCAAGTGGA